>Ga0206128_1001341_pt1 | contig 24861 bp, 28 predicted proteins | sample Helgoland_Spring_7_FD_148601 | JGI IMG/M metagenome (GOLD analysis project Ga0206128, IMG submission 148601) | Pelagic subsurface seawater microbial communities from Kabeltonne, Helgoland, North Sea - Helgoland_Spring_Bloom_20160426_1 | ecosystem: Environmental > Aquatic > Marine > Epipelagic ... | reverse complement strand
GGCACTTGTCCATAAATAAATAAATAAATAAATAAATAAATAAACCAAAATTAAAAACAAAAATTATGACAACTTACAATTGGAATTGCAAAACAGTAGATTGCTACCCAGAACAAGACAACGAAGCGGATGTAGTGTACAATGTGCACTGGATTGTAACAGGTACCTCAGAGGACTCTGAAGACCCTGAAGGGAAAAGCTACTCGGCTACAAACATTGGAACACAGACTCTAGACACAAGTCAGATAACAGATTTTATACCGTTTGATCAATTAACAAACGATGAAGTAGTTGCTTGGACTAAAGGAGCAATGGGTAACGAACAAGTTGCTAGCATTGAAGCAAGCATACAAAGTCAGATAGATAGTTTGATTACACCTACAAGTGTTACATTGACTATTGGGGAGCCTGTGCCGCCAACACCTGAGGTTGAGGAGCCGCAAGAGCCTGAAGCTGAAGATTAATTAGGTAAAAAAAACACAAAACAAGTAATAATATAGTTATTAGTTGTGTAAATCAAATATAATAAAATTTAATTAAATAAACTATGGATGCAATAGTTAAGAATCTAAACTTCGGTGAGAAGGCTAGAAAAAACGTCTATGAAGGTATAGATAAGCTAACTAGAGCTGTTAGCTCTACTTTAGGCGCTAGTGGTAAATGCGTGATGCTTGAAGATCATACAGGTAAACCTATTATAACAAAAGATGGTGTTACTGTAGCGGAATCAGTTATATTGAGAGATCCAGTTGAGAATATGGGAGCTACGCTTTTAAAAGAGGCAGCTCGTAAAACCGTAAAAGAAGCTGGTGACGGGACTACAACCGCTACCGTATTAGCTCACGCTATATTGACAGAGGCTTACAAAGTACTAGATAAAACAAACACTAGAAGCTTAAAAGAAGGTATTGATAAATCTGTAGAATCTGTTGTGGAATACTTAAAGAATAAATCTGTACAAGTTACAGATGATATGCTAGATCAAGTAGCTACAATATCTACAAATAACGATCCTGAATTAGGTAAAATAATTGGTGATGCTTTTAGATTAGTCGATTTAACAGGTGTTGTTGTTATGGAGCCAACAGAGGACAATGAAACCTCGGTCGAGTTAGTTGAAGGTGTTGAGTATGATAAAGGACTTGTCAACTCTCATTTTGTTACTAGTAAAACCAAAAGAGCGGCAGAGCTTGACAATGCTTTAGTATTGATAGTAGAATCACCAGTTGAGTCTATAAGAAAAATACAAAGCGTTTTAGAGTATGTTATAAAGAATAATAAATCTCTATTGATAATAGCTGATTGTGAGCAGAGCGTTATTTCTGCTTTGGCTATGAACAAAGTTAAAGGTAATATAAAAGTAAATGTTATCAATGCGCCTACATATGGTGTTAGTAAAAAAGATACCTTAAATGACTTAGCTCTTCTTACAGGAGCTACGGTGATAAATGAAGATCTTGGAGATGATATGGACCTTATACAACCAGAATATCTAGGAAGTTGCTTAAAAAGCATTACAACAGATCTAGAGACTATAATACAAGTAGAGGATAATAACCCAGATGTAGAAAAGTTAGTTAAAGATTTAAGAGATCAAATAGAAACTACCAAAAACCCAAATGAAGTTATAAGACTAGAAAGAAGGCTTGGTAGAATATCAGCTAAAGTAGCTATAGTAAAAGTTGGTGCAAACTCTGAAATAGAATTAAAAGAAAAACAAGACAGAGTTGAAGACGCTATTTGTGCTACCAAAGCGGCTGTAAAAGAAGGTATTGTATCTGGTGGTGGTATTGCACTTTTAAATGCTTCGAGCAAAATAAAAGCAGATACCATAGGAGAACAAGTATTACTAAGGGCTATAAAAGCACCGTTTAATATAATATTGAGTAACGCTGGTATTGAGGAGTATAAGAAACCTAAGAAAGAGGGAGAGGGTTTAGATGTTGTTACAGGTAAAACAGTTAATATGATAGGTTCTGGTATTATAGATCCTTTATTAGTAACTAAAAGTGCATTAAGGAATGCAGCATCTGTTGCATCAACAATATTATCTACTGATTGTGTAATTAATAATTTAAGGATTGATGATAGCAATAGGTAGAAATTTAATAATAAATAAACATAAAGTAGGTACTGCTAAAACAAAAGGTGGTTTACTACTTGCTGAATCTCAAAGAGAGGATATACGATATATACAAGCTGACGTTGTAAGTGCTGGTAATGAGGTTGAAGGTATTAAAGCTGGAGATCAGGTATACTACGATAAACACGCTGGACACGGTATAGAACATAATGGTGAAAAATATCATGTTATAAGATTTCAAGATGTAGTTGTTGTTTTATGAAAAGGCTAGAAGCAAGGGACATAAAAGATATGAACTTGTTGAAACACTATCGAATAATAAGACGGTGGGCTTGCAGAAACAACAACCTTAATGATGCTGATTTAGAGCTATTAATATATCTTGATTGTATGGACCTATTTTCGAAGCACGACTTTGAAATGGGTGTATACTCTTATAGTTGGGATAACAGGCGCTGGAACAGGCTTTTAAAAGAGGGTTGGATAACAGTTTGGCGCCATAGAAACAGGAAAGATATAAAATATAGTATATACAAGGTGTCTTTTAAGTGTAAGCAACTTATAAATAGAATATACAAAGTAATGCTAGGTGAAGAAGATATACCGACAGGTAAATCAAATAGTATTATAACAGGGGAAACTTACACTGATAAAGTGTTAAGAACATCAATAAGAAACATTAATAGAGATAAAAATAGATAATATGTACACACCATTAGACAAAAAACTAATTGGAGATCAAAACAAACTTCCTGAGGCTTTAAAAGCAAAGATTGAAGCAGCTCCAGAAAGCCCAGCTCAAATGGGTTACGATACACCGGCAAAGCAGGTTGTAATAGATCCAATGACAGGTATGCCTATGCAACAAGGTGAGATGACAAATGTGCCACCTCAACAATATAATACAATGGGTAATGCTAAACCAGTTTTTTCAGAACAAGCGCAGTTATTTTCTGAAAAAATAAACGGTGGAATTCAGGATAGACAAAATTCAGTTTTTGCTACACCTATGTTTAAGAAAAACTGTAATAAAAAATACTAATATGAAAAACATTAAACAACTAAAAGTAGACTTAGCCGGTCAAGTAGGTGAAAACGCCATATGGGATGGGCCTTTAAGTAAGGAAGGTTTCCCAATGGGTAAAGGATCTAGTTCAGGTTCTCAAGGTATGGAAGTTAGTAAAGCCTATTGTGGGTGTGACTCTGTGAAAGGACCTATTACTTTAAGAGCTAAAGCGTATTAATAAATGAAGTTTAAGTACTTTACTTACGATGAATTTGATTGCCCAAGTTTAAAAGGCAGTGGTAAAAAAACGAGTGATGAGCTAATAAATATGTTAGATATTGTTCGTAAGAAGTACGGTAAATCAATAACTATAAATTCAGGATATAGAACACCTGAAAGAAATGAAGAAGTTGGTGGTAAACCTGGTTCATCTCATTTAAAAGGCTTAGCTGTTGATATTGCATGTAAGAACTCTACAGATAGATTTAAACTAACAAGTATACTACTTGAGGTTGGATTTAAAAGAATAGGTATGGGTTCAACATTTATACATGTAGATATAGATAAAGATAAATCACAAAACGTCCTTTGGACATATTAATATGAATTCACCTTTAAATATAAAAGAAAAAGCTTACGAAAAGCAGAACAGGAAGATGCGCTCAGAGTACAGATCTGAAACTGGGAAAACTCTAGGTAGAAGATTAACCGAGGGTACAAGTTCTAGAAGAGTATCTTTTGCTTGTAGATTTGCAGGTATGAAAGGAGCTATGAAAGACTCTAAAGGTGAACCAACTAAAAAAGCTATGGCTTTAAAAAAATGGGGTTTTGGCAGTGTAGGCGCTGCTAGTAATTTTTGTCAAAAAAATAAATCTAAAAAATAAATAAAAATGGGTTACAATAATTCAGCTAAAGCTAAAATGATTAGAGTTGCTGCAGACGAGAAAGATAAAAAATATGCTTCTGCCGCAGGTAAAAAAGCATTAAATAAAGACATAAAGTCTATGATAAACTATGGATCTCCAGTCAAAAAAATTGGACCACAGGGTTTAGGTGTGAAAGGTAACAATGGTTACACTATAGGATCTCCAGCTAAAAAATATGGATCTCCAATGAAAATGGGTTCTCATTCTATCCATAAACATATGGGTGGAAGTCCACTAAATCAAACTGTTGAAGATAAAAAACCAGCTGTAAGTAGCTTAGTGTATGACTACGCTGACAAGCCTGTTGTAGATCTAAGTAAACCAGACGCAACTATATCAACAAAAAAACCTTCTTCAAATAAACCAACTAAATCTCAGTTAAGAAAAGCAGATAGAGTTGAAAAAACTAGAGAGAAAGGTGCTAAGGCGCTAGAGTCTGGTAACAAATCTAAAGCTTTAAGACTTAAACGTAGAGAGCAAAGACTTAAAAAAAGAATAGCTAAAAGATCTAAATAAAATACATGGCGTTTAAACTAAGTAACCCACCTTATTCAAGCGATAACACACCTATATATAGGGTAGATATGGAAAACGGTGTTTTAGGTAAAGCTAATAATAATGGTACTATAATACTTAATGATAAATTGAACGCTGGTCAAGAGCAAGATGTTATAAATCACGAGATGGTACACATCGACCAAATGAAACGTGGTGACTTAGATTATGATAATAAATACGTTTACTGGAAAGGTAAAAAATACTCAAGATCTCAAATGAGTGAAGGAGCTAAAAACTTACCTTGGGAAGCTGAGGCGTATAAGAAAGCAAAATAACTATGGCATTTAAAGTAAAAAGATTCATATCACCTCTTCACGTAGAAGAAGATCCTAAAAAACCAGAGACAAAAAAACCAAAGGCAGCAAAAGATGTCAAGGGATTTGATGAGCAGTTTGAAATTGTTAAAGCAAAATATCCAAAATCAATGGTTACAAGAGTGAAAAACAAATTAGGTTCGTATAGTGTTAGAAAAGGATCTGGTCAATTTACATATACTCCAGGGAAACCAGTTGACTAATGAAAAAGATATTAGAATTTTTCAGTACTAAAGTCTTTAAGCAAGTAGGTGATGTAGTTGATGACTTATTCACTAGTGAAGAAGAAAGACTTGCTGCTAGAAACAAAATATTTAAAGTATTACAAGATGCTCAATTAGAATTGCAGAAAATGCAAACTGAAATAATTGTAGCCGAAGCTAATGGTAATTGGTTACAAAGAAGTTGGAGGCCAATACTAATGCTATCGTTTGGTTTCATAATAATATATACAAAATTCATATCACAATTATCAGTACATTTAGTAACACCTTCACTAGAACCTCAATTTTGGGGTTTACTAGAAATAGGTATTGGAGGTTATGTAATAGGTAGAAGTGGTGAAAAAATTGTAGATAAATTAGGACCTATGTTTAAAAAGTAATTAAGAGATAAACAGTGTGATTATATATAAAAATAACCAATTAAATTAAATAAAATGGGAAAATTAACAGATGAACAATTAAAGTCAGTAAAAGAAGGGCAAGGTAAAATCAACTCTATACTAGTTGAGATCGGTTTTTTAGAAGCTAAAAAAGCAGAGTTTCTAGGAGCACACTTCGAAGCTGTAAAAGCATTAGAAGAAGTTAAGTCAGAATTAAAAGAAGAGTATGGTGATATCACCGTAAACTTAGCTGATGGATCTTTTGAAAAAGTAGAAGCAGCGGAAGAAACAAAAACTCTAGAAATAGCGGAGTAATGAGCTCTATTATAAGAAAAATAAGCATAGGTTCAGATTACAAAAATGACGCAATGCATTATTCTGTTGGTCAAGAAGTTTATGGAGGGCATAAAATAGCCTATATAACTTTAAACGACAAAGACAACTCTTATAATATACATATAAAGAAAAACAATGAGGTATTGCCATGGAAAAAGTTTAATTCTAACATGGCAATATCCATTGAATATGATCTTCAGTATTGATGAGAAGTGTATATGACTTTATTGTAGAACCAGTAGGAGAAAGATACGACAACGAGTTAAAAGTATGTGATAAAAAATTAGTTTTAAATTCTAAAATAGAAAGTCACAAGTTTATAAACAACAAAGCCAAAGTGATATCTGTGCCAATAGCCTTTAAAACCCCTATAAGAGTAGGTGATGAAGTTATTATTCACCACAATGTATTTAGAAGATACTATAACCAGAAAGGTAAAGAGGTAAACAGTAGTAAATACTTTAAAGATAATAGGTACTTCTGTCAATTAGATCAGATATACCTATACGGTAAAGATGACTCGTGGAAACCTTTTAACAATAGATGCTTTGTAGCACCTATAATTAATAAGGACGATCTAGAGCTAAAGAAAGAGAAAAACCATATTGGAATACTTAAATATGGTAATAGTTTCTTAGAAGCTCTTAAAATAAACAAAGGAGATGTTATAGGCTTTACACCTAACAGCGAATTTGAATTTGTCGTTAACGATGAATTATTATATTGTATGAAATCAAAAGATATTGTAATTAAGTATGAGCACGAAAAAAACCAAGCTCAGTATAATCCAAGCTGGGCAAAGAGCAGTTGAGGAATTAATAAAGGTAGCTAAAGAACCTATAGTAGATTCAGGTGATGATATAACTGCTGATAGATTAAAGAATGCTGCCGCTACAAAGAAGCTAGCTATATTTGACGCTTTTGAAATACTAACACGTATTGAAGAAGAAAAAAGTATGATAAATGAAAGTGGTAATACTAAAGAAAAATCTTTTAAAGGTTTTGCAGAAGGAAGATCTAAGTGATGTACGAACAAACATTAGTAAAGACTCTCGACAATTATATAAAGCCGGGTATTATAAAGAAAAATAACAGATACAAGAAGTGGAGTTATGGTTATGATCCTGAACATGATATAGTCATTATCAGCAGAGATGGTACTCTAGGTGAAGTTATACAGATACAAAACTTAGTTATAGGATTACCTTTGGAACCCGAAAAGGTATATAAACGTTCTAATAAAAAGCAAGAGCAAAAGTGGGAGAAATTAGATTATCCTAAAGAGCTTTTAAAAATAAAAAGCGTATTTGATTGGGATAAATACCCTAATGCGTTTAAAGAAAAATGGTATGATTATATTGATGAAGAGTTTAAGAGAAGGGAGCAAGGTTTTTGGTTTAAAAACAATGGTAATAGCAATTATATTACTGGTACTCACTATATGTTCTTGCAGTGGTCCAAGATTGATGTTGGGGCAGCAGACTATAGGGAATCAAATAGATTATTCTTTATCTTCTGGGAAGCTTGTAAAGCGGATATACGGTGTTACGGAATGTGCTATCTTAAGAACAGACGGTCAGGTTTCTCTTTCATGGCGTCAAGCGAGACAGTTAACCTTGCTACAATATCCACAGATTCAAGATTTGGCATTTTATCAAAGTCAGGACAAGACGCTAAAAAGATGTTTACTGATAAGGTCGTCCCCATCTCAGTTAATTATCCCTTCTTCTTCAAACCAATCCAGGACGGTATGGACAGGCCAAAGACAGAACTCGCGTATAGGGTACCAGCGTCGAAACTTACAAGAAAAAAACTCGACGAGGGTATTGCATCAGAGGAGAAGCAGGGTCTCGACACAACAATCGACTGGAAGAACACCGGGGACAACTCGTATGATGGTGAAAAACTAAAGATACTAGTACACGATGAAAGTGGTAAATGGGAAAGACCTGACAACATACTAAACAACTGGAGAGTTACAAAAACATGTTTACGTTTAGGTAAAAAAATAGTGGGTAAGTGTATGATGGGTTCGACATCAAACGCTTTAGACAAAGGTGGTGCTAATTTTAAAAAATTATATTATGCTTCAGACGTCAGGGAGAGAAACCGCAACGGACAGACTAGCTCAGGACTATATAGTTTGTTCATACCTATGGAATGGAATTACGAAGGATTCATCGACGCTTATGGAGTACCTGTATTCGATACGCCAAGTGAAAAGGTTATCGATCCAACAGGTGAATTAATACTTACAGGAGTAATAGAGCATTGGGAAAATGAAGTTGATGGTTTAAAAAATGATCAAGACGGATTAAATGAATATTATCGTCAGTTTCCAAGAACTGAAAAACACGCTTTTAGAGACGAAGCTAAATTATCTTTATATAACTTAACTAAAATATACGAACAAATAGATTACAATGAAGAAGTTAAAAATAAAAGCTTAGTTACAAGAGGTAGTTTTCAATGGAGAGGTGATGTAAAAGATACGGTTGTAGAGTTTAAACCAAACAATAACGGTAGATTTTATGTGTCTTGGATTCCATCTATGAATTTACAAAACAATGTTATTGTAAAGAATGGTCTTAAATATCCTGGTAGTGAGCATATAGGTGCTTTTGGATGTGATAGCTACGATATATCAGGTACAGTTGATAAAAGAGGTTCCAACGGATCTTTACACGGTTTAACTAAGTTCAATATGGATAACGCTCCATCTAACATGTTTTTTCTTGAGTATATAGCTAGGCCACAAACTGCTGAAATATTTTTTGAAGACGTGCTCATGGCTTTGCATTTCTATGGTATGCCAATACTAGCGGAGAATAACAAACCAAGACTGTTATATTATTTAAGAAGAAGAGGTTATAGAAACTTCTCAATAAATAGACCTGACAAAGCGTACAATAAATTATCAGTAACTGAAAAAGAAATTGGTGGTATACCAAATTCAAGCGAGGATATAAAACAAGCTCACGCAGCTTCTATTGAAACATACATAGAAGATCACGTTGGTTATACTGGCGAAGGTTATGGTCAAATGTATTTTCAAAGAACACTAGAAGACTGGGCAAGATTCAATATAAACAATAGAACAAAGCATGATGCTACAATAAGTTCTGGACTCGCAGCTATGGCTTGTAATAAAAATAAATATTCACCGGTTTATAAAGTTCAAAAAAATAAAGTACAACTATCATTTAACCGATATGATAACAATGGAAGTATTTCAAAAATAATAAAATAAATGATTTATACTAACACAAACAGTTCTTTCCCTAGTCAGGTAGTACCAGACTCAGAAAAGCAAAGCTTAGAATATGGCTATGCTGTAGGTAGAGCTATTGAAGACGAATGGTTTAAAGGTGATAGAGGAACTAATATTGGCGGTAGATTTGCAAGTAATTGGCAATACTTTCACAAGTTAAGACTTTATGCTAGAGGAGAGCAGTCTGTTCAAAAGTACAAAGATGAGTTATCTATAAATGGTGACTTAAGTTACTTAAACCTAGACTGGAAACCTGTAGCTGTATTATCTAAGTTTGTTGACATCGTTGTTAACGGTATGACAGATAAGGGTTATGAAATAAAATCATTTGCATCAGATCCGTTTGCTGTAAAAGAAAGAACACAACACGCTACTGATTTAGCTGAAGATGCTTTTTCACAAAACATAATACAAGAAGCACAACAAAACTTTGGTATAGATTTAAGTAGAACTAATGTACCAGCTGATCAATTACCAAAAAGTAAAGAAGAACTAGAACTGCACATGCAGTTGACATATAAACAAGCTATAGAAATAGCTGAAGAAGAACTTATAAATAACGTATTAGATTATAATAAGTACGAGGAGGTTAAAAAAAGAGTGGCTTATGATTTAGTCGTACTTGGTGTTGGTGCTAGTAAAACTGATTTTAATTTAGCTAACGGGGTTACTGTTGATTATGTAGATCCAGTTAATTTAGTACACTCTTACACTGAAGATCCAAACTTTGAAGATATATACTACGTAGGCGAAGTAAAAAGTGTACCATTAGAAGAGGTTAAAAAGCAATTTTCACACCTTACAGATAAAGATCTTATAGAGATACAGCAATATCCTGGCGACTCAAACTATACCAGAAACTTCAATGGTCAAGACAGTAGTTATGATAACGTTCAGGTTCTTTATTTTGAATACAAGACTTATAGTAATCAAGTATTTAAAATAAAACAAACAGATCAAGGGTTAGAAAAGGCTCTAGAAAAAGATGACAGTTTTAACCCGCCAGAGAGTGATAATTTTAATAGAGTTAGTAGGTCTATAGAGGTATTATATAGTGGTGCTAAAATACTAGGTTATGACAAAATGCTTAAATGGGAACTAGCAGAAAATATGACCAGACCTTTTAGTGATCAGACTAGGGTTAATATGAACTACACTATATCTGCTCCTAGAATGTACAAAGGTAGAGTTGAGAGTATAGTTAGTAAGACTATTGGTTTTGCTGATATGATACAGTTAACTCACTTGAAAATACAACAAGTGCTAGCGCGTATGGTACCAGATGGTGTTTTTGTTGATGTTGATGGATTGGCTGAGGTTGATCTTGGTAACGGAACAAACTACAATCCGCAAGAAGCTCTTAATATGTATTTTCAAACTGGTAGTATAGTTGGTAGATCACTAACACAAGATGGTGACCCTAATAGAGCTAAAGTACCTATACAAGAATTACAAACATCGTCAGGTATGAGCAAAATACAAGCGCTTATACAGACTTATCAGTATTACTTACAAATGATAAGAGATGTAACAGGACTTAATGAAGCTAGAGACGGTAGTCAACCAGCAAAAGATTCTTTAGTTGGTTTACAAAAACTAGCAGCGGCTGCTTCAAATACAGCGACTAAACATATACTTCAGTCATTAATGTATATCACTGTTAGAATATGTGAAAATATAAGTCTAAGAGCAGCTGATATGTTAAACTTCCCTTTAACTAAAAACGCTTTAATGAATTCAATAAGTAGCTTCAACGTGAATACGCTTGAGCAGATTGAGAAACTAAATATGCACGAGTTTGGTATATTCTTAGATTTAGAGCCTGATGAAGAGGAGAAGCAAATACTAGAGAGAAACATACAAATAGCATTGCAGTCTGGAGGTATTGATCTTGAAGACGTTATAGATTTAAGGCAGATATCCAATATCAAGTTAGCTAATCAAATGCTTAAAATAAAACGTAAGCAAAAAATGGAAGCTGACAAGCAGGCGCAGATGCAAAACATACAAGCGCAAGCGCAGGCAAATGCTGAGTCCGCTGAAAAAGCCGCTATGTCTGAAGTGCAGAAGCAACAAGCGTTAGCTCAAACAACTCTTCAAATAGAACAAGGCAAATCTCAGTTTGAAATGCAACGCATGCAGGCTGAAGCTCAAATTAAGAAAGAGCTTATGGCAGAAGAGTTTAATTATAATATTCAGTTAGCTAAAGCAAGGGCTGATGCTGAAAAAGTAAAAGAAAAAGATATAGAAGATCGTAAAGACGAAAGAACTAGAATACAAGCTACACAGCAGTCAGAGCTTATAGCACAACGTCAGAACGATGAACTACCTAAGAATTTTGAGTCGTCAGGTTTTGACTCACTAGGCGGATTTGGATTAGAACAATTCGACCCTAGATAAAAAAACTTTATTAATTTTATATTATTATATTATGTCAGAACAAACAGTAAAACAAGAAGGTGAATTTAAATTAAAAAAGAAAAAGACACCTAAAAAACTAAGTACACCTACTAGTAATGTTACAAAGGTAAACATGAAAGAGCCTTTAATAGATACTGATCAGGAGGTTAAAAAAGTTATTATTAAAAACGAAGATAATGCCATTCACTCACAAGAGACAAATGATAGCAATGTTGCTGTCAAAGAACAAGAAGACAGTAGCAACAGCGAAGGAGTGGTTGAAGAAGTACGGGCCACCGAAGAAGAATTAGATTCACCTATACAATTAATTGATAGTACGGAAGAGCAGGTTAGTGAAACAGTAGCAGAATATAAAGAAGCTGTTAGAGATGAAAAAGTGCTAGGTAAACCTCTACCAGAAAACATCGAAAAACTAGTTACTTTTATGGAAGAGACTGGTGGAGATATAAACGATTATGTTAGATTAAATGCTGATTACTCAACTGTAGATAATAACACATTAATAAGAGAATATTATAAACAAACTAAACCTTATTTAGAAGGTGAAGATATTGATCTGATGCTAGAAGATTTTTCATATGATGAAGATATTGATGAGCAGAAAGATATACGCAAAAAGAAACTTGCGTTTAAAGAAGAAGTTGCAAAAGCTAGAAACTTTTTAGAGGAAACAAAGAGTAAATATTACGATGAGATCAAGTTGAGACCAGGCGTAACTCAAGACCAACAAAAAGCTACTGACTTTTTTAACCGATATAATGAAGAGCAGGAGGCTGGTAAAGCAAAACACTCGGAATTTTTAAAACGTACTAATGAACTATTAACTAATGACTTCAAAGGTTTTGATTTCAATATTGGTGAAAATAAGTTTAGGTACAGCGTAAAAAATCCACAAAAGGTAGCAGAAGCACAATCTGATATCTCTAACTTCATTGGGACGTTCCTAAATGACAAAGGAGAGGTTAAAGATACTAAAGGTTACCACAAAGCTTTATACGCTGCTAGAAACGCTGATACGATAGCACAACATTTTTACGAGCAAGGCAAAGCCGACGCTGTTAAAGATGTTATGGTTAAATCAAAAAACATTTCAACTGAGCCTAGAAAAACTAGCAGTGGTGATGTTTTTATAAATGGTTTAAAAGTAAAAGCTATTTCTGGTGCTGACTCTACAAAATTAAAAGTAAAAACTAGAAAATTTAACTAAAAAATTAAACAAAAATGGCTTTAACTCCAACATTTGGTTCATTGAAACCATCTCAAAAACAAGAAATTTTAGATAGCAATTATCTAAAGTTTAACGACGGCGCTGGCGCTGGCGACACTGATACTTTTGCACAACAATACTTACCAGAGATCTACGAACAAGAAGTAGAGCGTTATGGAAACAGAACTTTATCTGGATTCTTAAGAATGGTAGGTGCTGAAATGCCAATGAGTTCTGATCAAGTAATTTGGTCTGAGCAAAATAGATTACATATTTCTTATGAAGCATGTACTAACGACCAAGTAAATACAATCACAATTCCAGTTGCTTTAAATCCAGCTGACCCTAAAGACTACGTTGCAAACGTTGTGTCTCCAGGAGCTACTATTGTAGCAATGGATGCTACAGGTGCTGAATTAAAAGCTGTTGTAACTGCTTCTAACTTAACTACAGGTGCTTTGACAGTAGCTCCTTATACTGCTGTAAATACAGCTTCTTTAGCTACTACAGGTGTTAAGATATTTGTATTTGGATCTGAATATGGAAAAGGTTCAACTACTCCTAACTCTACCGTGACTGCAGGTGCTGCTGACGGATATGTATCTATTGATCCTTCTTTTACACAATTCTCTAACTCACCAATCATCATCAGAAATAAATACGTTGTAAACGGATCTGATATGGCTCAAATCGGTTGGGTAGAAGTTGCTACTGAAGACGGAACATCTGGGTATTTATGGTACTTAAAAGCTGAATCTGAAACAAGATTACGTTTTGAAGACTACTTAGAAATGTCTGTTGTTGAAGGTGAAAAAGCTAGTGTTGCAGGTGCTGGAGGAGCTGCTGCTGCTGGTTATAAAGGTACTCAAGGTTTATTTGCTGCTGTTGAAGACAGAGGTAATGTAAACGTAGGGTTTACAGCTGCTAACGGATTAGGTCAGTTTGATGAAATCCTTAAGAACTTAGATACTCAAGGAGCTATTGAAGAAAACATGTTATTCTTACAAAGACAAACTTCTTTGGATTTTGACGATATGTTAGCTGATTTATCTGCTGGAGCACAAGGTGGAACTGCTTATGGTTTATTTGAAAACTCTGAGGAGATGGCATTAAACTTAGGTTTCTCTGGATTCAGAAGAGGTTCTTATGACTTCTACAAAACTGACTGGAAATACCTAAACGATGCTTCTACTCGTGGAGCTATAACTGGAGTATCTTCTATCGAAGGTGTATTAGTACCAGCTGGAACTTCTACAGTTTACGATCAAATATTAGGTACTAACATTAGACGTCCTTTCTTACACGTAAGATATAGAGCTTCTCAAGCAAATGACAGAAGAATGAAGCAATGGGTAACTGGTTCTGCCGGTGGCGCTGCTACATCTGATCTAGATGCTATGGAAGTAAACTTCTTATCTGAAAGATGTTTATGTGTACAAGGTGCTAACAACTTTGTATTATTCAAAGGTGTGTAATCACTAAACAAATGTAATTCTTACCCTCGTTGAACTAACGGGGGTAATTATTACCCTTATAAATTATTTAATTATATTATATTATGGCTACAAGAAAAGCTAAAGCAGAAACTATTGAGGTCGCACCTCAAAAACCAGTGGTTAAAACCACAACAACAAAACAACAGGATAAAAAACCTAGTTGGGAAATAAAAGATAGAACTTATATATTGACAAACGGAAAATCTCCTATAACATTTACAATACCCAGCAAACATACATTGAAACACTCGTTATTGTATTTTGATGCAGAAAAAAGAGAGCAAAGAGAGATTAAATATGCTACAAATCAATCATCAGTTTTTACAGATGAACAAAAAGGCGAAGCAACATTAGGTCATATTATATTCAAAAACGGAACATTATTTGTACCAAAAGAAAAACAAAATCTTCAAAAAATATTATCTTTATATCATCCATTGAAAAGTAAAGTATATAAAGAGCTTGACCAAGTTGAGATAGCTGAAGATGAATTAGATATATTAGAATTACAAATTGAAGCACTTAACGCAGCGAAAGATATGGATATAGATCATGCTGAAGCTATATTGAGAGTTGAAATAGGTTCTAAAGTAACTAAGATGAGTTCTAAGGAGCTAAGAAGAGATTTATTACTATTTGCTAAGATGAATCCAGGTTTATTCATAGAGTTAGCTAATGATGAAAATGTTCAATTAAGAAACTTTGCAATACAAGCAACTGAAAGCAATATAATAAGACTATCAGATGATCAAAGGTATTTTACTTGGGCTAGCAATGGCAGGAAGTTAATGGAAGTTCCTTTTGATGAAAATCCTTATTCAGCATTTGCCTACTTCTTAAAAACAGACGAAGGTGTTGAAATATATAAATCTATAGATAAAAAGATTAATTAACAGGTAATAATATATAGGGGCGGGTAAAACCGCTCCATATATTTAAATATAAAATAATGGCAATAAACGTAAATACTGTATATCAAACCGTTTTGTTAATACTCAATAAAGAGCAGCGTGGTTATATGACACCTGTAGAGTATAATAGAATAGCAACTCAATCACAGCTTGATATATTCGAGCAATATTTCGAAGATTTAAATCAGCAATTACGAGTGCCACAAGCAGATCTGGATTACTCAGATAGACAATTAAATATAGACGAGAAAATATCTCCATTTAAAACATTTGGTAACTGTGTATACGATACACCTTCTTCTTCTTGGAGTTTACCTACAACTGACACTTACTCAAACACAGTGTTATACAATGGGCAAGAGCCTACTACTAGTCAAGTTTCTTTCTATAAATTAGGGTCTGTAACATATAACCCTATAACTGGATTTCCAGTAGAGCTACAAAGACTAGCTAGAAATGAATTTTACAATATACAAAAATCACCACTAACTGCATCTACAAAGGATTTTCCTACTTACTTGTACGAAAATAAAAAACTATACGTTAGGCCAACTAGCATAAATCAAGCTGGTGATATAACTGTAGACTTTTTAAGAAAACCTAAAAATATAGTATGGAGTTACTGGATAAGTGATTTAACAGGGGCTTACCTGTATAATGATGGAGGAACTCAACCACCGAACACGACAGGGCCATTTCCATCCACTGGATCTCAAAACTTTGAATTACAAGAGTCAGAACAGACTAGACTTATACTTAAAATACTATTATACGCTGGTATAGTTATTAGGGATCCTCAAATAGTACAAGCAGCTGCTAGTGAAGTTCAACAAAACGAAATAAATCAAAAAAGTTAATAAAATATGTCTCTACCAAACGGCGGTTTAATAACCGAAAATAATCAGCAATATTACGCAGGAGTTCAGAAGTATTTATCTGCAGCCGGTGCTGGTCAAGCATTTACAACTACTTTTGACACTGATTTAGCATTTGGTAGTTACGACCCGCTACAACCAAACTACGCTTTAAATAATTTTAAATTATATACCGCAAACGCAGGTGTTCCAACATATACAGAATACACATCCGCTTACACTGTTGTTGGTAATACAATTACTTTCACAGGTAGTTTAGCAGCAAACACTAGTGTTGTTGTTCAGTTAAAAATATTAAACGGAGGTGAGTACGGAAATAGAGACGCATATGGTAATACCGTAGAAGAAAACTATGGATCATATGCTTATATAAAGTTGAATGATGTAATAAATAACTTCATTGTAGCTTATGTAGGAGCTGGAAAGTTAATACCTAGCGCTAAGAGAACTGATATAATATTTCACGCTAAGCGCGCTATGCAAGAGTTTAGCTATGATACATTGAAAAGTATAAATTCTCAAGAATTAACAATACCAAATAGCTTAAGCGTTATAATGCCTCAAGATTATGTCAACTATGTTAGTATGTCTTGGTATGACAGTCAAGGTATTGCTCACAAAATATACCCAACAACTTTAACTACAAATCCTTACGAGGTACCAGTACAAGATCAGAAAGGACAACCAACACAAGATAATTTTGGTAATAACATTGAAGGTACTTCTATAGTTGAAGATAGGTGGAAGACTAATTTTTATAAAAACATAGACTCAGAAAACATCGATCTTGCTAATAATGAATTTATTCAAGGTTATGATTTTAGTTATGGAGGTTTATACGGATTAAACGCTCAGTACGCTAATTCAAACGGTTGGTTTACAATAAATGAAAGAGAAGGTAAGTTTTCTTTTTCATCAAATTTGGTTGATAAGTTAATAGTGTTAGAATATATATCCGATGGCTTAGCTTCTAGCTTAAACACTAGAGTGCCTAAAATGGCAGAAGAAGCTATGTATGCATATATATCACATGCTATTATATCTACAAGAATAAATCAGCCTGAATATATAGTTCAAAGACTTAAAAAAGAAAAGTCAGCAAAGCTTAGAAATACTAAAATAAGATTATCTAATATAAAACCAGATGAAATAGTTCAGGTAATGAGAGGTAAATCTAAATGGATAAAATCATAAATTAAATGGCTGAAGTTAAAAACGCTTTTATCAAGTCTAAAATGAATAAAGACTTGGACTCTAGACTTATACCTAATGGTGAGTATAGAGATGCTAAAAACATACAGGTCAGTAGATCTCAAGGTGATGATGTTGGTGCGCTGGAAAACATACTCGGTAATGCTGTCACTGTGAATGGTGATTTCGCTTCTCATTCAGGTGTCTCTGATATTGAATGTATAGGTTATGTTATAGATCAGTCAAATAATTTTGTTTATTTGTTTTTTACAAACTACACTGATCCTTACTCTGGAGATGTTTCAACATATAGTACAACCGCACAAAACTTTATATACGCATACAATACACTTACTAATGAAAGAATAAAGTTGTTAGAAGGTGCTTTTCTAAATTTCTCTACAAATAGACCTATAATAGGTGTAAACTTGCTAGAGAATTTATTATTCTGGACGGATAATAGAAATCAACCTAGAAAAATAAATACAAGCATAGCCAATAGTAATGGTGTTTCATATTATAATACTGAAGATAAAATATCAGTAGCTAAATATAATCCATATAAATCACCTGAAATCATAAAAGAAACCTCACCGGGTTCTGGAGTTTATGAAACCACTATGTATAATGTTTCTAATGAATTTCTACCTGTTGAAGCAATTGCATTCGTAAATGGTGCAGTGACAAATTCAACTACTTTTAATATTGATAACAGAAAAGGAGCTATCAGCGTCGGTAATTTTGTTACAGGTGATGGAGTGACTGCAGGAACAACTGTTTTAAGTTATGATATAAACAATGCAACACTGGAAGTTAGCTCAGCTCAAACACTTGATGATAATACTAAATTAAGCTTTCAACAGCAAAACCCATATTATAATGCTAATTTTTCTGGTGATCCGCAATACTTAGAAGATAAGTTTGTTAGATTTAGTTATAGATTTAAATTTATCGATGGCGAGTACTCTATAATAGCTCCATTTACTCAAGCTGCTTTTATACCAAAACAAGACGGGTATTTTTTAGAAGGAGATGAACAACAAGCGGTATCAAGTACTGTTGTTGAATTCATGGAGAATAAAGTAGATAAAATAGATTTACAAATACCACTACCTGCAAGTTCAGATAACCTGCAAAATAACTACTTAATAACAGACATAGATATTATATACAAAGAGTCTGACTCTAATGTTGTTCAAGTAGTTGAAACAATACCAGTGTCTAGTATTACAGGCGATGTAGATACTTACGTTTATTCTTATGTTTCACAAAAACCTTACAAGACTTTACCTGGAGATGAGATTATTAGAGTATACGATAAAGTACCTGTAAAAGCTTCAGGTCAAGAAATAGCTAGTAATAGGGTTATTTATAGTAATTTCCAAAACAAGCACACTCCACCTAATTTTATAGATTATCAAGTAGCTGTTAGCGATAAATTATTAGATAATATAGATGGTTCGGCAAAATCTAGAGTTGAATACCCAAATCATAATGTAAAAGAAAATAGAAATTATCAAGTAGGTGTTGTGTTAGCTGACAAGTTTGGTAGGCAATCTACAGTTATACTTTCAAACAATATAAGTGATTTAAGTGGTGGTTTTGGCGCTGACACTGTCTACTTACCATACAATTCAATTAATAACTCTATAGATTTCCCTGGAAACTCTATTAAAGCACAATTCAATACAGTGCTTAGCGGTGTTGGTATAGATAAAGATGAAGTAAGTGGTATACCTGGTTTATACAATAGCGACCCAACTAGCTCAGAATATAATCCATTAGGCTGGTATTCTTACAAGATAGTTATAAAACAAAACGAACAAGAGTACTATAATGTATATGCTCCTGGTGCGATGAAAGGAAACCCATATTATATAGCTCCTTCTTCAGATTTAAATCCAGAAAATCAAAACGCTTCATTTATAACATTAATAAATGATAATATAAATAAAATACCTAGAGACTTAACAGAGGTTGGGCCTCAAGATAAACAATTTAGAAGTTCTGTTAGACTTTTCGGTAGAGTTGATGTTGGTGATATAATATGGGGTCCGGGAACTAATCCAAGAAAAAATAAACAATATTTTCCAGGTAGAAGATCTTTTACAACAAATACTATAGAGGACTTATTCGACTTATTTGATGTTGCAGATTTTGATGCCACTGGTCAAGCGCCTCCAATTACGAACAATAACAATCCTTACTATTCTTTTTTAAGATCTGAGTCAAATCCTTTTATAGCGGAGATAATAACATCTCAAGATCCTGATAACCAGTTTGGTATAATAAACAACGATTATACAAATGGCCGTGTTTATGAAAAGTTTGATACATTAACTATATTAGAAACAAAACCAACAACCTCTAGATTAGATATATATTGGGAAACATCTACATCCGGTTTGTTGTCAGACTTAAATGAAGCTATTGGCGCAGGTGCTCAAGCTTCTCAAATATCTGGCTGGGTTTATGATCATACAGAAGCTATGTCGCCTGGTGAAGACATAACAGGTAACTTTGAGTTTCAAGATGTTTTAGGTGTTTCATTTACAAGTATACACGATGTTACAATGACTGTGACAAATAGTGCTGGGGAAGATGTTACTTCTAAATTTAATTTAATTAGAAATACACCACCCGCCGATAATAATTCTTTTAAAATAGAAACAGCTGCTGGTGAGTATTTTTATTATGACACAAATAGTCTTAAAAATATTTTTAATTTTGTGTTTTCAGTTACAGTTAACAGTGGCGACTCGTCGAGTAACGTTTCTAAACCCAACCAACCATTAACAAACGTAGCACCTACGATAACTAACGATGCAACCGACACTATATTAGTGTTTGAAGGAGTAAGAAATATACCTCTAGCAAACGGTACACCTACTGGTAAAGCGACAGGTTTGAACGGTTCAAATATAAGTGGTGGTAAATCAACGGATAACTTAATATTCTCAATAGGTACACAGTCTGGTGTTGGTAACTTTGAAATAGATACAACGGATGGTATATCAGTTATAAACACTGATGGTACTGCTGTGGGTGATGCAACTTTTAAGTTGAGACTAGAAGATGGTGGTAGTCCAAATAATTTAAGTACTACATTACTCTTTAGTGTTAATTTTGATGCATCAAATTTTTAGTAATTTATTTAATAAATAAGTAATAATAAAATAATGGCAGCTATAGTAGAAGTAAAATTCTTTAATTCTTTTATTTTAAAAAAGACAGTTAATAACAGCAACCTTCCTATTTGGAATGGTTCTACCGGTGTACCCAGTGGTACCGTTGGTAGTTTTCCTGTTAGGCCATCAAACACAACTAATCAAGACGATAGTTATTATATTGAAGAAGCTAGAATTAGAGGTGGTTACAATAACACAAATGTATCTTATGGCGTTAGAGCTTACTTAGTTGAAGACGAGCCTAAGTCATCTACTAGATTCAACTCAATGATATACTCAGGTATATTTAATTCTAGAACCGGTGTAAATGACACTAATGTGTTTAGTGTTGGTCAAGATATAACTAAATCAGTAGATCCAGCGAATGGTAGTATACAGAGACTATACGCTGAAGATACTAATTTAATTGTGTTTCAAGAAAACAAAGTTAGTAGAGCATTGATAGATAAAGATGCAATATACTCGGCTGAAGGAGGCGGTAGTGTTACTTCATCTAATTTAGTTATAGGTCAAATAGTACCTTACGCAGGAAACTTTGGTATAAGTAAAAACCCAGAAAGCTTCGCTGTATACGGTTATAGAAAATATTTTACAGATAAAAATAGAAATGCTGTTTTAAGATTGTCAAGAGACGGTATAACTGAAATATCTAATTATGGTATGGTTGATTATTTTAGAGATGAATTATCAACTCTAGATGATATATCTACACCTGGTAAAGCTATTGGAGCTTGGGATATTTACAATAAGCAATACGTATTAAGCTTACAAAAAGATGATAGTTACAACACATTGTCTTTTGATGAAGCTGTACTTGGTTGGACTAGTCTTTTTGATTATGATCCAGAGCAAGCATTTAGCCTAGGTAGCAACTACTACTCGGTAAAGAACGGTAAACTATGGCAACATTACTCACCTACTGCGCTTAGAAACAACTTATATGGAACTCAGTATGACTCATCTGTAGACTTTGTGTTTAATCCAAGCCCTAGCACTTCTAAAGTATTTAAAACCGTAAACTATGAAGGCTCTAATGGCTGGGAGGTTTCTGCTTTCAATGCTGCTAGAAGTTTTGAATTAAACGATACTGCAAAACCAGTATTAAGTTTTGACGATGGTGCTTATACAGATCCTGAGTATGGTGGAACTATACACGCTGGATTTGACAAGAAAGAAGGTAAGTATTATGCTAACTTAATAAACTCTAGCCCAGTGACATCAGGTGAGATTGTATACGGTAATAGTATGACAGGTGTTAAAGGTTATTATTCAACAGTTACAATAAAATCAGATAGTGATAATAGAAGTTTACCACTTGAATTATTTGCAGTGTCATCAGAATATGTGACATCTGCTTATTAAATAAAATTAAATGCAATTGAATATTAGAAAATTAAAAGAGAGCGACTGGGAAACCTTGTGTTCTTGGTGGGATGAATGGCCTGAATGGCAGAATCCACCTAGGGATTTTTTACCTGATAATGGTAAAGGAGGTTTGATGGTTGAAAAAGACGTGCCTATTGTGGCAGGTTTCATATATTACACTAACTCTAAGGGAGCTTTACTAGAATGGGTTGTATCTAATCCAGATTATAGAGAGGCTGACAGAAAACAAGCTATAGCGCTTTTAATAAATGCAGCTGAAGAAGTTTGTAGAAGTAATGGTGTAAAGTACATGTTCTCTATAGGTAGAAATGAATCATTAATAAATATACACGAAGAGCTTGGTTGGAACGTAGACAGCAAGTCTTCTAAAGAATTAGTAAAAAAAATATAAATTATGGCAATAGCAACGGCAATAGCGGTAGCAGCAGGTGTAGGCGCGGCAGCAAGTGTAGCAGGTGGAGCTATAGCAGGTGGAGCTGCTGGTAAAGCAGCTAGGAGAGCTAGAGGAGATAAGCAGAGGGCTGAAGCTGAACTAGAGTCTATTAAAAACTCTAGACAGCAAATAACAAATCCATATGCTTCTACTGAAGATCTTAGTGGATTAGCTACGGACTTGAGTAGTCAATTATCTAACCCATTTGAAAATTTAGGTGTTGCAACTAAGGCTGCTGAGATTCAGATTGAACAAGCCGATATATCTTTAGCAAATACGCTAGATACATTAAGAGCTACCGGGGCAAGTGCTGGTGGTGCTACAGCGCTCGCTCAAGCAGCTTTGCAAAGTAAGCAAGGTGTTGCCGCTAGTATAGAACAACAAGAGGCACAAAACGAAAAGCTAAGAGCTCAAGGAGAGCAAAATTTAATGAATGCTAAGATGTCAGAGCAGCAAAGAATGCAAAACATAGCTATCTCGGAGGGTCAAAGATTACAAGCTACTGATGCAGCTGGTAAACAATTCATGTTTCAAGCTGAGGAAAATAGAACCAACATGGATCTTGATAGGGCAGCTGGTCAAATATCACAAGCGCAAGCTGCTGAGGCTTCAGCTAATCAAGCTAAAGCACAGGCTTGGAGCGGTGCTTTAAGTGGTGTTGGTAATATAGCTTCCTCTGTAATAGGTGCTGTATAAAAAATAAACGAATATAATATGAGTTATAGAAACCCACAGATAATAGTAGATAGATCAGCTGAGATATGGGCTCAAGGTGTTAGTAAGATTGGTGATATTGTTAGCGCTGGTATAACTAAATACAGTGAAGCTAAAAAACTAGCTGCAGAAAAGCAAAAAAAAATAGACGAGGCTAAGAATAGGTTTTTAATAAATACCGAGCTACAGCAAGACAAGGATATATTAAAGATTACGTCGCAGGTAAAAGACGCTAGAGTTAGAGAGCAACTTACTAAGGTGTTTCAAGAGAAAGGTGCTGGTGCTATGGCGGCCTCAGCTGAACTGGGAATTAATAATAATTTATCTAAAGAAGCTAGGGTTTCGTATAGAAAATCTATTAGTGATTTTCAATCGTATATGACTAATACTAAAGATCAGATGAACAACATTTCTGCTGGAGCAGAGGAGTTTAATAAGCTGACTGTAGATCAAATAGTTTCAGGTCAAGCGCCTAGCTTTGGGGATGAAATATCTAACTTAGTAGGCGTAATGGCGATAAACGGCAAGAAAACACCTGGTATTGAGAGTAGTGTAAATGTATCTGCCAATGATAGTAACTCAAACATACTTAAAGTTAATTCACGTATAAAAGTTGGCAGCGATGTATATAATAAATTTAAAGAAGCTGGTTTACTTGATGAATACAAGGAATCTGATGGGTATGTTAACGTTAAATTTGAGCGTGATTTATCTAAGTGGGATGGGTCGTTTTTTGAACCTATACCAGCTGAAAGCGACAGAAATAAAACACTTCAAGAGTCTAATATATTTGACAACAAAAACCAACTAACAAAAGGATTTGTTTACCCAAACATAACTACTAGAACCGTTGGTGGTTTTCAGTATAAAGAGCAGGTTATAAACAACGCTGCTATTGAAGACAACGTAGCGTATATGGATTTAATTAAATCGCACGCTAAAGGAATAATGTCTTACCCTATAAAGCAACAGAAACAGTTTATTACTGGTCGATTAAAATGGGATAAAGAAACTGCAGCAATGTATGAATCAGTTCCAGAGGCTTTAAGAGAGTCTTTTCTCGTGGGTCAAATGGTACATAAAAATTTAGAGTCTCTAGGTACTAAGAGATTAGCAACACCAGATGATGTAAGAAACTTAGGTATACCTAACCTTAAAGTTAATGATCCAATATACACTAAGAACATTGGAAAACCTACAGCTGTAGAAGTTGAGGAACAAGAGGAAGAAGAAGAAGAAGAAGATACAGACTTTAAGATGAATGCCGCTGAAAGAGCTGTTAGCGATCTTTTAGAAGATCCTATATCTTACTTAACAAACATTGGCGGTCCAGATGCTAGTGGAGTTGCTGATAGAAACTACGATGAAGAAACTAAAATTCTTGAGTTCTCTATGACAGATAAAGGTACTGGAAACAAAAAAATGAAAAAGTTTGATCTTTCTGATAAATCTCAAGTTAAAAACTTAGCTAGAACCTTGTTTAATTTTAGAGGCAATAAAAGTTTAGAGGTTTCTGAAAATATAGATAGTGTAGTTGATAAAATATTTGACTTTAGTGATACTGGTGATTTACCAATTTTTTAACAATTAAAATAAAATAAAATATGTATACTTACAAGGATGTTTCATATACTGACGATCAAATAAAGAAAGCAGCTGAACAATCTAATATGACTGTTAAAGAATATTTAAAAAAGATCAAGGGAGATAAAGACCCTGAACCTAAAATAAAACACAGTGACTTACTTGATCCAAATTTTCAACAAGACACTGCAGCGGGTGCAGATGTGGTGTCTCAACCAATGACAGCATCACAAGCAGGCGTTACGGAATTACCCTCGGTAGATACTTCTTCGGGTTCAGTAAAAGTTAAACTACCTAAAGATAAAAAATACGGTAAAATATTTGAAATTCCAAATTTTAAAAAACAATCACCTAAAG
>Ga0206128_1001337_pt1 | contig 24928 bp, 20 predicted proteins | sample Helgoland_Spring_7_FD_148601 | JGI IMG/M metagenome (GOLD analysis project Ga0206128, IMG submission 148601) | Pelagic subsurface seawater microbial communities from Kabeltonne, Helgoland, North Sea - Helgoland_Spring_Bloom_20160426_1 | ecosystem: Environmental > Aquatic > Marine > Epipelagic ... | reverse complement strand
TAGGAAAAGAATCAAACAACAAACTTTAATTGAACGAAAAAAACAGAATCAAAATATTTATTTAAATTAGTATCAACACTCGCTTAATTTATATCTGAAAAAGTCCACTTTTATTTGACGACATACAATCTCTTGCTTTTTCTGCTTCTTCAGTTAACCCTGTAATTTTATCAATTTCCCAGGCTACATTCAGCTTCTTTAAAATATCGATGTAATCAAATCCAGTATAGACACCTGCTCTTTGGGCTACGGTAGAAAAATCATTAAACAAACTGCCTTTTTTACAAAAAGATTCTCTCAAATGCAATGCAGGCATAACAATTTTGTGTTTCATCATGTGTTGAAAGGCCAACAACATCTCACTTGGATCAAGAGCAAAAATTTGTCTTACAAATTCTTTATAAGCAATGTGATGACGCATTTCATCTGCTGCAATAAGCTTAGACATTTTTGCCAATACTCTATGTCCTTTCTTTTTGGCTATTTTAGCTACATTATTATGAGAAATATAGGTAGCTAATTCCTGAAAACTTGTATATATAAAGTTTTTATAAGGATCAGAAGCTGTTCCAATATCAAATCCATCTGTAATCAAATGCTGTGTCGTAATCTCTACTTCACGCATATTTACCCTGCCAGATAAATATAGGTATTTGTTTAAAGTATCTCCATGCCTATTTTCTTCCGAAGTCCATGCACGAACCCATTTTGCCCAACCATTATCGGGTTGCTGTGAGATACCATCAATATCTAATAACCAGGATTCATAGGTTGGTAGTGCCTCTTCTGTAATGGTGTCTCCAACTAAAACGATCCAAAAATCATCACTTAAATCTTTAGACAATTCTTGAATTTCTTTTATCTCGTCAATAAAGCTATCCTTTTGTGAATTGGGTAAAAAATCAGTTGGTTGCCAGATTTTTTCTGCTGAGATAAGAAACTTATCGACATAAGTATCGATGTTTCTCTCCAACATTTTCATGACTTCTTTTCTTATGTTTTGTTTAGACATATTGGTATTAATTGGATAACCTGAGTTTGCGATCTCAATCTACTTAGAATACTGATCAATAAATAACTATCTCCACCCTTAGCGATTTATTCTCATACGAAGGGACAGAATGAATCAATGCATCCAAGGCTTCATCCCCCTTCTACATGGATGCCAAAGACTATGTTGGAAGAAATGATTTTAAGAAAAAATTGTTGGCAGTAGTTTTTACTTTTTTGAGAATTCTTTGATCTCATTTGAACCAAAGTACATATTGCTAATGAGTTCTACAGTTTCTCTCGTTATCGCTTCTGCTGAATTCATTTTTTTTAGCTGAAATTCAGTTTGATCCATTGAGATCAATTTATTTTCCTCTTGATTAATGTGAATTGCTGTATACAAATGAAATCTTAATAGCTTTTCTAGGGTAATCTCAGTTCCAGGATAATAGCTTTGAAATTCATCTAAATTTTTGAATGTCGTCTTTAAAATTCGATATGGTTTCTGAAAATTTAAATCATTTTTGAAACGCTGAGCTTTAAATACATCAGAGGAGTCTTGCCCATAACAAATGGTTGAGGTTAGCATGATTGTTAGAGTGATCAGTATAATTTTCATTTAATTTTATTCATATTAATTCATCATTAATTTTTTGTTTGTCATGATTAAGTCCAAACATCACTTCTAATAAAAAAGTTATCTTAATCAATTCCAAAGAATAGTTTATTTATTTCGTTATTCGAAACTAGCGGAAACCACCCTCAGCGATTTATTCTCATCCGAAGGAGGCATTCCTCGTTACAAAAACGTAATGAAGGCTTTGACAGGAAAATTAAGTGGTAGAAAATTAAGAAAGAGGAAGGTGTATTACTAGTGTAACACTTTATCCCTCTTCTACAAAGATTCCAAAGAGAATATTGGAATAAATTATGTTAGGAATTATGCGATTAGTATTTTGAATTAAAACCGAAGGTAAAAGTTATTCGAGATCCTGTTCGACCCTCGGTACCGATAACTGGATCTTCTTTGGCGATTGAGGGTACAAAGGCAAGATTTACGGGTACATAAACACTACCAAACTTAAAGCTTTTACCAATTGCAATGATTGGTCCAAAACCGGTAAGCGATAAATTTGCACCAACTGCAAATTCAAAACCCTTGATCGTTCTAAAACCTAATAAATATGATAATGAAGGAATAAAATATCCTTTTTCCAAGCCACCTACGAGGAGTACCCATTCTCCTAAAAAAGCATAACCAAGGGAGTCACTTGAAAATTTTGTTTCCCATTGGTAACCAAGTTGCGTTATAAAATTAGAGTTGAGTCTATCAGAAGAGGTACCATTTGTTAATATTGTTACTCCTATTCGAGGACCCTCAAGATGTTCGATTTGAGAAAAACAGTATTCACTCAACATTGAAAAAAATAAAATTAAAAAGATAACATTCTTCATACTGCTCCCTCGTTATTACACATTAAAGAAACTAAATATTTTGGTTAATAGCTTTCTTTTTTTTGTAAAATGAAAGGTTAGTGAATCTTTCTCGTTGTAAGCTTACACTGTTGCTATTGTTGGTGGGCTGGTGGGTTTCTACATAGACTGCCGTGCCTTCTGCTCCTTGCAATATGCTCATCTGCATAACAATCTCGTGGTTGGTCACCAGTCCACTACTTGCATCTTTGACCACTGCTTGGTATGCATCTTGGTTTATTAGAGGTGGATCTTGAGCATAGGATCTTACGTGCTTATGATTGGTTTTGCAATATGCTTGGATACTCTGAAGAAAAAATCATAGGGAAAAATGCGGTTGAGATCTTCAGTGCGAACAGGGATCAATTAAATTTAATTGATTACCATAGTGATCTGAGGTTAGAAGAAAGACCGTCGAGCTATGAGGTTCAATTGAGAAAAAAATCGGGGGCATTGATGTGGGTGATCATCAGCGGGTCACCCTTATTTGACGAACAAGGTAAATGGTAGGTTCTTTGGGAATCCACTTTGATATTACAGACAGAAAAAATCTTGAAAGTGAGATCAAGAAAGCCTATCAAGAAGTAGAAATTTCCCGTGAGGCAGAAAAAGCTTTTTTAGCCAACATAAGTCATGAAATAAGAAATCCATTGAATGCGATCATTGGCTTGACCCATTTGTTATACGATACCAAGCCGACCCAAAAACAATTGAGTCATCTAGCAGGGTTAAAGCATTCCTCTAGTATCCTCATGGGATTAATATCAAATGTTTTGGATTTGTCCAAAATAGAAAGTGGAGTCATGGACTCAGTGAGCAATCTTTGAATATAAGAACCATTATTGATTCTTTGTTAAAAATTGTAGGCTCTAATCTGGATCAGAAATCCATAAAATATTTAAATAAGTTGTCCCAAGAGGTGAATTTTCAGGTAAAGGCTGATCCTGTGGTAATCAATTAGATTTTTTTAAATCTTTTGAGTAATGCCACTAAATTTATAGAAAGGGGAAGCATTGAAGTGTTTGGTGAACCCATATCTGTTAAAGGGGATAAAACTCATTTTCTTTTTAGTATCAAGGATACGGGTATCGGCATCAGTGCTCCTTTGATTGAAAATATTTTCAATTCATTCAAACAAGCGGATGCTGAGACAAAACTTAAATACAGAGGCACAGGACTTGGACTTTCCATAGTTAAGAATTTAATCACCATGTATGACGGTGAAATCAAGGTTAAAAGTCAACCGGGTCAACGCGCCAAATTCACCTTTAATTTGTGGCTGTCAACCGCTAATTATATTGAGACGATCACAGAAAAAGAATCATTTTCTGCGGCGCATGAAGGCCATATTTTGATAGTGGAAGACAATCAATTCAATCAACAATACCTCGCTGGAGTGCTAGAAAATTAGGGATTCAAATTTGATTTAGCATCAAATGGAAAGGAAGCTTTGGCGCTGACTGAAAATCAGTATTACCACTTGATTTTAATGGACATTAGGATGCCTATTATGGATGGATACGAGTTTTCTGTTCGATTAAGAGATGATCAATCAAATCGTATAAAATGGTTCCAATCATTGCTTTAACGGCTTCTGCCTTAATTGACGAGCGAGACAAGGCAATGCGTGCAGGCATGAATTATCATATTACCAAACCATTTGATGCCGATGAGATCAAGGTAATATTTCTTGAATTGGGATTGTTAAGTAACGCGTTGAGTGAAGAGAAAAGGTCTTATCCGTTGGATCAAAACATTTTAACTAAATATTACGGTGGGGATCATAGACGGGCCGCGGTGATGTTCGGATTTTTTTTAAAAATAACTGATGTAGATTTCGATGCCTTTCTAATTGTATTTTCTGTGGCTGATCTCTCATCATGAAGGCTTTGGCGCATAAGATGAGGTCCAATTTTGCTATGGTGGGATTAGAAATGATGAGTGGTAAACTTCATGAGATAGAATTCATTATTGAGGTTAAAGACTTAAGCAAAATTAACCTAACGCCCGAAGAACTCAGAATGATATTTGAAAAGCAAAAAAAGGAGGTAAAGGATTAACTTAACCTGATGCGTAGTTCGCTCTAAAACATGTTTTTAGATTTATTTAGGATAGGCTTTAAACCTGTCATTTCCCATCGGGTAAGAGAAATCGGCACACTTCCAATCGCATTTAATTCATCAAAAAAATCTCGTAAAACAAACCCATTCTCTTGGCTCGATTTCATTTTGGCATAATCGGCAAAAGTTTGCTCTAAGAGGTATTTTCCTGTGATATAACTCGAACCATAACCCGGTTGTCTTAGGTATAAATGTTGCTCAAAAATCAGTAACTCTTTTTCTGTCTTCATCCAGCCCCGAGGCGTAAATTCCGAATGAATGCCCCCAGCTTCCTCCATAGTCATTTCGTTGGCATGTGCATACAGTGAACCCAATCCTCGAGCGGCTCGTTGAGCAATCATAATATATACGATTTCTCTTACTCTTGGACTTTGATCATACAATCCTACTTGCATGAACATTTCCTCAACAGCTGTAGCGGTGCCTTCATTTCGAGAATCAAAAATATTATAAAGCAAGGGCCCTTGGCGCAGTGGACTTTCTGGTGGATGCCGGTCCATTATGGCCAGTTCAAACCAATGATAAAAATGAGAATAAAGAGGTCTAGGATCATAATGAGCACCAATCATAAAGAAGTTCCGAGTGGATTCAGGGATATATGCACCTAAATGCTTATTGAGTGCTGGACTGAAATAATCTTTGACCGTAAGAATTTCGTTTTCCTCTAAAAAAGTCATAAGATTTTTTGCGGAGGCTCTGGCTTTTTCTTCATAGGCCTCAGGGGAATCAGCGGCACTTAATGGAGGAAGGTCTCTATTCCTATGTTCTTCCAATTTCAATGCAGTCCATGCCCGAGCCAGTTCTCTTTTCAAAATCATCACCTCATCCTCCCAAGTAAGTGGGACTAAATGCACATTTTGTTGGTACCAGGTGTAGGATTCTTTTCCGATGCCGGAAGGGCCTGTTTTAGAGACCGCTTTTTCCTCTAACCATTCGACCAATTGGTCTGTTGATAGGATGGCCTCATTGACCATTTCCACCAATTCAGAATCATTTTGTACACCGTTCAGATTGAGCATATTACTGAGTTCCACACTTTGAGTTTGAATGTCCTTAATACCTGTAATCCATAAATCCTTCGCATTTCCTGTGAGATTTTCCTCTGCCTGCCGATTGATCGCGGGGATCACCTTCAGTTCGTTCATGATCCTTGCTCTATCTTCTTTACTCAATGGGAAATGATAAGTCCATAGATCAAGTATTTTGTGATGGGTAGGCCCTTCATGTCCAGGCACATCACTTCTTTCCAACCAAAGAGTTACATAGAATGCTGGATCACGCGCCCAAGGCTTCAGCACGCGCTGATTAAAATCATAACCATTCATCTCAGCCCAAATCACATGCCAATCTACTTGATGCTCAATGGGCCAACCAAGGGTATCTATGCTGATTAATTTATTTCGTAAGGGTATAAATTGAGCATTCCTCTTCTTAAAGGTTTCAGCGCGGTAATCGGGTGCTCCCTCGAAAAGGGGAGGATTTTCAAAAGATCTCCAGACCTCAAAAAGTGCAGTTAAGTCCTTATAATTTTTAAGAGTAGGAACCTCTTCAGTAGGCACTTGAGTATTTTTTTCAAAAGTACAACTGATCAGAAAAAATGAAGCTAGAATAATGAATGCGCGTATCATAAGTCAAAACTAAGTTTTATATGGACAGTTAATTTAATCAATCTCATTCGATTAATCATATAACGGTCTGATTTTCGATGAAAACAGTCAGGACGATAGATCAAAATTTTGGATAGGGAGTGTACGAATTCTTTTTCCGGTAGCATTGAATATAGCATTGACCAAGGCAGGAGCAATAACGGAGGTACTTGGCTCACCGGCACCCCCTATTTTTTCATGGCTATTGGTGATATAGGTTTCAATGATTGGAGTTTCATCCATTCTAAGCATTTTATGATCATGAAAATTATGCTGTTCTACCGCACCATTTTTGATCGTGATTTCGCCATACAAAGCGGCCGTGAGTCCATAAATGATACCACTCTCCATTTGGGCGATAAAGGCATCTCTATGCATGGCGAAACCGGCATCTGCCACGCATACCACCCTTTCGATATGTATTTTACCTTCGATGATTTGGACTTCCACAACTTCAGCGACAATCGTTCCGAAAGATTGATGGATGGCAATGCCCCGACCCCAATTTTCGAGTAACGACTGATGCCATGATGATTTTTCGGCAGCCTTGTTGAGTACTTTGAGAAATCGTGGTTCATGGGCAAGCAAAGAAGCACGGTATTCAAAGGGATCTTCATTTTGAAGGTGTGCCAGTTCATCAATGAAAGATTCAATAAAAAAACCATGCATGGAATGGTCGACACTGCGCCAATTGCCCCAAGGTACATGAAGGGCACTCTCGGTATGTTGAATAAGTTGATTGGGAATCAAATAGGGAGGTATAGATGCTTCAGGTGGATGGTGCTTAAATAAGAATTGATTGATCCAAATACTGGGTTTACCTTGTGAATTGAGGACTGCTTTGAATTGACTGAGGTTCGCCTCTCTGTAAAAGTCTTGCTGTATATCTTCTTCTCGCGTCCAAATAAGTTTAATGGGATGGGTAGTTTCTCGTGCGATCCATGCCGCTTGCAGGGCAACATCATTTTCTGATCTTCTACCAAAACCTCCACCCAGATACTGATTATAAACCTGGACATGCTCCATGTCAATGTCCAGCAGATCGGCTACTGCGGACTTGATGCCCAATGGATTTTGGGAGCCTATCCAAATCTCACAAATTCCATCATGAATCCACGCGGTGCAGTTCATAGGCTCCATAGTAGCATGTGCCAAAAAAGGAACTTGATAGGTTGCTTCAAACTGATCCTTACTTATAACTTTTTGATCAGGAATGACCCCTGTTTTAAAATCTATGTTGAAATTATCGTTTAATTCCGCTTGGTTGAGGTCATACCTAAGTTGCTCAAAAATTCCTTTTTGATGAATGTTTTGAGCATCATTTTTTTCAAATTCCATGACCACTTTATTCAAAGCCTGTTTAGCTAACCAAAAACCATCGGCAATGACGGCGACGGCATTATCCAAGGTGACCACTTGATAAAAACCTTTTATTTTTTTGAGTGAAGATGCGTCAACAGAGGTGACTTTGCAACCAAAAACTGGGGAGGCTTTTATGGAGGCGTATTTCATGCCGGGCAGCTGAATATCCATTCCATAAAGTGCTTCGCCCGTAACTTTTGGTGGTAAATCTTTTCGCGGTGGAGAGGTGCCCATTAGCTGATATTGATCGACTGATTTTAAGGTAGGATTTATTTCAGGATCCAAAAGGGCTGCCGCTTGCGCAAAGGTAAAAAAAGCTTCTTTTTTACCTGATTTCTCATGGTGGATAAAACTTTTATGAGTGGATAATTCTTTTTCGGGTAGTTGCCATTGGGCTGCGGCCGCGGTGATCAGCAATTGTCGTGTACTGGCGCCTGCAATCCGCATCCCCATTTGACCTGTAAATCTGATTGATGCACTGCCACCTGTGACCTGAAAATTTATGATTTTACCTATTTTTAGGAAGGCGCCATCCACGGTATTTACCAGAAAATTTGGGAAATCAATGTCTCCGGCTACAAAACCTTTGAGCAGCATATGATTGGTATACGCCTCTTGCGCTGGGGCTTCTGAAATAATGACTTTATCCCAATCTGCATCCAATTCATCGGCAAGCATCAGGGCCAAAGTAGTATGTACGCCTTGACCCATCTCGGCATGAGGTACAATGATTGTCACCGTATTATCGGGACTAATTTTTATCCAGATGTCAAAAACATGCTCATCTGCATCTGCAATTAAACCGGCCACTTTTTCTGATTGATTGCCCGGTTGAATAGAAACGCCAATGACCAAAGCGCCACTAGCAAGCAATCCCGTTCCGATAAAAGCTCTTCTGGTTAATTTACGCATCTTTGGCGGAGTTTGTATTGGCATGCATCAATTGGATCGCTTTTTTAATACCCGTCTTTACTCTGGGATATGTGCCGCACCTACAAATGTTTCCTTTCATGGCAGCATTGATTTGATCATCATTGGGATTTTTATTTTCATTTAGCAGCGCAACGGCAGACATGATCTGTCCAGATTGACAATAGCCTCATTGGGGCACCTGAATCTCTAACCAGGCTTGCTGTACGGGATGAAGGACATCAGATGCTGGAGGTGTAATCCCTTCAATGGTGGTGATCTCTTGATCTATGACGTTTTCTAGCGGAGTGGTGCACGAGCGAATGGGTTTACCATTGAGGTGTACCGTGCAAGCCCCACATTGAGCAATACCGCAACCAAACTTGGTGCCTGTTAGGCCTATTTGTTCTCTGATGATCCAAAGTAAAGGAGTCGATGGGTCGGAGTCTAACTCATGGTGGATTCCGTTAATTTTAAGTGATATCATCATGCTTACCTGTGATTGTAGGACTTAAGTTAATCTTTTTTGGCACATCGTTGAAATCTAAGCCTCGCTTAATGGATAAAACTACAGCAGTACGGTCTGTAGTATCCATGATTTCGATTTTTAATCATCCAAGGATAAAGGTGAGGATTGTTGGATAATCGTGCGTAAATTAAAGGAGCCCAGTCAAGGATTGCAGATGAAGGCTCATTTATTATGATTTTTAAGTCCAAAGTTAATTGAGAAAAAGCTCATCTATGAACATCCAAGCGGGAGTGTTTTTACCTGGATGCCAATCAGGCAATTTTTTTAAATTGGATAGGGTAAACCTATAAAATTTATAAGAATCCTCGCTAGGAATCGGACAGTTAAACGATTTGTTTTCTATATTGATATCATCTTTTTGTAATGAGGGAAATTTAATCTCATTGAGGGTCTTAAATTGGGTACCATCAAGACTGCCTGCTACTTTTATGGCTGTGAGTGGGAAGATATAAGAGGCATTGTCTATTAAGGTGTTAAATCGAGCTTCTTTGAGTTTTTTGCTTTGATGGAATCCAATGACCAATATCATATTTTCATCTAGATAGCCCAACCATTTGCCATTTGAAAAGTTTTGATCACCCAATTGATAGTCGATCAAAGTTTGGGTCCCATTACCTGGGTATTGCTTATCAGGTTGAGTGATAAAATAAATGGTATCAGGATGTATTTCAGATCGATAAAAAGTTTTTTGCACGACATCACTACTGATCCAGCCGGATTTAAATGCTTTGGTTTTTAGGGTAGTATGGTCAGTGATTCTTAAAGTCTGTTTAAACTCAGGACTTGACAAACTATCAGGATCTGTTCCGTCAGTGGTATATCGGATGACTGTGCCTTCTAAAAAATGCTTAATATTGATATCTAGATGACTTGCGATAATGGATGAGTCTTGATCAATGATCGGGCTTGTGATTTTGATTAAGTCATTTTTCAAATTATCTCCCACGGTAAAATTAATTCGAGGATAGGCGCTGCGGATCTTATCGATTTGAGGTGTATTCAGACTTGAGGCCCATAAATGAACCTCATCAAAAGGCGCATTTTCAAAAAAGGCAGACCAATTTTTTTCTTCGTATGCTAAACCGCAAATGGAAATTGACTTGAGTTGGGTTAATTTTTTGAGCGGGATCAGCTGATCAGCACTCAGTTGGGTGAAGTTTAAATTCAGCTTTTTTAATTGACTGCATTGAGCAATGAAAGCGATGTCTTCTTCGTGCAAAGGCATATTTTGCATGTTTAAGTTGACTATCTGAGCCTGGATTGGAGCCAGACGCTTTAAATTTTTATGGGCATAAAAATTTCTTTGATAAAAACTTACTTCAATGTCGCTGCTACCGGTGTATGAATAACTTACAGTACAATAATTTGAATTATAGGCTTTTAAGTCTGGGAATATAGTTGTTGGACGGTTCGAATATAGGACACTGGGCATCCAATGTTGGGCCAACAAAAATAGACTGTCGGATTGGTTCAGTTCATTCATTTTAACTTCCAAATGACTCCCTGAGCGCACCCAATAACTCAATAGACTTAGTTCTTCTTTGGTCAATTGTGATTTACCTTCGGGGGGCATATGCTTTTCTTCTGATAGGGGTAAGAATAACCGCTCCAACAAAGGCGCTTTTTTGTTATTATGACCAATTAAAATAGAGCCATGTTTTCCTCCTTTCCGGATTTGATCCGGCGAATTAAGTAATAAGTTTCCCTTTTCTTTTTCTGGACCGTGACAACTCAGACATTTTTGTTGTAAGAGGGGGCCGATGGCCCTTTCATAGAGGGTGGCTGTACTGTCCATGTTTACTGTGATCTCCTTTGCAATTTCTTCTTCAGGCCAGCTGAGCACCTGGGAGCCATGGGTCAATTGCGCGCCTTTGTGCGTAAAAAAAATGAGTACCCCTGCAAAGACGAAGCCCACGAGGGCCCGCAATGAGAAATGGGTTTTAAAAGAATTATTGTACTCATGGAGTGCCATCAATCCCCAACTCATCCAGGCAATAGATATGCCACCCCATTGATGCCAAAAAATTAAGTCATGGTTATAGCTTCCCTGTTTGGACAAAAAGATGCCAAAAATAGCAACAATGGTGGCCAGTAAGGAGTGAATGATTAAAAGAGGAGACAAGAAGGGGCTTATTTTTTTGCTATCTCTTCTGTAGACATAATAACCTGCGACTCCCAAGCCCAAGACAATGGGAAAATGCAAAAGCATGGGATGCATTTTACCCAGCCATTGAAAATAAATACCAAAATTTATTTCTTGATGATAATACGCTATAATGCCCAGAAATGGATTTAAAATCCACAGAGCGTTTCTACCAAGTGCCAACCATTCAGGTGCCGACATTGTTAAGCGATTAAGTCATTGATGATATTGCCTGATACGTCGGTCAATCGATATCGGCGCCCTAGATGCTTATAGGTAAATGCTTCATGATCGATTCCCATCAGATGCATGATGGTGGCATGAAAGTCATGCACATGTACCGGAAGTGAATTGATATTGTATCCAAATTCATCGGTTTCACCATGCACACCTGGTTTTATTCCGCCGCCTGCCATCCAGATAGTAAAGCATCTGGGATGATGGTCTCTACCATAATTATCCTTGGTAAGGGGCCCCTGACAATAATTGGTTCTTCCAAATTCACCACCCCAAATCACCAAGGTCTCATCCAATAAACCTCGTTGTTTTAAATCTTTTATCAATGCGGCAGAGGGCTGATCCACATCCTTGCATTGTCCGATGAGCTCATTGGGTAAATTACCGTGACCATCCCATCCTTGATGATACAACTGTACAAATCTGACGCCATTTTCAGAAAGCTTGCGCGCCAACAAACAGTTGGCCGCATACGTACCCGGCACTAGGCATTCGGGGCCATACATTTTCACAACACTTTCAGGTTCATTTTTTAAGGAAGTGATCTCGGGTACGGCCATTTGCATACGATAGGACAATTCGTATTGCTGAATTTTTGCCACAATTTCTGGATCCCCAATTTTCTCATAGGATTGTTGATTCAGGGCGGCAATTTCATCTAGCATCGCACGCTTGTCACTTCGGGCTATAAATGGGGGGTCTGACAAGTATTTTACTGGTTCTTCGCCACTACTAAATTGCACCCCCTGATGGATGGAATCCAAAAAGCCATTATTCCATAATTTGGAATAAACACCTTGTCCATTCCCTTTTCCTTTGCTCAATAGCACGCAAAAAGCGGGAAGATTTTTATTATCGCTCCCCAAACCATAACTGACCCAAGAGCCCAAACTCGGTCGGTTTCCTACCTGGGCACCAGTTTGAAAAAAGGTAAGGGCAGGATCATGATTGATGGCTTCGGTATACATGGACTTCACAATACACAAATCATCAGCAATACCTGCAATATGGGGAATGGTCTCACTGAACCAGCCTCCATGACTGCCATGTTGGGAAAAATTAAATCGGCTCCCTGCCAAAGGGAAAGTAGTTTGATTGGAGGTCATACCTGTGAGTCTTTGTCCGTTTCGAATACTGGCAGGTAAATCTTCACCATGCATTTTTTGTAGCATAGGCTTATAATCAAATAAGTCCAATTGTGAGGGGGCACCATTTTGAAACAAATAAATCACTCTTTTGGCTCTTGGGGTAAATTGAGGCAATATTTTAGAGAAAATCTCAGCTTCATTGGGGCCGTCAAACATACCAGGAACCATCAAAGATCCGAGACCTAGTCCACCTAATCCGAGACTCATTTTGGACAAGAATTTCCTTCTATTTTGATTTAATCCATGCTCTAATAATTCATTCATAGCTCTAAGACTTGGTAATGGTTTCTTCAAGGTTAAAAATAATCAATATCGTATTCATCAAAGCGGCGGCTTCGATGGCATCATATTTTTCAGTAGGGTGACGATATTCACCAATCGCTAAGGCCTCGCTGACCACGGAAGGCTTTTCTTTAAGTAGTAGCATTTGCTGGGTACAATAGTCGACCAATCTATTTTTTTCTATCCGAGTGGGTTTGCGAATCACAATCCTTTCAAAAGCTTGTTCAATTTTATCCGATAATCTCTGCGGATTCAGCGACATACTTTCTGCCAATACCCTCGACGCTTCAAGTACTGTGGGATCATTGAGCATGGTTAAGGCCTGCAAGGGCGTATTGGTACTTGATCTTTTGGCTTCGCATTGATCCCTATTACTGGCATCGAAGATCATCATGCTGGGTGGAGGAGCCGTTAATTTAATAAATGTATACAAGCCTCTTCTATAAATATCGGCACCGTGATCCTGCGTATAAGAAGCCAATACTCCTCGTCCGGAGGTGGTGCTTTCCCAGACCCCTTCGGGTTGATAGGGTTTGACACTGGGGCCACCTACTTCAGGATTGAGTAAGCCACTAGAGCCCAAGACAAAGTCGCGAATGGTCTCCGCTTTGAATCGCAGACGGGGGGATCTGCTGTAGTAAATATTATCAGGATCAAGAGTCAATTGTTCTGAGCTCATTTCGGCAGATTGCTTAAAGGTACTGCTCATGACAATTTTTTTAATTAGGTACTTTATATCCCAATGATGTTCCATAAAATCGACGGCTAACCAATCCAATAATTCAGGATGGGTGGGTAATTCTCCTTGGAGACCATAATCTGCTGAAGTGTTGACAATGCCTTTCCCAAAGAGTTCCTGCCAAATAAAATTGACAAAGACCCGTGCGGTAAGTGGATTTTGAGCATTCGTGGTCCACTGAGCAAGTCCCAATCGGTTACGCTGATATTTTGTGGTATCAAAAGGCATGATGGATTCCAAGGCGGTGGGCTTGACCAGCTGATCGGTGGGAGCATCATAGCTTCCCCTAGCCAAAATATAGGTGAGCCTTGGCTTGATGCTATCTTTTGGACTCCAATCACCCATGACGGACACTTCTAGTTGACTGGTATCCGAGGTATTGAGAAAAGACAATAATTTGTTTCTTTCTTGGGCGGAGATGAGAAGTTTTGGATTTTTGGCAGGCGTAGAAACGCTGACATCTCCCTCATAGCCTTTTTCTTTACTTTCATTGAAAAAAGCATACAACTGATAATACGCACGATTAGAAAATGGGTCATACTTATGGTCGTGACATTGGGCACATTCGATGGTAACTCCCAAAAAAGCCTTGCCATAAGTCCTTGTTTTATCAATGTTGTAGGACACTCGGTATTCTTCATCGATCACGCCACCTTCTTCAGTAAACTTATGATTTCTAAAAAAGGCCGTGGCCAAAATATTTTTTTTTGTAGCATTGGGCAATAAATCACCTGCAATCTGATTGATTAAAAACTGATCGTAAGGTAGGTTATCATTGAAGGCATGGATGACCCAATCTCGCCAGGGCCATTGGGATCTAATATTATCGTCTTGAAACCCATAAGAATCTGCATATCGGGCCAAATCCATCCATAATAATGCCAATTTTTCTCCGTAGGCAGGCTTTTGTAATAAGTCATCGATCAATCGTTCATACCAATTTTCATTAGATATCGATCGCCAATGATTTAATTCATTGTAGGAAGGAGGTAATCCGATTAAGTCGGCATAAGCTCTTTTTATCAAAGCGTCTTTGCTTGCCGCATTATTGGGGCTAAATTCTAAGGCTTCCATTTTTTTTAAAATGAAATAATCGACTTCATTGGTCATCCAACTCGGATGATTTACCTTAGGTAAGTCCGCTTTTTTTGGGGCTTCAAAGGCCCAATGTTTTTCATATTGTGCACCTTCTCTGATCCACTGCTTAAATAAGTTTATTTCATCGGGTTTTAAACGCTCCAAATGACTTTCCGGTAAGGGCATCATGATTTGAGAATCTGATGATTCGATGCGATGAATCAATTCACTTTGTTCAGGGAAGCCTGGTACGATGGCATATTTCCCTTTGGATTTTTCTAATTCAGCAAAGGCCATAGAGGGGACATCCAGTCTAAGTCCTGCTCTTACTTTGGTTACATCTGGACCATGACAAGCAAAACATTTATCGGACATGAGTGGCCTGATTTCTCGATTATAGGATACCATTTTGGTACCTTCTTTTTTTTCAGGGGCAAAAAAAATCATCCCACTTAAGCATCCTATGAAGAGTAAAATAACTAGGGCCAGCGGCCTTTCTTTTTTCATAAAACAAGAAGATTAAACACGAGAAAATTTGTAGGGATAGGATTTGCCAGATGCCCACTGTGACACATAGATGCTGCCCTCATCATCTATGCATACGTCATGGGGATGTATCAGTATTTTTTCGGATTGTGCCATGGGTTGCAATTGACCATTAACATATTTGGGTACCGTCCCCCCTAAATTTGACACCACTTGATTGTCCTTGCTTAGTATGGTAATGAATCCGGAATTAATACTATTTAAGTTGGGAGATCGCAGCACAGCTGCATAGAGATAATCACCTTTAATGACAGGTCTACAGACGCATGCACCCGGCAAGTGAATCACCTCAAGAAGCTTCCCCTCAAGACTAAAACGCTTGAATGCGGTACGGGTGCGATCGGTAATGAGTAGTGTAGGAGTGCCTTGACGTGTGTCGATACAGATCCCATGTGCATTATCCAAATGTTCATCCCCTATACCTCGTCCACCAAAACTATTTTTTAGGTTGCCATATTCATCATAATGTAAGATGTGTTGCGCACCATATCCATCTGCAATGTAAAAGTCTCCATTGGGTAGTACAGCTGTTTCTGTGGGGACAAAAGCATCTTTATTTTGATAATCAGGTATATCCGCAGGGGGATTAATGGTCAATATTATTTTCCCATCGAGTGTGGTTTTGTAAACCTGATGTCGGTTGGTATCCGTAATAAACAAAAAATCTTCATTGCCATTGGCCTGTAAGGTTAATCCATGCGCACCAGGAAATTCGGTCCCCCAAGTGGTTAACAATCGACCACTTTTGTTGTAAATAATTACGTTGTTTTTGGTTTCATTGGTCAGTAGTATCATACGTCCTCTGGAGTCTTCTACCATTTCATGACAATCATTGACCGGGGTTTTTTCGGGGTTGAGGGCTCCCCATTTTGTGTTTAACCTGAATCTCATTTCGTTGTGACCATACATGGGTCCGTTTGTTTCACCATATAAACCGCGCGCAACAAAAAAAGTAGCACCCCCAAGAACGGAGTTTTTTACGAAGAATCTTCTTTTCATGAGCGATTACATTTTCAAACGGTTAAGACGAAGCTTTATCAAGTATCGATTAAAAATAGCTAAAAAAATTGATTTTATTAAACTCGTTTATTCAAAGCTTATGGGAGTATGGAGTATTTATATATTATCTGAAGAATGCATAGTAGTATTGAATCACGCTCAAAGAGAAGCGATCAGCGAAGGGATAGAACACATTGAAGCATCAATTTAGATTTTGAATTAATTGACAGATTTTTTGATGCAGCTTACAACAATAGCCACCAAGGGTAATGTAAGAGATTAATACTAATAATCACAATACACTTTTTGTGTTTACTATTGAAGCTATGGGAGATAAGGGGAATTTAGGAGGGTATAACCGACGTCCTATCAATCTTTTAAGAGACAAATAGAAACATTAAGATAGGCAAAAGGATTGAGACTTAACCAAAGGAAAAAAGAATTATGGGCTAGTTACGCTCCTAGAAAGAGGTTGTCTCAGACTCAAAGGGTTATCTTTGAATGCTTAATCGTAATAATAAGACAGGTTCAAAAAGGGAAAAGTTTTGGGATGGAAGCGATAACTCACTACGTGAAAAGGATTAAACAGTTTAGTTCATCATTTATTTTTTTTCCCTAACTTTTTGCTTGGAAACCTTCCATAATTGCCAATTCCATCCATATCAATATTATCCGCTCTTCTGTAATGAGCAGTAAGTTCGGGATCATTTGTCAACTTACTTTTCTGCAAGTCATTTGCTTTTTTAACCATGAAGAGATATCCAACCATATACAATACGAAAATGGTCAGACCGATTGAGAACATTATAATATTTTCAGTTTCCATCATTTATATTTTTTTGGTTCGAATGATCCGATCTTCTTTGCCTCAAGGCTATGGAGGCTGAAAGTATAGAGGGCACCCAAATGCCAACAAATATTCCCTCTAACTTGTTTCCCGTGAACCACAGGGTAACCGAATACAGGAATGACAAAAATGCCAAAATAACGGGATAATAAACTCCCCACAATTCAATCGTCTTTTTCATAAGTGCTATACTTTTTTTATGATATTTTAACTTATTTAACCTTATAACTCGTGCTTTTAAAAAATAGTTCTGTGACGGTAGGAATGAGGAACTTTGAAAGGCTTATTTAGCTAAGGTAATAAAGCATCATTAAGCTGACAAAGTATCTTAACTAGCTGATCAAAAGAGATAGGGTTGGACAGTAATATTAATGAGATCCTTCGTGAAAAGCAGATTAATAATAGCTTTCTTAAATCAATTAATGTTGCTGTTTTCTATAATAATTAATTCAACCTACTAATATGGATGTAAATGTCATCATACAGCAAATCATTTTTTGACAATAAGAGTTTAAGCTATATGACATCTAAATAAAGGCCAAAAATTCTTTGAGATATCAATCCGCAATCAAAATATTTGTACCTGAAAACTAAAAAGATCCAACACTATCAGTATTGGATCTTTTTTGTGGAGCCGGCGGGATTCGAACCCGCGTCCAGCTAAGGAAACATTGCATCGTCTACATGTGTAGTTATTTATTAAATCTTACAGAAGGGCTAGTAAATAACAACCTACCTTTTCTGCCAGTCACTAAATTTTGCAACTGTTTAGTAACCTCACAGCGCTAGCCTTTTATACGACACCCTAATTCCTCGCTCAAAAGGCGAAAGCAAGGTAGGATGTGGCCCGGGAACATCGCTAGACGCTCAACCGTTTAAACTTGTATTTAACTAAAAAGTTAAATTAAGCAGCCATGGCGTAAGAATCTTCGCCAATTAAAAGTTAAGTGATTTGATTACGGATGTACACTCATCACCCGACATGCAAATACAGCATTCACACTTCCTGTCGATTCCATTCGGCCCCATAAGTCAATGAACTAGATGCAAAATTAAGCTTTGCCATCCAATAATTTGATGAAATTATAAAATGATATTTTTTTAAATTCTCTGGTTCATTTAATTTCATACTATATTGTTTGCTTAACCTCAGCAATTATGAAAGACCTTCGTGTGGCCCTCGTGCAAGAGGCACCTTTACTCTTTGATTTATCCGGGACTTTGGAGAAAGTGGATGGCTTACTTGGCCAGGTAAAATCCGAAGGTGCTCAATTTGTCCTTTTTCCGGAGGCCTTTATTTCGGCGTATCCAAGAGGTATTACCTTTGGCACGGTTGTGGGGAGCAGGTCTGAAATGGGTCGTGCGATGTGGCAGCGCTACCACGATAGTTCACTAGATTTGAATGCTCAAGCGTTTCTTGATTTGGCTAACATTGTAAAGAAAAACGGTATTTACTGTTGTATTGGTGTGATAGAGCGAGTGCGGTCGGGGACTTTGTACTGTACCATACTGTATTTTGATCCTGAGGGTAAATGTATAGGTAAGCATCGAAAAATTAAGCCAACAGCTGCAGAACGTATTGTTTGGGGTGAGGGTGATGGGTCTGATTTACTTGTTTATGATACTCCTCTTGGTAAAATAGGAGGCCTTATTTGTTGGGAGAATTACATGCCCCAGGCGAGAATGCACCTCTATGATCAAGAAATAGAAATTTATGTAGCACCGACGGCTGATCATCGTGACAGTTGGCAACATACCATTCGTCATATCGCTATGGAAGGGAGATGTTTTGTGCTCAGCTGCAACCAATTCGTCACTCGCGAGGATTACCCTTTGGATTTACCAGGAGAGGCAGTGGAAAAATTACCCGATATCTTATCAAGAGGGGGTAGCACAGTAATTGATCCTTTAGGCAATCCATTGGTTGATCCTTTATGGGATGTGGAAGGGATCATTTATGCCAATTTGTCCAGTGACCTGCTCATTCAATCAAAAATGGATTTTGATGTGACGGGCCATTATGCAAGAAAGGACCTCTTTCTTTAACTCTTATTTGATAAAGCGATATTTTTTACCTCAAGTGGTTAGGGATTCATTTTGAATCAGGGTGCAGATGCTTATTTGAGAAAGGTTCAGCAGTTTTTTTGAGTTTATGAGCGAGTGATTCGCCGATTCCTTAGTCAGTCATAAAAAAAGGGCTCTCCAAGTATAAACTTGAAATGGGCCTTTTACCAACCATAAATCCTTACAAATGTATTTCAGTAAAATAAATACTACGTAACATTTGTTACTGGCCAATTAATTAGTATCAGATTGAACATTGAGATGATGTATCCTTGTTGACTATGAGATCAATAAAACCAATACCGGTAGGTTCGGCCCCTCGTATTATAATTGTTACAAAAAAAAGGGTTCTCTAAGCCAAAAACTTAAAAAGAACCCCTTACCAACCATAAATCATTGTAAATATAATAATTCGCTAAAGAATGAATGTAACACTTGTTACATATTTAATTAATAATATTGTTTTTTTTCATTTGTTATTCCTTTGTCAATGAATTAAGGTGTCGGATCATCTGTCGTTTCTAATGAAGCAGGGAAATATAAGCTTTATGCGAACAGATAATTTGTGATTTATTCGTTATGTCATCTTGGATCCCTCCCCATGAAGGGGGACAAGATTTATTTTATTCTTTGCTTAGGAAAATCATTTGCAGTTTAAGGAAATGATGAAGCTTTTAAAATAAATTTTAAAAAGTAGCAACTCCGCTGCGGCTACCATGATTAGTATGAGGTCTTGCTTTACTCGTATTTGTTGCTTACGTTTTTGTCCCCTATAAATGTAACAATACTGCTTTTTTTACTAAAATCTGGACTTTTTTTGAAGGTACTTTGGCAGAAATATGATTTTCTATATTAATTTTTGAGCAATTTGCTGAATTAGCTTCCACAGCTTTTCAACATGATGCTTTTGAACATGAGTCTGACCGGTAACTACACGAAGGGCGTATTGATGATTTACCTTAGTATGGGTAATATAGGCTTTGCCAGACGCATTGACGGCGGTTAAAATGTAAGCGTTTAGGGCATTATTTTTTTCCAAATCAGCGTATTTAACACATCTAAATACGACCAAACTCAAGACTCTATCGACAACCATTTCAAAGTCGGGGTGATGCATCACTTGCTGCTCGAGCCACGCGGCAAGCGCAATATGTTCCTTGATTTTGATCCGGATGCCTGAAGCACCGTATTCTCGGATCACAAACCATAATTTCAATGCCCTGAACCTACGTCCAAGCGGTATACCCCAATCTCTGTAATCATTTACTTTCCCTCTTGTATTTGTTTTTAGGTATTCAGGGAGTATTTCAAAGGTTTGAATTAAGGCTTCTTTATCTTTGACAAAATAAGCGGTACAGTCAAAATTGGTAAACATCCACTTATGAGGATTAAAAAGATAAGTATCTGCTTTTTCTATTCCTTTTAGAAAATGTCTGTATTCGGGAAGAACAAAGGCGGCTCCGGCATAAGCCGCATCAACATGATGCCACACATTATATTTGATGGCAATATCAGCAATGGCCTCCAGTGGATCCATAGCTGTCGTACCTGTTGTGCCCAGTGTGGTAATGATACAACAAGGAATTCGACCTAATGCTAAGTCGGATTTAATAGCGTCTTCCAATAAATGGGGCAAAAGGGCCATTTGATTATCTACAGGAATTTTCACTAAGTTGTCTAACCCAATACCTGCAATTTTTACTGATTTATCTATTGAGCTATGGGTCTGAGCGGAACAATAAATCCTTAATTTCTCATTCGAAAATCCACGATTATTAATGTTGAAGCGGGTGATTTTTTCTCTGGCTGTGAGGATAGACACCAGAGTACCTGTGCTCGCAGTGTCTTGAATGACCCCATCCCAATTTTGGGGCAAACCGCTCATATTTATCAGCCATTCCATGACGCGTTCCTCTAGTTCCGCTGCGGCGGGAGAAGTTTCCCAAATCATACATTGAGCACCAATGGCAGCCGTAATCAATTCTGCCAGTATGGAAGCATAACTTCCATTGGCATTGAAATAAGCATGGAAATTAGGATGTTGCCAGTGGGTGATACCGGGTAATATTTTTTCTTCTACATCTGATAGGAGTTGTTTAAAAGGTTCTCCTTGTTCCGGAGGAAGCATAGGCAGGGTAGCAGCAATATCTCCTGGATTGACTTGTGATTTTACAGGATATTGTTCGATGTTCTCTAAGTAATCTGCGACCCAATCAATTACTTGATGTCCATGCTTCCTGAATTCTTCGGCATTCATAATGGAATATAAATTATTTTTTTGGTGTCAAAAAAAGGTTCGTCAAAATAATCTCTTATGTTTATTTCCTGATGAGATTTATTGAGAGCTTTCATTTCCATCTCTAGATCACCTCCTTTTAGGGCAATGATGCCATTAGCATTATCAGCAGATGTGATAGTTTTTATTTTTTGATGTGTCCATTGCCATATTTTTCGTGCCGGTGCAACGGCTCGGCTGACGATAAAATCAAATTTACCGGTTGTTTTTTCTGCGCGAGAAGCTTCACTGGTGACATTTACTAATCTCAATTCAGCACTAATTGCTTGCACTACTTTGATTTTTTTGGCTATTGAATCGACCAGATGAAAGGTAGACTCAGGGAACAGCAGCGCCAGTGGGATGCCCGGAAAACCACCCCCTGTACCGATATCAAGAATGCTTGTTTTCGCTTTGAATTGAATGAACTTAGCGATGGCTAAACTGTGTAAAATATGTCTGATATAGAGTTCTTGAATGTCTTTTCTAGAAATGATATTTATTTGTTTGTTCCAAAATTCATATAGATCTTGAAGCTGTATGAATTGTTCTTCTTGGGCCTTACTTAACTCAGGGAAGTAATGTTTTATTAATGTGGCATTCAAATCAATTTTTCTGTTTTGGTATGACTTTAAAGGAAAACGGAGCGATTTAAACAGGAAGTTTTTTGTCATATTAAATCGACAACTTACAAATAAAAAGAAGCTAATTGAGCGAATATAGGCCATAAAATAATCACAAACAAGTTCAGATTTAATGCTCAAGGATCATCAATAACTGACCATTCCTTTGCTGTTATTTATGATAATTTGGGTAAATAAAGTCTCAGATATATTATTTTTTAGTGATATGAACGCTTGCAGAAAATTTTTTCAACTTATATCCTTCTATTTACCCTATTGATTTGCGAGGAGTAAATATTCATTGGATTCAACATTTTAGCAGTTTATATTTAAATACTTGAAAAAGATTTGCTCTTGAAGTTTTGGTTGTCTAATTACAAAGGTTGATGTCATAGTTATTTTAAAAAGTATGACTATAAATAGGACAAAAATTCTCGTAAAATAACTTTTATAATTACCTCAATGGGATAGGGGGGGCTAGAAATGAATGTTTTGAAGATTAATAAATCATTGCGAAAATTGGATTATAATATTACCCTCGTCACTCAAGAAAAATCCCCAATAGATATAAAGGGGAAAGATTTTTTTGATGAGGTCATCATCTTGCGTAAGACAAGAAAATATTTTGAGTTTGGATTGGCATCCCGCATCAATAAAGCTTTGAAAACTAAGGATATCCAAACGTTAATGGTTTTTGATAATAAAGACTTAGATATCATCGCTTGGACCAAAAAAATATTTTTCAAGGAGCTAAAAGTAATTTATCAGCAACAAATGCAAATTGGTGTCAATAAGCGCGATTTTATTCATGATTTTCGCTTCAAGGTGATTAATTATTGGATCAGTCCGCTTAGTATTTAAAAAATGAGTTACTTGGAAAAACAATTTTTTTTTCAGATAGAATAAAAGTAATCCCTTTGTGTACTAAGGTACAAAAATATACGCATTGAAAGTATTCAAAAATAGCAGCGCAACAAGCATTGAATATTTTTCCCAAAGCAACCTTACTTGGAAATATTGGTATAATTACGCAAAAGAAATGTTAATTTTTTTTATTCGAAGCTTTTATTGAATTAAAAAAAAAGGTACTGACATGGAATTACTCATTTTTGGATCAGCTACGGTCAATGGCTAAGCCTCCGAAAATTATTATGAACTTATGCTCCAATTCGTTAAAAAGCAGGGTATCGAAGATGTATCTGTCTTTTACAATGCCATTGATATTTTTGCTTTGGCTTCTCACAGCGAGACCTTTGGGATGGTCACTATAGAGGCGATGTTATCAAAGTTGCCAATCATACCCACAAAATTCAGGAGGAACGAGTGAAATATTAGGTAATGGCAAATATGGATTGCTATTTGAATATAAAATCACGAAGATTTTAGTCAAAATATTTCTTGGCTTCTAAATAATGAAGTAGCCATTGACAAGATGAGCCGTGATGTGCAGGAAGTTGCGAGTAAAAGTTATACCCTTGAAAGGGAAGTTAAAGAAATTGATGAGTTAATAAAAGCGCTCATTTTAGGAGGATCATCAATGTAATAAATAGGTTAAAGATATCTAATTGACCTTTGAGATGAAGCTCATTTAAAGGAGAGGCCTTTTTAAACAGATAATTATAGTTAATAACTACTGTGACATGCTATGCTGATAGTAGCATATAGCGCTGGATATTCATTAAGATATTTCTCTTTCTTAGTTTGAAAGTCATCCTATTATTATAGATTCAGATAAGTGGAAGACATTAATTTTTAGTATTTTTTATGAAGGTAATAACAAATTTTATAGGATTTTCTTTAGATCAAAAGCGTATTTTTACATTCTCTATGAAATTTGATCTTTTAAATACAGATACGAAAAGTGATGCTAGGGCAGCCGTTTTAACCACGGCACATGGTACCATTGAAACACCCATTTTCATGCCTGTTGGTACAGCAGGAACGGTTAAAGCAGTACACCATCGTGAGCTTGAGACTGATATCGAAGCACAAATTATTTTAGGAAACACGTACCATTTGTATTTGAGACCGGGTATGGACATCATTCAAGGCGCGGGAGGCTTGCATAAATTCATGGGCTGGGAGCACCCTATTTTAACCGATAGTGGGGGCTACCAGGTGTATTCATTGGGGGCCAATCGAAAAATAGAAGAAGAGGGAGTTCGATTTCAATCTCATATAGACGGATCATATCATGACTTTTCACCCGAATATGTCATCGATATCCAGCGGAAGATTGGTGCTGACATTGTCATGGCCTTTGATGAATGTACGCCATATCCCTGTTCAAAAGAATATGCGGAAAATTCTATGCACATGACCCATAGATGGCTGAAGAGATGTGTCCATCGTTTTGATCAAACGGAACCATTGTATGGTTTTGATCAAACATTCTTTCCTATTGTACAAGGAAGCACGTATGATGACCTCCGCGAGCAGTCTGCAGCATTCATTGCTGAACAAAATCAAGATGGCAATGCCATAGGGGGATTATCCGTAGGTGAGCCACATGAAATGATGTATGAAAGTACAGCGCTTGTATGCAGCATTTTACCCAAAGATAAACCACGTTATTTGATGGGTGTGGGCACTCCAGTCAATATTTTGGAATGTATTGCGTTGGGAGTAGACATGTTTGATTGTGTTATGCCGACAAGAAATGCGAGAAATGGAATGCTGTTTACTTCCGAGGGGATCATTAATATTCGAAATGAGAAGTGGAAAAATGATTTTTCACCTATTGATATCAATTTGGGGGGATACCTAGATACGCTGCACTCCAAAGCTTATTTGCGGCATTTGATCATCAGTAATGAGATTTTAGGTGCTCAAATATCAAGTATTCATAATCTTAGTTTTTATTTGTGGTTGGTTAAATCAGCCAGAAAGCACATCATCCAAGGAGACTTTAGTTTATGG
>Ga0206128_1001334_pt1 | contig 24933 bp, 19 predicted proteins | sample Helgoland_Spring_7_FD_148601 | JGI IMG/M metagenome (GOLD analysis project Ga0206128, IMG submission 148601) | Pelagic subsurface seawater microbial communities from Kabeltonne, Helgoland, North Sea - Helgoland_Spring_Bloom_20160426_1 | ecosystem: Environmental > Aquatic > Marine > Epipelagic ... | reverse complement strand
GTTTATCTACTGTGATGGGAAAAAGATCGCAGGCCTGTTGCTTGAGTGTTTTGGTGAACTAAGTGATAGCTGCACCTTGGTTGTTGGCGTCGGTGTTAATGTGTCTATGAGTATCTATAAAACAATAACAATCGATCAGGAATGGATAGATTTACTAACGGTTATGGGCGCTGCTGACTGCTTGTCACGGAATCAATTAGCAGCAGAACTGATCAATAGCTTGTTTGTTGCACTGCGTGAGTTTGAATCTGATCAGATGGGGCTATGGCAAGAACAATGGCAGGCCATGGATGCATTCCATGGGCAATCAGTAAGCTTACAGGATCCGCATCAAGGGCTGTCAGGGATAGCCCAGGGTATCTGTGCTGATGGTGCCTATAAAGTATCTAATAAAGAGGGTGAGCATAGGCTGCTGACGGGTGATATGAGTCTAAGGAGAATGACATGAAGTTATTGTTGGATTTTGGGAACAGTCGCTGCAAATGGGCGCTATTAGATAAAGAACAATTTAGTGATAGCGGTGCGATCTCTTATGCCGATGATGGCGGTCAGCCACAACTAGCAGCTGTAACACAACAATTGCCATTAGTTGGCATAAATTCTATTCATATAGTCAGTGTTCTAGGAAAACAACTTGATGCTCAGATAGCAAAAGTACTAGCCCCGTATGACCATCATTTTTATACATCACAATTGTCGATGCATGGCGTGAAACTCGCTTATGCCGATGCAACTCAATATGGCAATGACCGTTATGCAGCCTTGCTGGCAGCGCATCAGCTCTATAGTGGAAGTAAAATCATCATAGACTGTGGTACTGCTACTACTTTTGATGCGATCGATGATACCGGTCAACATCTGGGAGGGTTAATTATTCCAGGATATAAGGCGATGTTGAATGGGCTGAGTAATAACACACAGCAATTACAGCAGGGTATCAAGCATAAAGAGTTACACCTTTTAGCAAAAAACACCAAAGAAGCACTTTCTTGTGGAACCATGCTTTGTTTGCAAATGGGTGTGAAAGGAATCATTGATAAAATGAATGATGAGATGAGGGCTTCTTCACCTATGATCGTAGTGACCGGTGGAGCACAAGAAGAAGTACTCGCTTCTATTGATTTAGAGTTAATTAAAGAGCCTGATTTAATCTTAAAGGGGCTCTCAATGCTGGCTGGGTGAATGATGGTAATTGATAAGTATTTTTGATTTGGGCGAGTACCCAAGAAAATTAATGGGGTACATCGCTATGAGTAAAAAAATTGCTTTATTTTTGACTAGTGTAGGCAGAGGTGGGGTAGGTCGTAATATGATTAGCTTAGCTCATGGCCTGCAGCAAAAAGGATGTGAAGTTGAACTTTTGATCGGCAGCCTCAATGCTAAAGAAAAGCGGTTGATTCCAGATTCACTTCCTTTTCGAGTTTTACCTAGAAGTCTCCCAATGATTTCGCGCTTGCTATTACTAGTTACCACTTGGCGTAATCTACAAGTCACTTTCTTACCTTTGGTAATCCCATTTGCTGGTGCGCGTGCAAGTACCTATCTACATAGCTTGACTGCCTATATGGATAGTGAGAAGCCTGATGTGGTTTATAGCGCTAAGCCGCATGCAAATATTATTAATGTAATCGCTCGAGATGCATCAAAACATAAGCCTAAGGTATTCCTCTATGAGCGCACAGCGACGGCTAGTGATGCAGCTTCACGGAGAAGCTATCTGCGTTGGCGATTTCTAATACCATGTCTTGCAACTTATTATTCTAAAGCAGACAAAGTGATTGCAGTATCGGAAGGTGTTGAAGCAGGTTTGCATGAGTGTGCGAGAGGGAATCGTGCCGGCGATACAATCGATAGCTGCACGATCTATCACCCAATAAATTTTGATAAAATCCGGGAAAAATTTAGATCTCCACCGGAACATCAATGGTTTCAAAACCAGCAAGTACCTAATTTAGTTGCCGTTGGCCGGCTGGAAAAGCAAAAGGACTACGACACAATGCTTGAGGCAGTGGCGTTAGTGCATGCTAAAACGCCAGTGAACCTTACGATATTGGGTTCGGGTAGCCTTAAAGTTTCGATCTTGAAAAAAGCAGAGGAGCTACATATAGGGCAGGTGGTTAATCTCCAAGGGCATGTAGATAATCCATTCTCTTTTGTGAGGCATGCTGATCTATTTGTTTTATCTTCGCGTTGGGAAGGATTACCTACTGTTTTAATTGAAGCATTATTTTGCGGCACAAAAATTGTCAGTACAGACTGCCCTTATGGTGCAAAAGAAATTTTGGCAAACGGTCAGTTAGGTCGTCTGGTGCCTGTTGCTAATTCATTTGTTTTAGCACAGGGCATTCTAGATGCGCTGGGTCAAACAGTGCCATTTGATCTGATGAAGCTGAAGGAAAAGATAATAAAAAAATTCACTGCGGACTATGTCTTGCAGCAGCATTTAGATTTAATTATGTAGATGTGATTCTCGATTTGAAGCCGACTATTTTCCTGGTAAGCATATTTTATTTTAGAGCACCTTCAAGAAAGACGCATCAATGAATTTACTACACCCTTAAAAAATAGTTTGATCTAGTGCTAATTTGGACTAATCAAAAAAGATTCTTGATGTTGTTTTGCAATAACATGAGGTCGAAACTGATCTAAGTACTCTAATTGGCGCTGACAGTCTAATGTTGTCTTATCTGCTGCGGTGATTGCTTCTGCTAGAGCAGATGAGTCAGCGATAGGAACTAGATTGCCATAGCTACCACCCTCTAGGATTTCCATTGGACCACATGGGCAGTCGGTGCTGATGACTTTACATTCACAGGCTAAAGCCTCAATCAACACTGTGGGTAGTCCTTCCCAGAGTGAAGACAATACAAATAAGTCACTGTGATACATGTAGGCATAAGGATTTTTCACATAACCAGGCATTTCGACATGCTCACTTAAATCGAGCTGACTAATTAGCGTTTCGAGTTGTTTACGTCGTTTGCCTTCACCCAATATGATGAGCTTAAAATCGCCTTGCTTCCGTACCTTTGAAAATGCATATAAAAGGTTAGGAAAGTCTTTTTGGTTTTCAAGACGACCAACCGCAAGAATAACTTTAATATCTGGATCTGTAAGCCATCGATGCTCTAGTGATTCACTCATTTTTTCACGAATGGTATCAATAGGGATTGGGTTATAGATGGGTGTTGGCTGAAGCTGACTGCTCTTAATAGTGGTGACTAAGTCTTTTGCAGCGCAGTGTGAGACGGTGACTAATTCATCGGCCATAGGGTAAAAGACGGCAAGACTTTGGGATATATTTTTGAAGCGTAATTTTTTTCGACGCGAATGGAGATCAATTGATAACGCCGTATGTTCAGTGATAATGATCTTTGTAGTGGCAATGGATTTTAGGCCAGCCATGACCGCAAGCACATTAGTATGTGGTTTGGCGGAATAGAGTAAATCTGGTGCATATTCATCCAGGTAACGCCTTAAATCATTTGCTACAGGCTGTGAGCTTGACGGTCGAAAAGGAATCAGAAAAGGGAACAGTAGGGCCTTAGTGTATCGAGGAAACCAGCACCAAATGCGTAGACGGCTGAGCAGTGTTGATTCCGCTTTTAAGACATATACGGATATGGCATCCGGTATTTGACTGCGATGGCTGTCCTCTAACCGCTGTACGACCAGTTCGACCTGATGGCCTTGTAGGCTAAACTCCCTAGCTAAGGCTAGAAATACCTGCCCGATACCACCGCGACCTATAGACGGAAAGAAAAAGCTGATTTTCTTGACTGATTGTTGACGCTTACTTTTTATGGGGTTCACGATTGCGGAAGAAGGACTAGTGATATTTCTTCCAGAGTAGCATTACCGAACAAAAAGCTCCCGGCCTTTATTACCCGAAATAAGCTAAAGATTAGACTATGTTCTTGCGTAGGAGATGGAGCCACCTGTCAGAGTCGAACTGACGACCTACTGCTTACAAGGCAGTTGCTCTACCAGCTGAGCTAAGGCGGCCCTAATGCGATCAAATGAAATCCGATCAATCAGATGCGAGATATTAGTGATCTTGCGTCCAAGCTTCAAGTCTTATTAAGTAAAAATTAGCTGCAAAGGGTAATTTTTTGCATTTGCTTAGCTTATGCTTACTTCTTTATCCTAAAAAGTGTGTTCTTGCCTAAAATTCATCATGGAGTGATCAAATGTTACCTATTCGTCATTTATGCATATTGCTAGTGAGTCTAAGTTTGGTTTCTTGTGTTACTGGGACGCCTAAAGTTCCAGAAGCGGTAGAGTCTGCGCACACCGTTAAAGCCCCTTTAGATGGTATTTGGCAAGGTGTTTTTGATATTAACGGCCGTGGTCGCTATGACTTTACAGCCCTGCATATCCAAGGGCGTTCTACGGCAGTCAGTGTGCGGGCAAAAGCGATGTGCCGTGGTCGTGTAGAGCTGCAAGAGGGGCAGTACTATATGGCGAGATATGAGCTGTTTGCCTTGGATGGCGCGCCGTTTGATCAAGCCACTATTACTGGGACTCTAGATAAGCAGGCAATAAGGTCCCATTTTGTAACCATGAACGGTGGTGATATTGGTGCCATTAACTTGGACTACAACCCGATCTATGAACGTAAGCCAGAACTTGCTGAATTAGATGGGCATTGGTTTTTTATTGATCGTGATGGGCTGGAGACAAACATGCGCATCAGAGATGGGCAAATCACAGGGGCTGATTCAGATGGCTGTGGTTATCAAGGGACGCTTGCGATCATTGACTCACGATATAATCTGTTTGATGTGGTTCTGAATGTTAGCAGTTGTGACTCGGTTAACGGCGAATACATCGGTCTGGCTTATTTTGAACCAGGCAAAAAACATTTAGTGCATATAGACGCGCTAAATAATCTATATGGTTTCCACTATGCATTACAGCGGGTAGTGAATTCTGAGGTTACGGCGAGCCGCTAAACAGAGATTGGATTATTGCTGTTGCTGCCATTGTTGCCAAGCAGCGCTGGCCGGGTGATTCCGTAAAGTATCGTGATCTAAGGTCATAACTTGCACGCCGTACTGTAACTCCCAGATGTCTTCAGCGACATGGAAGGGCGCCTCATGGATTGATAACTCACGGCCTTCAAGCTGATTATTCTTAATGCGGACAAAGAGTCCTTGATAGTGGTCTGCTGCAATTTTCTCAAGTGCAACGATTAACTCCCAACTATTGTCTGGTGCTAGCAGTAACAGGGGGAGTTTCGCATCGATAATATCTTTTCGGTTATTTAACATTTAATCGTCGAATTTTTGTACAGAGCGACCACGACCAATCGCATAATATTCAATACCCTGTGCTTCTAGGTCGGCTGGATCATATAAATTACGGCCATCAAAGATTAATGGGCTCTGTAATGTTGCTTTCAGTGTCACAAAGTTAGGGCTTCTGAACTCAGTCCACTCGGTCACGATGATTAGGGCATCAGCTCCCTGCAAGGCCTGTTCTGCGTTGTCGCATAAAGAAAGGTCATCGCGTTGTCCATAAATACGCCTACATTCGTCCATTGCTACCGGGTCATAGGCTTGAACTTTAGCGCCTGCAGTCCATAAGTTCTGCATTAACGCACGGCTAGACGCTTCACGCATATCATCCGTGTTTGGTTTGAATGCCAAGCCCCATAAAGCGAAGGTCTTACCGCTTAGGTCATCATCAAAGTAGGTTGTAATCTTGTTATATAAGACTTCTTTTTGCGCTTGGTTAACGGCGTCCACTGCAGCGATTAGAGTGGTTTCATAGTCTGCCTTAAGCCCAATTTTTTGCAGGGCTTGTACGTCTTTTGGAAAACAAGAGCCACCGTAACCGCAGCCTGGATAGATAAAGTTATAACCAATGCGTGGGTCTGAGCCTATACCTAGGCGGACTTGCTCAATATCAGCGCCTACACGCTCGGCTAGGTTGGCTAGCTCGTTGATAAAGCTGATCTTTGTTGCCAGCATCGCATTGGCTGCATATTTTGTTAATTCGGCCGAGCGGATATCCATCACATTGATGCGATCTCGATTGCGGTTAAACGGTTGATAGAGTGAACGCATCAGCTCACTCGCCTTGTCGCTATCCGTGCCGACTACTACGCGGTCAGGCTTCATGAAGTCTTCAATAGCCGCGCCTTCTTTCAGGAACTCAGGATTAGAAGCAATATCAAAAGCAGCTTCCTTATTGAATTCAGCGCATTTGCGCTTAATGGTTTGACGAACTAAATCTGCTGTTCCAACAGGCACGGTTGATTTATTCACAATCAGACGATAATCCTGCATATGTTCAGCGATAGTTTCAGCGACACTAAGGACATAGCTAAGATCGGCTGAACCGTCTTCATCAGGAGGTGTGCCTACAGCGATGAATTGGAAGAGACCATGAGCGACACCTTTGGCTGGGTCGGTCGTAAACTGAATACGGCCAGCAGCAATATTGCTCTGGATCATGTCGTCTAGGCCAGGTTCGTGAATAGGGATCTGGCCATCTTTTAGCATATCGATCTTTTTGCTATCGATGTCGACGCAGAGTACCTGGTTGCCTACCTGGGCGAGACAAGCTCCGGTCACTAAGCCGACATAACCGGAGCCGTAGATTGTAATTTTCATGATATTTAGAGGTTGAGAGTGAAATTAGTTGGATAATGTAGCTCATTTTCATATTAAAAAAGTGTGTTTTTAGTGATTTTACATCCTTGCGATATGCTTTTCTAAATTCGATATGAAATAGAAATTTAATGGGATTTTGTTGACGAAACGTACAGTCGAAGAAAAAAGTGCCAATAACGGCGAATAAGAGCCGGTGAAATACACATATTTAGTGAATCTGATGTTGACCTAGCGCTAGATGTCGCCGAGAATAGCCGGCTGTGTGTGCGGAGGGGTACTCAAGCGGCCAACGAGGGCGGATTGTAAATCCGCTGACTATGTCTACGTAGGTTCGAATCCTACCCCCTCCACCAGAAATTCAGAGCAATGTGCGGGTGTAGTTCAATGGTAGAACCCCAGCCTTCCAAGCTGATGATGTCGGTTCGATCCCGATCACCCGCTCCACTATAGGCTGAAAAGATATATAGAGCCAATAGAGGGCGCGCAGTGTAGGTTACGGTCGCACAGGGCACGTATTTGTGGGATCGGCGAGGCCGAAGGGCGGCAGCCGTTATAGCAGGAAGCTGGTTAGCTGCGGAGTAACAACTTTGCCCATATAGCTCAGCGGTAGAGCACTTCCTTGGTAAGGAAGAGGTCTCCGGTTCAAGTCCGGATATGGGCTCCATTATTAGGGCCCTTAATTTTAACAAGTAACATTATTAATTTAGTCCAGAGGTAGCGATCAATGTCTAAGGAAAAGTTCGAACGAACGAAGCCCCACGTAAACGTGGGCACAATTGGTCACGTTGACCACGGTAAGACAACGTTAACAGCGGCGTTGACCAAGGTGTCAGCAGAAGCAAACGGTGGTGAGTTCAAGGACTATGGTGACATTGATAATGCACCAGAAGAGCGCGAGCGCGGTATTACGATTGCGACGGCTCACGTTGAGTACGAGACAGGTAACCGTCATTACGCTCACGTTGATTGCCCGGGCCACGCGGATTATGTGAAGAACATGATTACGGGTGCGGCGCAGATGGACGGCGCGATTTTGGTTTGTTCAGCAGCGGATGGCCCAATGCCACAAACGCGTGAGCACATTTTGTTGTCACGCCAAGTTGGTGTTCCTTACATCGTGGTTTACATGAATAAGGCAGACCAGGTTGATGACGCAGAATTATTAGAACTAGTTGAGATGGAGATCCGTGATCTACTGTCTAGCTATGATTTCCCAGGTGATGATACGCCGATCGTAACGGGATCAGCATTGAAAGCACTAGAAGGTGATACATCGGATATCGGTGTACCGTCAGTAATTAAGTTACTGGAAGAGATGGATTCATACATTCCAGAGCCAGAGCGTGCGATTGATGGTGATTACTTGATGCCAGTGGAAGATGTCTTCTCGATTTCAGGTCGTGGCACAGTAGTGACTGGTCGAATTGAGCGTGGCATCGTGAAAGTGGGCGAAGAGATTGAGATTGTAGGTATTAAAGATACTCTGAAGACGACTTGTACCGGTGTTGAGATGTTCCGCAAGCTACTTGACGAAGGTCGCGCAGGCGACAACGTTGGTGTATTGCTGCGGGGTACGAAGCGTGATGAAGTTGAGCGTGGCCAAGTATTATGTAAGCCAGGCAGTATTACGCCGCACACTAAATTTGAAGCAGAAGTTTACATTCTGTCGAAAGATGAAGGTGGCCGTCATACGCCATTCTTTAATGGTTACCGTCCACAGTTTTACTTCAGAACAACTGACGTAACAGGTGCTTGTGAGTTACCAGCAGGTATTGAGATGGTAATGCCGGGTGATAACGTGAAGATGGAAGTAAGCATGATCGCACCGATTGCGATGGAAGAAGGCTTACGCTTTGCGATTCGTGAGGGTGGCCGTACCGTTGGTGCAGGCGTCGTCGCTAAAATTATTGAATAGAAGCATAAACCGAGTAAAGCAGTACGGACTAGGCCAGTAGCTCAATTGGCAGAGCGACGGTCTCCAAAACCGTAGGTTGGGGGTTCAAGTCCCTCCTGGCCTGCCAGTCTGTATCGTTGTCGAGGAAGATTAAATGGCAGAATCAACTGAACAAATGGGTTCAGGCATAGACATCGTTAAATTAGGTGTCGCTACACTGGTAATCATCGCAGCTATCGCAGGGTTTTATCACTTTGCTGAGCAGCCGCAGTTGTACCGTGTATTAGGCCTGCTCGTGCTTGTTATAGCTGCTGCAGGGATCGCTTTGACGACTGCAAAAGGCCGGGCATTAACTGGCTTTATGCGAACTTCGCGTACTGAAGTACGTAAGATGGTTTGGCCAACACGTGCTGAGACTATACAAACTACCGGAGTGGTAGTGGTTGTAGTGCTCTTGGTCGGCGTTTTTTTATGGTTGCTTGATATGCTGCTGGGCTGGCTCATGCAGCTGGTCATCGGTTAACTGAGGTAAGTAAGTAATGTCACTTAGATGGTATGTAGTCCACGCTTACTCGGGATTCGAGAACCAAGTGAAGCGCTCATTAGAAGAGCGCATTCAACGCTTTGGCATGGAAGACAAATTCGGTGAGATCTTAGTGCCGATGGAAGAAGTAGTCGAAATGCGTGAAGGGCAGAAAAAGCGCAGTGAGCGTAAGTTCTTTCCTGGTTATGTATTAGTGCAAATGGATATGGAAGATGAATCTTGGCATTTGGTGAAAGATGCACCAAAGGTTTTAGGTTTCATTGGTGGGACATCAGATCGTCCAGCACCGATCCAAGATCACGAAGCAGAGGCTATCTTACAGCGTATCCAAGAAGGTGTTGATAAGCCAAGACCTAAGGTTCTGTTTGAGCCAGGTGAAGTAGTACGTGTTACTGATGGACCGTTTAATGACTTCAACGGAGTGGTCGAAGAAGTTAACTACGAAAAAAGTCGTATGTTGGTCGCAGTACAGATTTTCGGTCGTTCTACTCCTGTCGAGCTTGAGTTCGGACAGGTTGAGAAAGGCTAATTTATAAGGGCTAAGGCTTTGGGCCTGGTTCAATAGAGATGTAACGGGAGGCAGCCTAAGGGTTGCCTCCCAATTTAAAACTAGCACGGGGAGCGTTCCATTTAAAATGGTCGCGATTGCACCCGTAGGAGATAGTCATGGCTAAAAAAATCGAAGCCTATATCAAGCTTCAAGTTCCGGCTAACGAAGCCAACCCTAGTCCTCCGGTAGGTCCTGCATTGGGTCAACACGGTGTCAATATCATGGAGTTCTGTAAAGCATTTAATGCGCAAACACAGAGTCTAGAGAAAGGCATGCCTGTACCGGTCGTAATCACTGTTTATAACGATCGTAGTTTTACGTTCATTATGAAAACTCCGCCAGCAGCTATCTTGTTGATGAAGGCGGCAGGTATCACTAAAGGCAGCGGCACACCGAACACTGATAAAGTGGGAAAAGTGACTCGTGCGCAGTTAGAAGACATTGCGAAGACTAAAGAACCTGATCTAACCGCCACTGATATGGATGCAGCAGTACGCACCATAGCGGGTAGTGCGCGTAGCATGGGTCTCGAGGTTGAGGGAGTATAGAAAATGGCTAAATCAGGAAAGAAAATTACGCAGGCGCGTGCCAATGTTGATGTCGACAAGGTATATGCTCCAATCGACGCAATGCAGTTGGTAAAAGATAATGCCGGTGCAAAATTTGTAGAGTCTGTAGACGTTGCCGTTAATCTAGGTGTTGACCCTAAGAAGTCTGATCAAGTGGTCCGCGGTGCTAGTGTATTGCCAAACGGTACCGGCAAAGTGGTTCGTGTAGCAGTATTTGCACAAGGCGATCAAGCAAAAGCAGCAGAAGCAGCAGGTGCTGATATTGTTGGTTTTGAAGATTTAGCTGAAACCATTAAGAAAGGCGAAATGGATTTTGATGTCGTTATTGCATCACCAGATGCGATGCGCATCGTCGGCCAACTAGGTCAAATTTTAGGCCCACGTGGTCTCATGCCTAATCCGAAAGTAGGCACAGTTACCCCTGATGTAGTGGGTGCTGTAAACAATGCTAAAGCAGGTCAAGTGCGTTACCGTGCGGATAAAACCGGTATTGTTCATTGCAGCATTGGCAAAGTAGATTTTGAACCTCAAAAACTGGTTGAAAATCTAGCCACATTAATTGCAGATTTAGTGAAAGCTAAGCCATCTGCAGCTAAAGGTATCTACCTGAAGAAGGTTGTTGTTTCTTCAACGATGGGTGTTGGTATTCAGCTCGACCAATCGGCGCTAGACTAAAAAATTAACGGCGCTCTGCGTCGGCTTTGGCTACTAGCTAAGTAGCTACTATAGACTTTGGGCTGTTTCGGTTTACCGAACGGCCGTCAAAGATCGCTGGTACAAGTGAGAGCTTGTTTAAACTGTAGGCCAGCGTAGACGGTGGCTCCATATCAGGATAATCCTGAGTTGGAACACTGCAATACGGATCGGAATTTTCCGGTCTTTAGCAACCTTGAACAGAAGGCCTAGCCTGATGTTTGAGTCAACTTAGGAGAACTAAACTGTGGCACTAAACCTGGAAGACAAAAAGAAGGTTGTCTCTGAGGTTGCTGCGGTTGCTGCTGAAGCTCACTCGGCGGTTGCCGCTGAGTATCGTGGACTTGAAGTTGATGCCTTAACTGAATTACGTAAGAAAGCCCGTGAAGGCGGTGTCTATCTACGAGTGGTGAAAAACACACTCGCTCGACGTGCGGTTGAAGGTACTGAATTTGAGTGCATGAGTGACGGTTTCGTAGGCCCATTACTACTTGCCTTTTCGCAAGAAGATCCGGGTGCTGCGGCGCGTGTCATTAAAGACTTCGGTAAAGAACATGATCTGTTAAAGGTCACAATGCTCTCAATCGGTGGGGAATTATTACAACCCACTGATCTTGAGCGTTTGGCCAGCCTACCGACTAAGGATGAGGCAATCAGCATGTTGATGTCAGTAATGAAGGCACCAGTCGAGAAATTTGTTCGAACACTGGCGGAACCACATGGAAAAATGGTTCGTACCGTTGCTGCTATTCGCGACCAAAAGCAAGCTTAAGAAGTTACACATACTAGTTAATTGATTTAGGAGTTTATGAAAATGGCTGTATCTCAAGATGAAATTTTAGAAACGATTTCCAATATGTCAGTTATGGAGGTTGTTGACCTCATTTCTGCAATGGAAGAGAAGTTTGGTGTATCAGCAGCAGCGGCAGTAGCAGCAGCTCCAGCAGCGGCAGCAGCCGGTGAAGCAGCAGCAGAGCAAACTGAGTTTGATGTTGTTATGAGTAGCTTCGGCAGTAATAAGGTAGCAGTGATTAAAGTAGTCCGTGCTGCAACCGGTTTAGGCTTGAAAGAAGCGAAAGAAATGGTAGAAGGCGCACCATCTACAATTAAAGAAGGCGCGACTAAGGATGATGCAGAAGACATGAAGAAGCAGCTTGAAGAAGCTGGTGCTTCAGTCGAACTGAAGTAATCGCACACCGTTTCACGTGCTAGAAAGATAGACGTGTGCAACGCACGCACAGCCTGAAAGCTGCGCGTGCGTTCGCTCGTTTTCGTAATTTAGATATTTAGTTTTTGCCCGTACACGAGGGAGGCTCGATGCAATATAGTTTCACCGAAAAGAAAAGAGTTCGTAAAGATTTCGGTAAGCGTCCACAGATTTTGGAAGTGCCGTACATGCTGCAATTGCAGATTGCGTCATACCGCCAATTCTTGCAGCTGGATACTAGTATCGAAGAACGTGCAGAAGTTGGGCTTCATAGTGCCTTCAGATCCGTATTTCCGATTGACAGTTATTCAGGCAACGTTGTTCTTGAATACGTTAGCTATCGTCTCGGAACTCCGAAGTTTGACGTTAAAGAATGTCAACTGCGTGGCCTAAACTACTCCGCGCCATTGCGCGTGACTGTACGCTTGGTGATCTACGATAAAGAAGCGCCAGCAAGTCAGAAAAAAGTTAAAGACATTAAAGAGCAAGAAGTCTATATGGGCGAATTGCCGCTGATGACGGACACCGGTACCTTTATTATTAACGGTACTGACCGTGTCATTGTCTCGCAATTACATCGTTCGCCAGGTGTATTCTTTGACCATGACAAGGGTAAGACCCACTCGTCAGGCAAATTACTCTATTCAGCTCGCATTATCCCTTATCGTGGATCATGGCTGGATATGGAGTTTGATCCAAAAGATTGTTTATTTGTTCGTATTGACCGTCGCCGTAAACTACCTGCGACTGTGTTGCTACGTGCTTTGGGCTATGAGACACCGGAAATTCTTTCGATGTTCTTTGATACCCACAAAATTAAGATTAGTAAGAAAGGTTTTGAGCTAGCGCTTATTCCTGAGCGACTACGTGGTGAAGTAGCTACTTTTGACGTTGAGGTGGCTGGTAAGGTTCTAGTTGAAGCTGGTCGACGTATCACTATGCGTCACGTACGTAGCCTGACTGAAGCTAAGATTAAGACTTTAATCATTCCAGCTGATTTTCTTCTCGGTAAAGTGATCGCACAAGATATTGTTGACCAAGAAACAGGTGAGCTGATCTTTGCTGCGAACGAAGAGCTAGTAGAAGAGAATGTTGCTAAGTTGACCGAGAGTGGGATCAAAGAATTCGAAGTGTTATACACGAATGAAATTGATCGCGGTCCTTACATTTCTAAGACCCTTGCTATTGATTCCACTGCTACAGAATTAGAAGCACAGGTGGAAATCTATCGCATGATGCGTCCAGGTGAGCCACCAACTAAAGATTCGGCACAATCACTCTTCAATAATATGTTTTTCTCTGACGATCGATATGACTTGTCGCCAGTAGGACGTATGAAGTTTAACCGTCGCTTAGGTCGTGAAGAGACTACAGGCACCGGTACATTAAGCAAGGATGACATCCTTGATGTGATGAAGGTGCTCATTAATATCCGTAATGGCGATGGCATGGTCGATGATATTGACCACCTAGGTAACCGTCGTATTCGTTGCGTTGGTGAGATGGCTGAAAATGTCTTCCGTGTCGGTTTAGTACGTGTAGAGCGTGCGGTAAAAGAACGTCTAACATTGGCAGAATCTGAAGGCTTAATGCCGCAGGAAATGATCAATGCTAAGCCGGTAGCTGCTGCAATCAAAGAATTCTTTGGTTCTAGTCAGTTGTCGCAGTTTATGGATCAAAACAATCCACTATCAGAAGTAACTCATAAGCGTCGTATCTCTGCTTTAGGCCCAGGTGGTCTAACCCGTGAGCGTGCAGGCTTTGAAGTGCGTGATGTGCATCCGACACACTACGGTCGTGTTTGCCCAATTGAGACTCCTGAAGGCCCGAATATTGGTCTGATTAACTCACTCGCGATCTACGCGCAAACCAACGAATACGGTTTCTTAGAAACCCCTTATCGTAAGGTTAACAAGGGTAAAGTAACCGATCAGATCGATTACCTATCGGCTATCGAAGAAAGCCAGTTCGTGATTGCTCAGGCGAATGCCAGCTTGAATGAAAAAGGTGCATTAGTTGATGAATTGGTTTCTTGTCGTCACCTCAATGAATTCTCTTTATCTACTCCAGATAAAGTGGAGTACATGGACGTATCACCGAAACAGATTGTTTCAGTAGCAGCAGCCTTGATTCCATTCTTGGAGCATGATGACGCGAACCGTGCATTGATGGGTTCTAACATGCAACGTCAAGCTGTACCGACCTTGCGTGCAGAAAAGCCATTAGTTGGAACAGGTATTGAACGTGCCCTTGCGATTGACTCTGGTGCTTCAGTTATTGCCAAACGTGGCGGTGTTGTTGACAGCGTCGATGCAGGCCGTGTTGTGGTTCGTGTGAGTGATGAAGAAACTCAAAGTGGCGAGTCAGGTGTTGATATTTATTCTCTGACTAAGTACACCCGTTCCAATCAAAATACCTGTATTAATCAATGTCCACTGGTTCGACCAGGTGACAAGATTAGTAAGAATGATGTTTTAGCCGATGGTCCATCCACTGATATGGGTGAGTTGGCCTTAGGTCAAAACATGCTGATCGCATTTATGCCATGGAATGGGTACAACTTTGAGGATTCGATTCTCTTATCAGAGCGTGTAGTTGAAGAAGATCGTTTCACTACCATTCATATTGAAGAAATGAGCAGTGTTGCACGTGATACCAAATTAGGTGCAGAAGAGATTACAGCAGATATTCCAAATGTCAGCGAAAGTTTGCTGGCTAAGCTAGATGACTCTGGCATTGTTTATGTAGGCGCAGAAGTGAAGCCTGGTGATATCTTGGTCGGCAAAGTAACGCCTAAGGGTGAGACCCAGTTAACGCCGGAAGAAAAGCTTCTGAGAGCAATTTTTGGTGAAAAAGCATCTGACGTAAAAGACACTTCTCTACGTGTACCTTCAGGTATGGAAGGCACCGTAATTGATGTTCGCGTATTCACTCGTGATGGTGTTGAGAAAGATCGTCGTGCACTACAGATCGAAGAAGCAGAGATTGAGCAGGTTAAGAAAGATCTGCGTGATCAAATCCGCATCTATGAAGAAGACGTGTACAGTCGTGTGCAACGTCTGATTACCAACAAAGTGTCTGAGGGTGGTCCTGAAGGGCTGGCTGCAGGTAGTAAAGTGACTGCGCAATACTTACAAGAGTTAGCACGTCAACGTTGGTTTGAAATACGTATGCGTGATGAGACTGTTAACGAAAAGCTTGAGCAGTTAGCTAAAAGTCTAAATACACAACGTGAACTGTGTGATAACCGCCTTATCGAGCAGAGAGAAAAGATTACTGCAGGCGATGATCTCGCTCCAGGCGTATTGAAGATGGTTAAGGTTTACCTTGCCGTCAAACGTCATATGCAGCCAGGTGACAAGATGGCCGGTCGTCACGGTAATAAAGGTGTGGTCTCTATGATCGTGCCAGTAGAAGACATGCCACATTCGGAAGACGGTACACCAGTCGATATCGTTTTGAACCCGCTGGGTGTTCCATCACGTATGAACGTCGGTCAGGTATTAGAAGTCCACTTAGGTTGGGCGGCTAAAGGTCTTGGCTTGAAGATTAAGGGCATGATGGAAAACGACGGTACGGTTACTGAATTGCGTGACTTCTTGGATCAGATTTATAACCAAGATGAAGGTACTTCAGTCGATCTGTCTCAGTTTAGCGATGATGAAATTATTGATCTCTCTACTAATCTACAAGGTGGTGTGCCAATGGCAACACCAGTCTTTGATGGTGCTGATGAGAGTGAAATTAAACGCATGCTAGCGTTGGCTGATTTACCTGAAAGTGGTCAAACACAGTTGATTGATGGTCGTACAGGCCAGGACTTTGAGCGGCATGTAACGGTTGGTTATATGCATATGCTGAAGTTGAATCACTTGGTTGATGACAAGATGCATGCACGTTCAACTGGACCATATAGTCTAGTAACGCAGCAGCCATTAGGTGGTAAAGCACAATTCGGTGGCCAGCGTTTCGGTGAGATGGAGGTCTGGGCACTAGAGGCTTACGGTGCGACTTACACCTTGCAAGAGATGCTGACAGTGAAGTCAGATGACGTTGCTGGTCGAAACAAGATGTATAAGAACATCGTTGATAATGACCACCAGATGGAAGCAGGCATGCCAGAGTCGTTTAACGTATTGATGAAGGAGATTCGTTCTCTAGGTATCAATATTGAATTAGAGCAGAACGACTAAGGGCTCGTTTTATGAGCCCCTGCATAATACATTTGAAATTTTTGCGTACACTCGTTAGGAGACGCGATGAAAGATCTACTTAATCTACTCAAGCAACAAGGACAGGTTGAAGATTTCGACGCCATTAAAGTTGGCCTCGCTTCACCAGATATGATTCGTTCTTGGTCGTTCGGCGAAGTTAAGAAGCCAGAGACGATTAACTACCGAACGTTTAAGCCTGAGCGTGACGGCCTCTTTTGTGCCAAGATTTTTGGTCCGATTAAGGATTACGAATGCCTCTGTGGTAAATACAAGCGTTTAAAGCACCGTGGTGTGGTATGTGAGAAGTGTGGTGTTGAAGTCACACAGACTAAAGTACGTCGTGAGCGTATGGGTCATATTGAACTGGCTTGCCCAGTTGCACATATCTGGTTCTTGAAATCACTGCCATCACGTATCGGTCTATTGCTTGATATGACCCTGCGTGAAATTGAGCGCATTCTTTATTTCGAAGCCTTTGTTGTAACCGACCCAGGTATGACTGAGTTAGAGACTAAGCAACTGTTGTCAGAAGAAGCTTATCTCGAGAAAGTCGAAGAGCATGGTGATGAATTCCGTGCCGGCATGGGTGCTGAAGCTATTTACGAATTGATGATGCAAGTCGACATGAAGTCACAGGCTGTTCAGTTACGTGAAGACATCGTTACGACTCGTTCAGAAGCTAAATTGAAGCGTTACTCTAAACGTTTAAAGCTTGTTGAAAACTTAGTCGAATCAGGTAATAAGCCAGAGTGGATGATCCTTACGGTTCTACCGATTTTGCCGCCTGATCTACGCCCATTAGTACCGCTAGATGGTGGTCGTTTTGCGACTTCAGATCTGAACGATTTATATCGTCGTGTGATCAACCGAAACAATCGTTTAAAACGCCTGCTCGAACTTAATGCGCCTGACATCATCGTGCGTAATGAGAAGCGTATGCTGCAAGAGTCTGTTGACGCCTTGTTGGATAACGGTCGTCGTGGTCGTGCTATCACCGGTACCAATAAGCGTCCGTTGAAGTCATTAGCAGACATGATTAAAGGTAAGCAAGGTCGCTTCCGTCAGAACTTGCTCGGTAAGCGTGTTGATTACTCTGGTCGTTCAGTCATCGTTTGTGGTCCGACACTGCGCCTACATCAGTGTGGTTTGCCGAAGAAGATGGCGCTTGAATTATTCAAGCCTTTCGTATTTAGCAAACTCATGTTGCGTGGTATTGCACCAACTATTAAGGCCTGTAAAAAGATTGTTGAACGTGAAGGTGCAGAAGTTTGGGATATCCTAGACGGCGTTATTCGCGAACATCCAGTGATGTTGAACCGTGCACCAACATTGCACCGTTTGGGCATCCAAGCATTCGAACCGATCTTGATTGAAGGTAAGGCAATTCAGTTACACCCACTCGTTTGTTCAGCCTTCAATGCTGACTTTGATGGTGATCAGATGGCGGTACACGTACCGTTGTCTATTGAGGCACAGTTAGAAAGTCGTGCCTTAATGATGTCGACCAATAATATTCTATCGCCAGCAAACGGCGAGCCGATTATTGTGCCATCACAAGATATCGTTCTAGGTCTTTACTACATGACACGTGAGCGCATCAACTCTAAAGGTGAAGGCATGATCTTCGCTGATGTTGATGAAGTGCGCTGTGCCTATGAGACAGAGATTGCTAGTCTCCACGCTAAAGTTAAAGTACGTATTACGCATAAGGTGAAAAACGAAGTTGGCGAACTGGAAGAGGAGACAATACTTGTCGACTCAACAGTAGGTCGTGCCTTAATGGCACAGATTTTACCAGCTGGTCTCGATTTCAGTCACGTAAACCAAGATCTTAACAAGCGTGCAATTTCTAAATTGATCAATGCTTGTTATCGACAGGTAGGTCTTAAAGAAACGGTCATCTTTGCTGATCAGTTGATGTATACCGGTTTTAAGTTTGCGACTCGTTCAGGCGTTTCATTCTGTTCAGATGACATGGTTATTCCAGCAGATAAAAAAGACATCTTGAATTCAGCCGAACAAGAAGTGAAAGAAATTGAACAGCAATACTCATCAGGCTTAGTAACGAAGGGTGAGCGTTATAATAAAGTGGTTGATATTTGGTCACACACTAATGACAAAGTAGCTCGCTCCATGATGGAGAAGCTGGGTAAAGAGCAGATTAAAGATGCTGAAGGTAATGTTCATACACAACCTTCCTTTAACTCTATTTACATGATGGCTGATTCCGGTGCTCGAGGTTCTGCTGCGCAGATTCGTCAGCTTGCTGGTATGCGTGGTTTGATGGCAAAACCGGATGGTTCAATTATTGAAACTCCGATCACAGCTAACTTCCGTGAAGGTTTGAACGTATTACAGTATTTCATCTCAACCCACGGTGCACGTAAAGGTCTGGCCGATACGGCGTTGAAGACAGCAAACTCAGGTTACTTAACACGACGATTAGTCGATGTTGCGCAGGACTTGGTGATTACCGAGCATAACTGTGGAACCGATAAAGGCATCGTCATGAACCCGATTATTGAGGGCGGTGATGTAGTCTCGCCTCTCAGTGAGCGTGTGTTGGGCCGTGTGGTCGCGAAAGATGTTATGGATGCAGACGGCAAGGAAGTACTTATCCCTACTGAGACGCTGTTGGATGAGGCCTGGGTCGCAAAACTAGAAGAGTTAGGCGTCGATGAGATTTTTGTACGTACGCCAATTACTTGTGAGACACGTCATGGTGTTTGTTCGATGTGTTACGGACGAGACCTTGCGCGTGGTCACCTGATCAATGGCGGTGAAGCTGTTGGTGTGATGGCGGCACAGTCTATTGGTGAGCCGGGCACACAGCTAACAATGCGTACCTTCCATATTGGTGGTGCTGCGAGTCGTGCTGCTTCAACGAATAGCATCACGCCGAAAGGTTCTGGCAAGATCCGCTTACATAACATCAAGTTGGTTAAACATATTGATGGTCATAATGTAGCTGTATCGCGCTCTGGTGAATTAGGCTTGGTTGATGAAGTCGGTCGTGAGCGTGAACGTTATAAGGTGCCTTATGGTGCTTCTATCAGCGTAAACGAAGGCGATTCAGTTCAGTCTGGGCAAGTGGTAGCGAACTGGGATCCACACACACATCCGATTATTTCGGAAGTGGCGGGTCAGGTGAAACTTTCAGACTTCGTTGATGGTGTGACTGTAAATAAGCATACCGATGAAGTCACTGGCCTAAGCTCAACAGTTATTTCTGATCCGAAGAGTCGTCCATCAGCAGGTAAAGATCTGCGTCCTATGGTGCGTCTCGAAGATGATAAAGGGAATGAGCTATTCTTAGCAGACACCGAGATTCCAGCACAGTATGTACTGCCAGCTGGTGCTATTGTGAGTCTGAATGATGGTGCGCAGGTAGGTGTAGGTGATGTTATTGCCCGCATACCACAGGAATCATCAAAAACACGTGATATTACCGGTGGTCTACCTCGCGTTGCTGACTTGTTTGAAGGTCGCAAACCAAAAGAGCCTGCAGTATTGGCACAAGCCACAGGTACTGTCAGCTTTGGTAAAGAAACCAAGGGTAAGCAGCGTCTAGTTATCAAGTGTGAAAATAACGAAGAAATCGAAGAGTTAATTCCAAAGTGGCGCCATGTGACTGTGTTTGAAGGTGAGCATGTCGAACGTGGTGAAATGGTTGTTGATGGCGAACCAAGTCCACATGACATTCTGCGTTTGCTGGGTGTTAAGGATTTAGCCGAGTACTTAGTTAAAGAAGTTCAAGACGTCTATCGTTTACAAGGCGTGAAAATCAACGATAAGCACATTGAGGTGATTATTCGCCAGATGTTGCGCAAAGTTGAAGTGGTTGATCCGGGTGATACCAATCTACTACGCGGTGAGCAGGTTGAACGTTCACACATTTATGCATTAAATGATGAAATGGAAAGCAAGAATCTACGCCAAGCCGAGTATGCACCTGTGTTATTAGGTATTACGAAGGCATCATTGGTAACAGAATCCTTTATTTCTGCGGCATCATTCCAAGAAACTACACGTGTTCTTACCGAGGCAGCAGTACGTGGCTCGAAAGATAACCTACGTGGATTGAAGGAAAACGTGATTGTAGGTCGCTTGATTCCAGCGGGTACTGGCTTGGCCTATCATGAGCAACGACGTAAAGCCCGCGAGGCTTTACAACTTAATCTGACTGTTGAGCCGATAATGGCTGAGCCGGAAGTAACTGAAACGGAAGAGAGTCCTACAGATGATGTAGCGACAGATTAGGAGTTAAGCGCGTAAATCCTTGACAGCGCTATACCCAGCTCCTAAAATCTCGCCACTCTGCGACAGGTCGATCTCGCCATTGACTTGTCGTTCATTATTTAGGCGGAGCAAATAAAGACATATGACTACGGTAAACCAGTTAGTACGTAAACCTCGAAAGAGTAAAGTGTACAAAAGTAATGTGCCTGCCCTTGAAGCATGCCCTCAAAAGCGTGGCGTATGTACTCGTGTATATACAACAACGCCTAAGAAGCCAAACTCTGCGCTACGTAAAGTTGCCAGGGTGCGATTGACCAATGGTTTCGAGGTGTCTTCATACATTGGTGGTGAAGGTCATAATCTACAAGAGCACTCGGTGGTATTGATTCGTGGTGGTCGTGTAAAAGATTTGCCCGGTGTGCGTTATCACACAGTACGTGGCAGCCTTGATACTCAAGGCGTGCAAAACCGCAAGAAAGGTCGTTCTAAATACGGCACCAAGCGCGTTAAATCATAAGAATTTGATCGGCAACCAATTAGTTGCCTAAATAACTACAGAATAAGCCCAAGTGAGCTAATACATGCCAAGACGTAGAGAAGTCCCAAAACGCGAAGTAATACCTGATCCGAAATACGGGAATGTGCAGGTTGCTAAATTCGTAAATATCCTAATGCAGGCTGGTAAGAAATCAACTGCTGAGCGTATTGTTTATCAAGCAATTGATGAGATTACTGCGAAAAAAGGTAGAGACGGCCTAGAGATTTTTATTGAAGCCCTAGATAAGGTTAGACCACCGGTTGAAGTTAAATCTCGCCGTGTTGGTGGTGCAACCTATCAAGTGCCAGTAGAAGTGCGTCCTTTGCGCCAAGGCGCTTTGGCGATGCGTTGGATTGTAGACTCAGCGCGTAAGCGTGGTGAGAAGTCTATGATTAATAAGCTGGCAGGCGAATTAATGGATGCGTCTGAAAACAAAGGTTCTGCGATGAAAAAGCGTGAAGATACATTGCGCATGGCAGAGGCGAACAAAGCGTTCTCTCATTACCGTTGGTAATTTTTTAACGCGGATAAGAAAAAATGGCACGTACGACGCCTATCGAACGATATCGTAATATCGGAATTATGGCGCATATTGATGCCGGGAAGACGACCACTACGGAACGTATTCTTTTTTACACCGGGGTATCGCATAAGATTGGCGAAGTACATGACGGCGCAGCTGTCATGGATTGGATGGAGCAAGAGCAAGAGCGTGGTATCACTATCACCTCGGCCGCTACCACCTGCTTCTGGAAGGGAATGGATCAGCAATTTGATCAGCACCGTATCAATATTATTGATACCCCCGGCCACGTAGATTTCACAATTGAAGTTGAACGATCGCTACGCGTCCTAGATGGCGCCTGTGCGGTTTTTTGTGCTGTTGGCGGGGTTGAGCCTCAGTCAGAGACAGTCTGGCGACAGGCAGACAAATACGATGTTCCACGAATGGCCTTCATCAATAAGATGGACCGTTCTGGGGCTGATTTTAGGCGAGTACTCGAACAGATCCGTGATCGACTTGGGGCTACGCCGATTGCATTGCAGTTACCGATAGGCGCGGAAGATAATTTTGCTGGGGTAGTTGACCTCATCACGTTACGCGCAATCTATTGGAGTGAATCAGACGCCGGTACTAGTTATGAGGCGCGAGATATTCCTGCAGAGATGCAACAGGCTTGTGTCGCTGCACGAGAAGATTTACTTGAAGTGGCGGCTGAAGCGTCTGAAGAATTGATGGATGCCTACCTGAATACAGGTGAGCTCGATATAGAGCAAATCTATGCAGGCATCCGTAGTCGTACCCTAGCGGGTGAGATAGTGCCGACGTTATGTGGTTCGGCCTTTAAAAATAAAGGTGTGCAGGCATTATTAGACGCCATTGTGCGATTTATGCCAGCACCAACCGATGTACCGGCGATTACCGGTGTGTCGGATGATGCAGAGGAATCTGAAGCCAGTCGATCATCATCAGATACTGAACCCTTTGCGGCCTTAGCGTTTAAGATTGCGACTGATCCCTTCGTTGGGACATTGACCTTCTTTCGCGTCTACTCCGGTAGTTTGAAGTCGGGTGACAGCGTTTTTAACCCCATTAAGGGTAAGAAGGAGCGGATCGGTAGACTGCTACAAATGCATGCCAATTCGCGAGAAGAATTGAAAGAGGTCTATGCTGGCGATATAGCGGCAGCGGTTGGGCTTCGGGATGTGACCACTGGTGAAACCCTGTGTGCTAAAGAGGCTGTTATTACCCTTGAGCGTATGGAGTTCCCAGAGCCAGTCATTTCTGTGGTAGTGGAACCAAGAACCACGGGTGATCAGACTAAGATGGCGATTGCGTTGGAGAAATTAGCGCAAGAAGACCCATCATTTATGGTTATGACCGATGATGAATCGGGGCAGATCATTATCTCTGGAATGGGAGAGCTGCACTTAGATATTATTGTTGATCGTATGAAACGCGAATTTAAAGTCGATGCGAACGTCGGCACGCCACAAGTGGCCTTTCGCGAGACGATCCGGCAAACGGTTGAGCAAGAACACAAGTTTGAACGTGAAACTGGGGGACGTGGGCAATATGGGCATGTCTTCTTGCGTTTAGAGCCGGCTGAATTAGGCAGTGGCTTTGAGTTTATAGATGAAACTGTGGATGGTGTGATTCCAAAAGAATTCATTCCAGCCATTGAGAAAGGCATCTTTGAATCGATGCAAAGTGGTGTTACCGCAGGTTATCCGATGGTAGACCTGAAAGTGACCTTATTTGATGGGTCTTTTCATGATGTTGATTCCTCGGAAATGGCGTTTAAAATTGCCGCCTCCATGGGCTTTAAAGAAGGCGCTAGAAACGCGAGTCCGTGCCTGCTAGAGCCAATAATGGCCGTTGAGGTAGTAACGCCAGAAGATCATATGGGCGACGTAGTGGGTGATTTAAACCGCCGACGTGGAATTGTTGCTGGCATGGATGATGCACCTGCGGGTAAAATCGTGCGCGCGGAAGTGCCATTGAGGGAAATGTTTGGTTATGCAACCGATTTGCGATCAGCAACTCAGGGGCGCGCAACCTACGCAATGCAATTTGAAAAATATGCAGAAGCGCCAGTGAGTGTGGTGACTGCTGTATCTAGGGCTTATTAGTAAATTAATTACGTTTAATATATAGAGGTAGCGATCAATGTCTAAGGAAAAGTTCGAACGAACGAAGCCCCACGTAAACGTGGGCACAATTGGTCACGTTGACCACGGTAAGACAACGTTAACAGCGGCGTTGACCAAGGTGTCAGCAGAAGCAAACGGTGGTGAGTTCAAGGACTATGGTGACATTGATAATGCACCAGAAGAGCGCGAGCGCGGTATTACGATTGCGACGGCTCACGTTGAGTACGAGACAGGTAACCGTCATTACGCTCACGTTGATTGCCCGGGCCACGCGGATTATGTGAAGAACATGATTACGGGTGCGGCGCAGATGGACGGCGCGATTTTGGTTTGTTCAGCAGCGGATGGCCCAATGCCACAAACGCGTGAGCACATTTTGTTGTCACGCCAAGTTGGTGTTCCTTACATCGTGGTTTACATGAATAAGGCAGACCAGGTTGATGACGCAGAATTATTAGAACTAGTTGAGATGGAGATCCGTGATCTACTGTCTAGCTATGATTTCCCAGGTGATGATACGCCGATCGTAACGGGATCAGCATTGAAAGCACTAGAAGGTGATACATCGGATATCGGTGTACCGTCAGTAATTAAGTTACTGGAAGAGATGGATTCATACATTCCAGAGCCAGAGCGTGCGATTGATGGTGATTACTTGATGCCAGTGGAAGATGTCTTCTCGATTTCAGGTCGTGGCACAGTAGTGACTGGTCGAATTGAGCGTGGCATCGTGAAAGTGGGCGAAGAGATTGAGATTGTAGGTATTAAAGATACTCTGAAGACGACTTGTACCGGTGTTGAGATGTTCCGCAAGCTACTTGACGAAGGTCGCGCAGGCGACAACGTTGGTGTATTGCTGCGGGGTACGAAGCGTGATGAAGTTGAGCGTGGCCAAGTATTATGTAAGCCAGGCAGTATTACGCCGCACACTAAATTTGAAGCAGAAGTTTACATTCTGTCGAAAGATGAAGGTGGCCGTCATACGCCATTCTTTAATGGTTACCGTCCACAGTTTTACTTCAGAACAACTGACGTAACAGGTGCTTGTGAGTTACCAGCAGGTATTGAGATGGTAATGCCGGGTGATAACGTGAAGATGGAAGTAAGCATGATCGCACCGATTGCGATGGAAGAAGGCTTACGCTTTGCGATTCGTGAGGGTGGCCGTACCGTTGGTGCAGGCGTCGTCGCTAAAATTATTGAATAGAAG
>Ga0206128_1001332_pt1 | contig 24940 bp, 23 predicted proteins | sample Helgoland_Spring_7_FD_148601 | JGI IMG/M metagenome (GOLD analysis project Ga0206128, IMG submission 148601) | Pelagic subsurface seawater microbial communities from Kabeltonne, Helgoland, North Sea - Helgoland_Spring_Bloom_20160426_1 | ecosystem: Environmental > Aquatic > Marine > Epipelagic ... | reverse complement strand
AACATCGGAGTCTTTCTTGAGATGCATCTTTGAGCCTCCATCTTGAAAAATAAGGTTATAAAAACGGGTGCCGATGATGACGTGTTCAAAACGTCGTTGGATAAACAGCTGAGCCAGTAGGGCTTGATACTCAATTCTTGCCTGTAGCATGTTTAATTCACTTTTACCCTGATGCGTTTTTTTGAGGGCTTCGATTTCTAGAATGCGCCGTTCCATTTCCTGAATCTTATATGATCCCTTGTGCGGTGGGGTCTGTTTTGCATCGCCATTTTGGCTCCTCGGTTGACCGATCCTTAATTTGGTGTTGCTAGAAAGAGCGGTGCTTCCTGATCGCCTCATCCATTCAGCTTTGGCGATGATGCGCTTTTTTTCTTTTTCTAAATCGGCAATATATAGTTTTGAGTTTTTGACAGTCCCTTTAGATAACATTGCCGCGTAAATGGCGTTTGATAAGGAGTCGCAGATGCGGCCATCTCCTGAGTAGGTGGCTGCTCTCGGTAGAAGAGAAAAGCCGTCTCTGATTTTTTGCGAAACGGAAACATTTTTGGTATAAGGAGATACAGCCTTAAGAATGGAATCGATGGTAGCGCGGTATTCGAGTGCGTCTTCTGATGTGTTGGGTGAGTCTGCCAAATATGACTCAAACATGCCTCCGAGCCTATTGTCTCCTAGGCCGAAGGTGTGTCCCATGATGGTGATGGTTTCCTGAGTAGGGTCAACAAAGGGCAACTCATTCCCATAAATTGAGGTGGATGTATTTTTTTTATCAACGGTGGCGGATGCGCGATTGTCAGGCTCATTGGCTGTGCTGTTGCCATCTCCGTTATTGGGGCTATACACCTGCGCGCTGATGGGAACAGTGAGAGTGATGAGGATTGCTAGAAATCTCATAGTTATTGGAAGAGTGTGATGATTGGGTGCTTGTTGGTTTGGCAGATGAGCAAGTGGCTTCATTCTATTTGTCAGTCTGCCTTGATGCCTTGGGCAACAGGTAAGCCCTCACGGTTAACTTCGACTTTGAAGGTGTAGTTGTGACCCCGTTCGAGGTTGATTTGATTAACTCCAGGAGGAATATGTAAGGGGATTAAACCCGCTTTTCCCTGAGCTGTTTCTGACTTGATGCTGACAAGCAGACCCCGATTGTTGGCTAAAATCATTCTATCTGCGATTTCTCCGCTAATACGATACTCATTACCACTGAGGCTGGTGCCGCTTTCTTTGAGGTCAGCAAGAGGCATCTCGTTCAGATCAGTAAAATGCTGAGCTTGTTGATTAAGAAAGGATTTGCCGATAGAAAGCATGATGATGGTTAACACAAATGCTAAGGCATAGAGAGCAAGCTGACTTTTTTTCTTACTTTTGGATGACGATCTTCTTGGCATGGCTAATGTTGATGGAGATGGGGTGGCTTGGATACTGTTAAAATAATCAATCTGTAGTGAGCTAATCCCACTGATGGCGACGTAAGCCAATGTAGGCCGCGCTAATGCCAACGCAAACATGAATGATCAAGAGGTATTGGCATACGCTAACGGATTCAAATGAGGTCTCTGTTACCGTATCAATAGCATTGCGATAACTGGGATTCATCGATTCAATGCTTCCCGACCATGCCCAATAGGCAGAGATGAAAGGGCGAGTCACGGACTCTATATTTTCAGGCAGGGCGAGGATGGCACCTGAGAGCGGTAATTGAAAACCAACAAGATACACTGACAATAACGAGGACTGTTCTGCTGTTTTCATCAGGGATGAAATACCTAAACAGACAAAGGTCATGGCGGCATTGATGAGAATGAGGAAAGCGGCATGGTCGATAAATCCGGTATCACTGCCGTCTGGAAATTTCCAGAATTGCTGTACAAAGATGGCCATCCAGAGAGATTGGATAAGAATGAGACTTCCAAGAAAGGCGACTTTACTGCCCAAGTAGGCAGCTGGGCGTATGCCGCCAAATTTTTCTTTTTCATAAATCAGGCGTTCTCCTGCGATCTCTCTCGCTGCGTTATTGGACCCCATCAATGAGAGCAGAATAACCTGGAACATGACAATGCCAGAAACGGCTGAACCCACACTGAGGTAGCTTTTTTCGACCATAGAGTGTTCTTGGATTTGACGTATGGTTCCCTCATAGCGATCGGAGAACCGCTTAATGTTTTCATTACCTCTTTCGTGAAATAGGGTTACAAGAAGAGGGAAACAAATAAGAATGGCGAGCTGGAGGTAGACTTGCCCTTTGTTGCGGAAAAAGATTTTCCAACGGCGGGCTAAGAGGGTGGAGAACTGGCTAGCGACTCCCGGAGTGACGACCGTCGATGGAGGGTTTGCAGTAATCTCATCATCCTCAACAGGATTCTCTTCAAGTAAAATGGTAGCTGGCTTGCTGGCAGGCTTTGTAGCTTGCGATCTGTTTTTTTTGCTGGTCGTTGGCTCTCGCTGATCGGTGAGTTCAGCGCGTCGCTTTTCTATTTTACGGTAGTAAGCTTCACGATGTTTTTGCCATGATAGATGCCACTTTTCTGATCCCTGTCTTGCCAGCTGAGGGTATATCTCCTCGGTATCATCAACAGAGAAGTAGTGAGTGATTTCTTCAGGGGGACCGTGGTAAGCAACACGTCCTTCGTGGAGAACAAGAACAGAGTCATAGAGCTCCAAATGGGCGAGTGAGTGAGTCACAGATATGACGGTACGCCCGTTGCGTTGTGAGAGTTGATGTAGCAAACGAACAATGTCTCGCTCGGATCGGGGATCAAGACCTGAAGTAACCTCATCACAGAGGAGAAGTGGGGGGCTCGTTACCAGTTCCAAAGCAAGTCCAAGGCGTCGTTTCTGACCCCCTGAAAGAACTTTAACGGTTTGATCCGCGAGATTAGTCAGGCCTGTTTCTTTTAAAATGGTGTCGATTCGTTTGTCGAGTTCGTCGAAGTTCTCGGTTTTAACTCTGAGTTGCATTGCGGACTCGATGGATTCATCAACGGTCAGTTGATCGTATGCGATTGAGAACTGAGGGACGTAGCCTATTTCGGCAGGTTCAAAGTCTTTTTCTTTGGCTAGGTTTCTACCGCACCAAATAAGATCGCCATCCGATTCTTCATTGAGTCCGGCAATGGTTTTGAGCAAGGTGGTTTTACCGCACCCAGATGGCCCGACGATGGCCATGAAGTGACCACTTGGCACCTTGAGAGATACCTCATCGATAAGGTTGAAGTCTTCACCGTCTTTTTGGATGGCGAAGCAGACTTTTTGGAGTTCAAGCAATGTTAAGATAAATACATTAAAGTAATAAAAAATGATAAAGAAGGCGGCATTGTCTGGCGAGAAGAAAACTTGTGAATTTACCTGCTAAGGTTAAGCTACGCTAATGTCACGCAGGGCAAACAGGCGAAGAGATGCTAAGCTAAAAGATGCTCGCCGTTCAGGGCCTATCATGGATCATATTCTGCGCATTTCATTGATCCTGACCCTGAGTGCAATCTTCGTAGGTTTTGGTTTCTACATCTGGATCCGGTCCTATTTACACAGCGATGACTTTCGACTTTTTATTAGTGAAGTGACGAGCGCTGTCATTGGTGCTGATGCTCAGTTTAAGCCACTAGACTGGCAAGGAACGAGAGTCAGAACGATTGCCGTTAATGCTGATGGAGGTGGCATTGTTCGCAGATTAGATGCTCGGGAGGTGGAAGCGGATATGAGTTTGTCGGAGCTGGTGCATGGTGCGTGGTTGGTCCGTGATCTGAGGGTGGCAGAGCTACAGGTGGCAATCGATTTAGAAGAGAAACATGATGTCTCAACGCAGTTGCCTTCAGTTGATGCGAGTGAAGATCAAGCGAGAGGGTTTTTACGGTCTTTATTACCAAACCGAACTGAGCTTCAAGCATTGCAAATATCAAGTTTAGGCGTTGAGCTTCAGAGTGAGCGCGGCAGGTTTGAGCTGATCGATGCAACAATGACGGCAGAGAGACGGGCGGGCAAAAATGTCTATGATATGACCGTCTCAAACGGGCTGATCAATACACCTTGGTTCGAAGGTCCTTTGAAGCTTGATTCAGCACGAGGGAGATATGCCGACCAACGAATTTATCTTCGGGAGTTGCGTTCTCAAGTATACCAACGTGGAATGTTGTCTCTCAGTGGTGAGCTGGAAGGGGAGAAGTTTGAATTGTTTGGCACACTTAGTGACATCGGTGTGGAAGAGCTCATTCCAGAAGATTGGCGGAAAAGAATCTCGGGAGAGCTTGATACGGAATTCAAAGTTAACTCAAGTGATGATGGTTTGATGACTCGAGGTGAGCTGAGCTTGAGTAAGGGGATGTTAACCGCACTTCCGGTGTTGGATCGGATCGCCGCCTATGCGGATACGCATCGATTTCGTCAACTCAGCCTAACAGAAGCCCGATTGAAATACATCAGTAGGCATGGCGATAGTCAGGATCCTAAACGAGAGCGGCTTGAGCTATACGACATTGTATTAGCTAGCGAGGGACTTGTGAGAGTCTTAGGTAAGCTGACCATTGAAAATGGGAGCCTTGATGGTAGCTTCCGTGTGGGCATTATGCCGGGGATTCTGGCTCACATTCCAGGAGCTGAAACCAAAGTGTTTGAGCGTGGTGAAAAAGGACTGCTTTGGGCGCCATTACGCATCACGGGAACGATAGAAGATCCCAAGGAAGACCTCAGTGGCCGATTGATCGCCGCAGCCGGTGAAAGGATGTTTGAGGTGGTTCCAGAGACGGGGAAAAGGGCCCTTAAGTTTGCCCACGAAACGGCCATTGAGCTGCCTCAGAAGGCAGTGGATGTAGGTGGTGAGATCCTCGATAAGGGCGGGGATGTCATCGAGGAAGGCGCTGACATCATACGTGAGGGCGTAGGCGGAGCGCTGAATCTTATCCCCGGGCTTGCGCAGCCAAGGGATGACCAATGACGGCTACTCGCTGCCTGTTTTGATGGTGAATTTTTTGCCCCTACCGTTGATCCACGCTGTGCGTGCGCTGTTGAAGAGTGCATCGAGGGCGACAATGTTGGAGATGTGGAATTCGACGGTCTTAGCGTGAGTTGTAACTGGGTATTGTTTTACAACTGCGGAGTTGGCGTTCACGCCTGTGCGATCACTTACCTCGTCGAGTAGTTCCTTGCCCCGCTGGGCAATCTTGGATGCTAAGTCGGAAGTGCCCTGACCTGCTGGTTCGAGGTAATAGAAGCGGGTGAGTGCGTTGCCATTGGTATCAATGACGACTTCGGTGACGCTGATGTTACCGTCAATGATGTAGCTGTGTTTACTAATAGAAGTGATCTGGTCGAGAGCGACGGTGTAACTGCCTCCAGGCAGATCGGCTTGCCAAAACTTCTTGGGTCCAGTGGCCTCGGATGTGTTGTCTTTGGCGCCACCATCCTCTGATTGGGCAATGGCTGCATGTGGGATAATCATCAGGGCAAGAAAGGCGACGGCTAGGTGGAAGGTGGATGTTTTCATGGTAGCTGATGGTTGAGTCATCACTATTCATGGAAAACAAAGTTTCGTCAAAGCCTTGATCGCAGAAAAATAGCTGAGTATTTATTGTTTTGTCATGGCAAGCTATCGACCCAATGTTGCAGTGCTTATGCTAAACCGTAAGGGGAAGCTATTGGTGTGTGAGCGCCGTAATCAAAAAGGGGCGTGGCAATTTCCTCAGGGTGGTGTCGATAAGGGTGAGAAGATGATCAAAGCCTTAGCCCGTGAGGTCGAAGAAGAAATAGGATTGCCGTGGGATAGTTACAAGGTGTTGGAGCAACGTGCTGGGTATACCTATCTCTACCCTGACCAGGTGAAGAAACAGAAAATGTATTTTGATGGTCAGGAGCAGACCTACTACTTGTGCAGGCTGAAAAAATCAGCACCTGATATCGATCTCGATGGGCACAAAAATCCGGAGTTTGAGCGCTATAAATGGATTTGGCCGGAAAATTTCAAATTGAAGTGGCTTCCTGAATTTAAGCGTCAGGTTTATCGTGCGGTTATGCTGGATTTTTTTGAGGTGCGGCTTTGAAGGGGGGCCTGATCTTATACTGATCAAGTATATGTTGCCCTCATTGAGGGCCTATCTAAGCAATGGTCTGGATAGGTTGAATAACTAGGGATGCATAATAAGACACAAATCCTGCTTGGATTAGTCGTTGGGTGTGCGTAAGGACGGGCGCGTGCTTCGAGGCACCACTAGCATTAACACCTGTATATTATGAGCTTTCTTCCTGAACCTTTTAAACATCCCTACGAAATCAATCCCAATTATAAAAAGAGCGTTGCCTACTTCAGCTCTGAATTTGCGATTGACCAGACCCTAAAAATTTACTCAGGAGGTCTAGGCTTCCTGGCTGGCTCCCATATGCGGAGTGCCTACGATTTAAAGCAGAATGCGATCGGTATCGGAATTCTCTGGACCTATGGCTACTACAATCAAACGCGTGGAGATCACCGCGAGATGGCAGTTCAGCAAAGGAAAAAGATGTATCACTTCCTCGAGGAAACCGACATCAAGTTTACCATCAAGATTCACGATCACGATGTTTGGGTAAAGGCCATGTATCTTCCCGCCGATATTTTTGGGTCAGCGCCGATGTTTCTCCTGACAACCGACCTTGAGGAGAACGACACCATGTCGCGGACTATTTCCCACCGTCTTTACGATTCCGACTTTTTGACCCGTATTGCTCAGTATATCCTGCTCGGTATTGGCGGCGCCACTCTGCTCGATAAGCTGGGGGTTGACCCTGATGTCTGGCACATGAACGAAGCTCATGCGCTGTCAGCTGCGTTTCACCTCTACGGCAAGTATGGTTCAATGGATGAGGTGAAGAAGCGCATGGTATTCACCACCCACACACCAGTGGAAGCTGGTAACGAAAAATCGAGTTTTGATCTATTGCACAAGTTCACTTTCTTCAATGGCCTAAGCCTAGAGGAAGCACGTGAGATCTGCGGTGTTGAGGGTGATGAGTTTAATCACACACTTGCCGCGCTGCGCATTAGCCGTAAGGCAAATGCTGTTTCCAAACTTCACGGTGAGGTTTCTCGCAAGATGTGGAAAGGTCACGAGGGGATTTGTGAAATCGATCACGTTACTAATGCTCAGAATAAAAAGTACTGGGTAGATCCGCAGCTTGAGTCCGCGCGTGCCGCAGGAGATGTTCATGCCCTTGCCAAGCGCAAGCGTGAGCTTAAGAAACTATTGTTCAAAGAGGTCGCGGATCAGACGGGCCGGCTTTTTGATCCAGACTATCTGACTATTGTATGGGCGCGTCGTTTTGCTGATTACAAGCGCGCTGACTTGGTTGCTCGTGATATCGATCGCTTCGAGGCAATGCTCAACAACACAGATCGTCCTGTGCAAATCATATGGGCTGGCAAGCCTTATCCTAAAGATTGGGGCGCCATCGATACATTTAACCGCTTGATTCACCTGACTCAGCATTACCCCAATGCGGCAGTGCTAGTGGGTTATGAGTTGTCGCTTTCGAAGCTAATGAAAGATGGTTCTGATATTTGGTTGAATAACCCTGTGGTTACTCGTGAAGCATCCGGCACATCGGGTATGAGCGCGGCTATGAATGGTAGTGTTAACTTTTCCACCTACGATGGCTGGGTCTGTGAGTTCTCCAAGGATGGTCATAACTCCTTTGTCATTCCCGAGGCTGATCCAGCTCTCTCAGATGAGGCTCGTGACCAGCATGATATGCTTGGCTTTTATCAGATTCTCGAAACGGAGGTATTGCCTTCATACTACGATGAAGAAGGAAGCTGGTGGAATATCGTTCTCAATAGCATGAATGAAGTAGTGCCATTCTTTGATTCGGATCGTATGGCTGACGAGTATTACACCAAGATGTATTCATAGTCGTCAGAACCAAGATAAACACATAAAGCATCACATTTTTGACCCCGGGTTTCCTCCAGGAAATTCGGGGTCTTTTGTTGATGATCAAGCATTAGCTTGGGGTTCAGCACAATCTGATCATATCGCGGATAAACTGGCGCCACAGGTAAAAAAGTCCACGAATGGTGTAACGAAATTGATCCTCACATGCTGGGGTAATAATGCCCTGCTCGAGGTTGTGGTCGATCTGGTGCTGCAGTTCGTGCTCAAGTTCTTGTTCAAGGTGGTCTGGGTCAGGGATGCTTAAATCGTCATCAACGAAGCCTTGTTTGTGGAGAAAATTGCCGTGCTGCTGAAGCAGTTTGACAACACATTCATTGACGCAGCTGATCTGGTTCCAGTGAACAGAGGGAGAAGGTTTCAACGTCGGAGAGAACGGAAAGTTCGTCGTTCGCCAGACACCATTGGCAATGTCTTTGGATGTGATGGTAATATAAGAAAAAGTTGCGCTGGCTTGTTCGCATAAGCAGAGAGAGGCGACAGACTTTTTCTCTGCATTCCAATAAAGCTGATACAGTTGATCTACTCCTCCCAAGTTCCAGCCGCAGTTACTGATGTGTTCGAAACCTGAGTTTTCTAGTGTGGTCACATATTGATGCGCATTGGGAAAGGCATTGAGGTTGGCGGATGATCGTTTTTTGAGCTTATTGATCAGCGGCATACGTTGATTGCGTATGCGGGTAAGTAGCTCGATCCACGGCAGGAAAAACCAAGCAGCCATCGCGAGGATTCCAGCCAGCACCGATTCAAAAAGATAGTAAAAACATAAGCCTGATGCGGCGAGCATAACCAAGGCTCCCAGCTTTCGTAATGCAATGGTTTTGCAGGAGCGAAGGGCATAGCCAAAGATAATAAAGGCGATAACGGTGTAGAGTTCCTTCATGAAAAGTAGGGTCAGAATCAGCTAGAGGATAGCTCGATTAACGGTAAGGGGGAATGTCTTTTTGAGGCAAGAGGCAGAATGTAACACGCGACATGATGGCATTTTTGGCGATAGATTGCAACTTGTGAAAATAGAGACGCAGGATATGGTATGCGTATGGCTATTGAGACCTTTGATGGGATAAGTCCCGACATTGATGACAGCGCTTTTGTGGCGCAAAGCGCTGACGTTATAGGGCGTGTGAGTATTGGGGAAGAAGCAAGTATTTGGTACAATACCACACTCAGGGGGGACATCCATGAAATTGTTATTGGTCCAAGATCTAATATTCAAGACAACGCTGTGTTGCATTTGGCTGATGATTACGGTGCCTATATCGGTGAACTCGTGACGGTAGGACATAGTGCGATTATTCATGCATGCACTGTAAAAGATGAGGTCTTAGTCGGTATGGGGGCGTGTATCCTTGATGGCGCGGTGATCGGTGAGCGTTCGATCATCGGTGCACATGCGTTGGTGACAGGAGGCACAGAAATCCCACCTGGCTCGCTGGTTTTGGGAAGTCCCGCCAAAGTTGTTAAGACACTCGATAAAGAGCAGCAGGAGGGGATTAAACACTGGGCCGAGAAATATGTAAAAATATCACGTCAGTATTTGGCGCGACCCAATGGGGGCAAGGAATCATCACTCAGGTAATAAAATTGAGCACAGAAAGAATACCTAACATTACCATCTATCATGAAAGATCACGTCAGAGTTGAGCCCGTAGCCTTGATGCCAACTTCAGCAGGTTGTGCGGTCTTCCTTGGAGACGGGGATAAGGTCATCGTATTTTATGTTGAGCCTGCGATTGGCGCATCGATCAATGCAGTGATGTCGGGGGTGAAGCCTCCACGGCCTCTGACTCATGACGTGTTCTCACAGATGTTAGATGCTTTCGGGGCTAAGGTCGACAAAGCGGTGATCGTAAAAGTCGATGGTGATGTGTTTTATGCTCGGTTGTTTATTACCGCTGAAAACGAGATCATGGAGCGAAAGGTGGTGGAAATTGATGCACGGCCGAGTGATTGTTTGGCACTCGCCGTCAGGCAAGACGCGTCCATTTATGTTCGGCAGAATGTTTGGGACGAGCTCCGTGATATGTCGGAAGTGCTTGCCGAACTCAAGGACAAGGGAGGTGATATGCCGGGCTATGTGAAAGAAGAGCCCGAGGACTCAGACAACCATCCTGATCGGGATGGTGATTAATTTTAACAGAAATGATTACGCAGGTATTCGAGAGCTTCTGCCCTCGTATTGATTGATCCCTCCAGCTGTTCGGTCTGAATTTTGGTAAGGATCTGGGTGAATTCTGGGCCCGGTTGCATGCCAATCTCAATGAGGTCCTTGCCGTTGAGAAGTGGCGGTGGAATGAGTGGCTCAGCCGCAAATTCGCTTTCTTTGGAGCGCAGGAAATCATAGTTCTCCGTGAAGCCGTTACTGCTGGCACAATCGACTCTGTGCAGTTCCATTTCTTGTTCAAAGGTAGGGCGTGCCATAAAGCGTTTGACCTTAGCCGTGCGCATATTTTGCACGTTCATAAAATTCATGTGGTTGGCGACCATGGCGCATACATCATCGGTGGTTTGATTGGAATATTTGAGCCGCTGTAATATTTCCCTGGCCATCTCAGCGCCAACACGGTCATGGCCATTGAATCGGATCCGGTCGTCGGCTTTATCATAGCTGTAGGTCGGGGGCTTGCCTATGTCATGAAGTAACACGGCTAGGGCAAGCTCTGTAGATGGTTGCTGCGCGAGCATCTCGAGCATGATACGAGTATGGGTGTAGACATCCCCCTCAGGATGCCATTGTGGCGGCTGCTCACAGTCGATGAGATCATAAACCTCTGGAACAATATGATGCATTAGTCCGCTCTCGGTGAGAAGATCGAGCCCTTGGGCGCGGCTCTCAGAGGTGATGATCATGGTGAATTCATCACGAATACGTTCGGCACTTATTTTAGCCAACAGGTGGGCGTGCTCACAAATAGCGGCCCATGTATCAGCCTCGATTGTGAACTTAAGTGTGGTGGCAAAGCGGACCGCCCGCATCAGGCGCAGTGCATCTTCTTGGAAACGTTCGCTGGGGTTACCAATGGCGCGAAGGAGGCCTGCTTTCAGGTCCTGTTGACCGTCGACAAAGTCGATGATTTCATCGTCTTTTGGGTTTTGAAATAACCCGTTGATGGTGAAATCACGGCGAGAAGCATCGTCCTCGGGGGTGGTGAAGGTAACTTGATCAGGGTGTCTGCCATCTTTGTAGGAACCATCATGCCGAAAAGTAGCAATCTCAAAAGGGAAGCCGTCTTTGTTCACCAGGATGACTCCAAAGTGAGCACCGATGGCATTGGAGTTGGGAAAAAGTGCCTGAACCTCGTCTGGGGTTGCAGAGGTGGCTATATCATAGTCCTTAGGCTCTGTGCCAAGGAGCATATCTCGCACGCAGCCACCGGCGAAGTAGGCGCGATGACCAGCCTCGGATAAGCGATTGATGGTAGCGAGGGCTGCTGTTTTGAGGTCGGACACAGGTCTATTTAGGCAGAATAATAAGTATTTTGCAGTGTAATTATGCTAGTTCTTCAGCCGCCAAATAGGCTTGCAAGCAATAGTGCCACAAGGTATGTGCCTGCTCCGCCTACTCCGCCTGCGATGCTGTGACACCGAGTCCTGTGTTATTACGTGATGAAACTATCTAGCTTGTTAAGTCCCAAACAAGTCATCCTCGATTTGAAGGGTGAGTCATGTGCCCATGCGCTGGCTCATATGGTAGATCATCTTGTCTCGCGTGGCATTCTTGATTCTAGCTTGCGCGATGAGGTGTTAAGCCTTCTGGAGGAACGGGAAGAGCAAGTCAGCACAGGTATCGGATCGGGTGTGGCTATCCCGCACGCTTTTTCAGATTCCATTGATCATGTCATTACCGCATTCGGCCGTTCTAGCGAAGGAGTTGATTTTGAGGCGATCGATAATGCGCCGGTGAATTTGGTGATGTTACTCATTGTGCCTGAAGCGCAGCACAACATGCATTTGCAGACTCTGGCGGCTATTGCCAAAATGTTTCATAATTGTTCTATTCGTCAGCAGCTTCATGATGCCGAAACGGTAGAGGATGTGTTGGCTATTTTTGATTCAGATTCTTCCAGCGTCCGCGCGGGGGGAGAAAACTAGCGGGGCGGTTCAATCAGTAGGGTAAACCAGATAATATTTTAGATCATGATGATACAGGAATTAGAGGGGGTAATGTCTCAAGCACTGAATGCGGTGGGTGTTGATTTACCGGAAGGTTTTCAGGTGCAGGTAGAATCGGCTGCGGACTTACGATTTGGAGATTACCAAAGTAATGCGGCAATGATTCTGGCTAAACGTCTGCGGACCAACCCTCGTGAATTTGCTGCTAAGCTCATTGATGTGATGGAGCTTGGCGATCTTGCGGTGGCAGATATTGCGGGTCCTGGATTTATTAACTTCCGAGTTACCCATTCTGCATGGAGTAAGAGGATGTCATCCTTGCTTGGTGATGATAGGCTTGGGGTTGCTTTAGCCAGTCCAGCACAGACGATCGTGGTCGATTTTTCTGCACCTAACGTGGCCAAGCCGATGCACGTCGGTCATATTCGTTCGACGATCATTGGCGACAGCCTGTCACGAATAGCTCGTTTTCTTGGCCATGAGGTCATCACGGATAATCATATTGGTGATTGGGGAACTCAGTTCGGCATGATTATTCATGGTTGGAAAACGGTGCTCAACGAATCTGATCTAGAAGCTGACCCAGTTGCCGAGCTGCTACGGGTGTACCGCACTGTGAATGCGCTATGTGGCGAAGACGATGCGGTGAGAGAAACTTGCAAGCAGGAGCTCGTTAAGCTGCAAGGGGGTGATGCGGAAAATCTCAAGATTTGGGAGAAGTGTGTTGATCTCTCTAAGCAAGGCCTGCAGGGCATATACGACCGTCTTGATGTTGGTTTTGATCACTGGTACGGGGAGAGTTTTTATAATGACAGGCTCGCGCCCCTCGTTGATGAAATGCTTGAGAGTGGGGTGGCTCGTGAGAGTGAGGGTGCCGTTTGTGTGTTTTTTGATGGTGATGCAAAGCTTGATGATAAGCCGGCGATTGTCCGTAAAGCTGACGGTGGTTTTTTATATGCGACGACCGATTTGGCCACCATCGACTTCCGTGTGCAGCAATGGCATGCAGATCAAATATGGTACGTGGTAGGTGCTCCTCAGCAGCTGCACTTCCAGCAAATTTTTGAGGCGACTCGCAAGCGTGGACAGAATCCTAGCATGCATCATATCGCATTTGGTTCGATTCTTGGCGAGGATCGTAAACTGATGAAAACGCGTAGTGGTGACAATGTTCAGCTGGTCGATGTTCTAGATGAGGCTGTAGAGCGTGCCGATCGGGTGATAGGCGAGAAAAATCCAGATATGGACCCGACTGAGAGAGCTGAAGTGGCATCCATTGTCGGCATTGGTTCGGTCAAGTTTGCTGAGCTTTCTCAGCATCGAATGACTGATTATGTATTCAGCTGGGATAGGATGCTCGCGCTTCAGGGAGATACCGCACCCTATTTACAATACAGCTATGTGAGGGTTCGTTCTATTTTCCGCAAGCTCGATGGGCAGATGAATATAGATCCATCGGCACTGTCAATTGAGGCTGATGCAGAAGTTCACCTTGCACGTATGCTGGTCCGCTTTGGCGAGACAGTGCCGATACTACTAGATGATTTTAGGCCCAATCTGTTGGCCAATTACCTGCTTGAGCTGGCCAAGGCATTTCACTCGTTTTTTGAGGCGTGCCCAGTGCTGAAGTCTGAAGGAGAGACTCAAAATACACGCCTTGCTTTATGTGAGCTAACTAGCCAGGTACTTGAGAAGGGACTAGGTTTATTGGGGATTGAGGTTCCTGAGCGGATGTAAGCTCACTCGCGTTTCATTGTTGCGATTTTAGAGAGTTTTTTTCTCACTGAAGAGCTCTTTGTTTTTACCGCAGCTTTTGGAGTGCGCTGCCATTTCGCAAAGCTTGATCTTCTCTCAGCTGATGACTTTTTTACCGTCTTATGTTCGGTCTTAGAATTGGCTGTGGAGCGGCTCATTTTTTGTTTATGCGAGTCAGCTTTGAGAGGTGGTTTTATCCCAGCTGAACTTGGTATGGGGCATTTCTCTTTAAGATGAGTGACTGTGGCGTGCTGCTTAGTATCTTGTTTGCGGTGGCTTTGTTTGTGGTGTCTTTTTTGACCATTGTGATTGTCGCGGCTAGGAGCTGATTTGGTATCATGGTCCTTGTGCTTGTATGAGCGGTGACCGCTTTTGTGAGAATTAGAGTGGTGTCCAGATGGTTTTGCGCAGGAGACATAGCGACTGCCACTTTTACGATACCAGGTGCTACCATGGTTATAATAACGGTGGCCTCCTACATAGGTAGTGCGATAGCCGTAGGGCAAACGCGATATACCGCTGTAGTGATGAGGCCTGCCTATACTACCATGATAACCATGGGGGCGAGAGCAGTGGATGTAATGGCTGCCGCTGCGGCGATACCATCTGCTGCCATGGTAGTAGTAGGGGTTTCCCCCTACATAGATGGTGGTATAGCCATGAGGTAGAGTTGTGAATATAGCGCTGCTCGAAGAGCTGTAGCCGCCTTCATAGTAATAGGGGTCAACACAGGAGCTCAATGTTAAGAGGCCAAGAGCTGTTAATATGGTGGTGAGGAATGTGTTGTTCATACTTAGATAGACGTAATGGAACGAATATTATTCGATTTTTTGTGAGAGTGTTCAAGGTTCCATAAAATAGAGGATTATGATCGCGCCATTTGATCAAGGGCTATGGCATGACTTGTTTTTGTCACGAGGGGATGGTTTTTGTATTTTTTTTGCACCTTGGAAAGAATGCTGATGCTTGCAATTTTGACATAATGTGGCGCAATGGCACCCGTGAATACGGAACATTGGATCGCAGCGGATCAGGCGCATTGCTGGCATCCTTTCACCCGCCAAGATGATTGGGTGAGGGGAGAGCCTGCTGATCCATTGGTCTTGGTGGAGGGGGATGGTTCATGGCTGGTTGATTCTGAGGGCAAAAGATATATCGATGGCAATGCGTCTATCTGGACCAACGTGCATGGGCACAAACATCCGTTGATTAATCAAGCCATCATCGATCAGCTGGGTAAGGTTGCCCACACCAGTTACCTTGGTTTTGCTAATCCGCGAGCAAGTGAGCTGGCCGAACGTTTATGCGCCATGTTTCCGCCAAAGACCTTAGAGCGGGTCTTTTTTTCTGATGATGGATCCACGGCCGTCGAGTGCGCTCTTAAAATGGAAATTCAATACCGGATGCAGACGGGCCAGCCAGAGCGCGTTCATTTTATCGCATTTGATCAGGCTTATCATGGTGACACGATGGGTGCCGCATCACTTGGCGGAGTGGGTGAGTTTTTCGACCAATTTAGAAAGTTTGGTTTTCCTGTCGAACACCTTGGTGGATTAGACGACCTTGAGGCACTGGGCCATGAGGTGATTGAAAAAACAGCAGCGGTCATCATCGAGCCGCTGATTCAGGGAGTAAACCAGATACGTCCTTGGCCAAAGGGAATGCTTATGAAGTTGAGACAGTGGTGTGATCGCCATGATGTGCATCTTATTCTTGATGAGGTAATGACGGGTTTTGGGCGCACCGGTGAAATGTTTGCCTGCCAGCATGAAGAAGTCATTCCGGACTATTTGTGTTTAGCCAAGGGCCTCAGTGGTGGTTATTTGCCACTAGCGGCAACGATGGTGCGCGGTGAAATTTACAACGCGTTTTTAGGAGGTGCTGACAAGGCACTTTATTATGGTCACAGCTATACTGCCAATCAGCTCGGCTGCGCGGCAGGGCTCGCTAGTTTGAGGGTTTTTGAGCAGGAACAAACACTCGAGAAATTACCCCAAAAAATAGAGTTTTTGTCTGAGCAGTTGGCTAAGTTAGCCGATGATGAGCCGTTTGTTTATGAAGTTAGGCAGTGTGGCATGATTGCTGGAATTGAACTGCGTGGCCGTGATGGTCAGCCCTTCGACAAGCAATGGAGGATAGGGGAAAAGGTATCAGTCATGGCCCGTGAGTATCAGGTTTTAACAAGGCCCATTCTGGATACTCTAGTTGTCATGCCACCACTATCGATTTCCATGGATGAAATCGAAATACTCTGCAGTGGTCTTGCCTCAGCGATCAGAGACTACACAGACATGTACGATGGAGGGCATGATGACTGAGATGACACCGAGAAACAGAAAACGAAGTCAGACACGCTGATCGAAATAATCATGAATCGCATAGCCATTGTTGGATCAGGTGCTGTCGGGGGTTATTATGGTGCTCGGCTTGCTGAGGCGGGCTTGGATGTTCATTTCTTGTTAAAGACAGATTATGAATATGTGCGAGACCACGGGTGGAGTATTGAGAGTGTCGATGGCGATATTGAATTGCCTTCGGTAAAATGTGCAAAAACAAGCGAGGAAATAGGTCCCGTTGATTTGGTCATCATTGCATGGAAAACCACTGCTAATGTTCATTATCAACGTGTTGTTACACCACTGATCGGTGAGCATACAGAGATCTTGAGTTTGCAGAATGGCTTAGGAAGTACTGAGGAATTGGCGCGCATTTTTGGAGGCTGGAGGGTGTTCGGGGGGCTTTGTTTTGTGTGTATCAATCGAACCGCACCGGGTCAGCTATGTCACAGTGCTGCAGGTCTGATCAAGGTGGGGGCTTTCGAGTCTGGCGTAGGAACGGTTTCAGAAAGGTTGGCAGCCTTGGTTGAGATGCTCGATAGCGGTGGAATTAATGTGCGTGCTGTGCCTGAGCTTGAAAATGCCCAATGGATGAAGCTGGTATGGAATATTCCTTTCAATGGCTTAGCGATTGCCGGGCGCGGTCTTGATACTGAAAAGTTATTGGCTCAACCAGGCGCGGAAGACCGCATTCGCAAGATCATGTATGAAGTGCAGGCCATCGCGGGCGCCCTCGGTTATGCTATTACTGACGATTTTCTTGATCAGCAGATTGAGATAACAAGGCCAATGAAGGCATACCGCCCATCCAGTATGATTGACTACATGGAAGGGCGTGAAGTTGAAGTAGATGCCATATGGAGGCAGCCGCTTTTAAAGGCCCGGGTGTTAGGGGTTAATACGCCTGAAATAGAGCGTTTATTGGCGGAAATAGAGCAGCGGATCGAGGAGAGAAGAAATTAATATCATTTTGTACGAGACAATTTCACGAGAGTATGGTTTCCAGTAGCCGCGCAACTAGATAGTAGCCTTCTGGTTGATACATTAAATAATCCTTATAAATACATTACAGATGGAAACAGTAACAAAACGCGATCTCGTTATTAAATTGAGCAATAAAACAGGAATCGGGCAAGCTGAGGTGCTCAATGTGCTTGAAACTATGATGGAGACCATTACTAGTGAGCTGGCTAGTGGCAATGCAGTGGTGATGCGTAATTTTGGATCTTTTCAGGTGCGTGAGATGAAAGGCAAGGTAGGGCGTAATCCTAAAAACCCTGGCCAAGACATGAAAATTCCACCTCGTGCCATCGTCAAGTTTAAGCCAGGCAAGGAAATGAAAGAGAGGGTTGCCCGTATTCTTCCCCTCATTCAACAAGGTCAATAGAAGGCTCAGTGGAGAGCTAGCATATCGATGAGTATAGAGTCCAAAAAACAAGAGCTGCTCGAAGAGCTAGGCTTTTTTCATGATTGGACTGAACGCTACGAGTATGTGATAGGTTTGGGCAAAAAGCTCAAACCATTCCCTGCAGAGAAGCAGACGCAAGATAGGCTCATCAAAGGATGCCAATCTCAAGTGTGGTTAGATGCTTCACACGAGGATGGGGTAATGCATTATATAGCGGATTCAGACTCTCTGATCACCAAGGGCATGATTGCGTTATTTGTCCAAGTGCTCGACGGTGAGACGCCAGATGCTATTCTGCAGGCAGACATGGGATTCATTGATGAAACCGGTCTGAAAGAGCATTTAGCGCCCACACGAGCCAATGCCCTCAACCTGATGGCAACGCAGATGAAACAGCGCGCACTGGATTTTGCTAATTAGCGATCCACAAGCCAGGCAGACAAGCCCGATAGCGCGCTATAACAGAGCGATCATCTCTGCTGCTGCAGCCAAAGGTGGATTTCTTGAGCTGACTTTTTACCGACGCCAGGAACCGATTCCAGCTCCTTGGCATCGGCATTCCGGATGCGTTTAACGGAGCCAAAGCGTCTCAACAGCGCTTCCTTACGTTTTTCTGAGATCGCAGGACAGTCATCAAGCAGGCTCTCTCGAACCCGCCTCCGCAAGAGTAGTTCATTATAATTGTTGGCAAAACGGTGAGCTTCATCACGCATACGTTGCATGAGTTTGAGCGCTCCTGAGTCATGAGAGAGAAGTAGCGGTTCGCTGATACCTGGTCTGAAAATTTCTTCTCGTTGCTTAGCAAGGCCAATAACGGGCAGGTCGTGTAACCCAAGACGCTGAAGTTCTCGCACAGCCATGCTGAGTTGGCCCTTACCGCCGTCAACAATGACCAGATCGGGGATAAGCAAGGGAGATTTACCCTCTCGAGCAAGTCGTCGAAGAGCCTCAAGCGGCTGTTCTTGGCTACTCTCAACGTCACAAATATTATTTTCTAGCAGAATGCGTGAGTAGCGCCTCCTGACGACCTCTGCCATACTGGCGAAGTCATCTTGGCCTTGGACTGTTTTGATGCGATAACGCCGATAACTCTTGTTTTCAGGGCTTCCATTTACAAATCGAACCATCGAGGCGACGATGTGATTGCTTGAAACATTAGAAATATCAAAGCACTCCATGATGTTAAGTTGATCTGGCAAACTGAGTGCGTCTCGCAGTTCTGCTAGGTCTTCGCTGGGTTTGACCGTGCTGGGCACGGCACCCCCACTACGGGTAAAACTTCGCGTTGGACTGAGGGTTTTTTCTAAGTTGTCGATGATGTCGCGGAGCCGGGCCGCTTTTTCAAACTGGAGCTTTTCTGAGGCGTTTTGCATTTGCTCACGCAATCCTTGCAGTCGATCTTTTCTGCCTTTTCCCTCGAGTAGGTCAACGGCCTCCATGACGCGAGAGCGGTAATCTTCTTCGGAGATCTTGCCCGCGCAGGGGGCACTGCATGAGCGGATGACATCAGCATGGCAGTGCCGATATTCATTTTCACCGGGTAATCTGGGTCTGCACGTGCGCAGGCCGAATTCACGATTAATCCATTCGAGGGTCGCCTTGATGGCAACAGAGTGAACAAAGGGGCCGAAGTAGCGTGCTCCATCGTCTTTTCTTAAGCGAGTTAGCATGAAACGAGGCAGCGGATCCTTGAGTTGAACTTTCACCATGTAGAAGCGTTTGTCATCGCGCAGGCTGACATTGTAGCGTGGGCGATATTGCTTGATGAGTTTGCTTTCCAGAATAAGAGCTTCTTGCTCATTACGTACGATCTGAAGGTCGAAGTCCTCAATACTGTCAATGAGCGCACGGGTTTTGCGGTCAGCACGCATTTTGCGGGAGGGCATGAAGTAGTTACCGACACGTTTTTTGAGGTCGCGAGCTTTGCCCACATAAATGATGCCCCCCAGTCGGTCCCGCATCAAGTAAACGCCGGGCTTGTGCGGCGTGTCTCTGAGTTTCTGCTGGATCTTGGGTGTGCTCATCGATGAATGTTACAGAGAGTCGTGTTGGATGCTTTGTAAATCAAATGCTAAGAGAAGACGATTCTTCTTTGTCCCAATGAGTCTATGGCTGGCTTGATAGCTGGCAAGCATGCTCTTGCTCTGCTACCCTTGTCATGCAAAGCGCATTTTGTTGAACTTCCAGTGCTTGCACACGAGAGGAATCGGTCTACAATGCTTCTGACACAATTTCTATGAAATCTAATATTCTTACTTTTGGCCTGTCTTCTGTGGCGATGCTGGCTTCTTCTTATTCCCTGATGGCTGCCGACGCTGATTTGGTGGATTCGCCTGATCCGGTTGACAGCACAGATATTCTTGAGATTCTTTGGATGGGGGGATTCATGATGTATCCTTTGGCTGTTTTATCAGTGATCTGTGTGGTTTTAATCCTCTTCTACTTTTTCACGATACGTCGCAATTCCGTAGTCAGTGATAAATTCATGAGCACGGCGGAGGCTCTTATCAGAAAGCGTGACTACTTAGGTTTGGTGGCACATTGTCACAAACAAAACCAGAGCGTTGCTCGTATTACCGAGAAGACACTCGATTTCATGACGAAGAATACGGGCACGACTTTTAAGGAAGTTCGGGAGGTCGCCCAGGCAGAAGGCTCTCGCCAAGCGGGAATTCTCACTCACCGTATTAGTTACCTCAACGATATCGGCACCATTGCACCGATGACGGGTTTGTTGGGCACGGTCATTGGTATGATCCGTGCGTTCATGGAGATCGCGAGCGGCAACTACGAAGGAGTGCATGCCAATAAGCTAGCAGAGGGAGTCTATCAAGCGCTCGTCACTACGGCTAGTGGACTGGTTATTGGTATTACAGCTGTTATTTTTTATTCTATTTTCCGCGGTCGAGTGCAGAAATATATTGCTGAATTAGAGGCTGCAGCTACCCACTTAATGGCACTGCTCGCAGCTCAATATAATCGACGTGGAGGTGTGGCTCCTCAGCCAGTTTATTCAAACGATCCAGACGACCAAGGCTATGGCAATGACCAGTATGGCTCGCACGGCAATCAGCGAGATGCCACATCGGCTCCAAGGCCAGCGCCAAGACCGTCCAATGACAGTCCTGAGATTCATGGGATGTAGATCTAGCCACCTTTTTCTTAACTGATGAAATTTCAAACCAGAGAACCTGATTCTGCCGCCTTCCCACTGGCGCCGATGATCGATGTTGTCTTTTTGCTGTTGATCTTTTTCATCGCGACGATGCAATTTTCTCAAAGTGAGCGTGAGCTCAACGTGTCCGTGCCTGTCGCCGAAGAGGGGGCTGATGCTAAGCAGACCGTGGGGGAAATTATCGTCAATGTGCGTGAGGATGGAGGTGTGATTGTGGATAATAGTGAAATGACACAGGACCAATTATATGGCAAGTTGACCCGCATTGCAGCTGTTCACAAGAATCAAGCAATCAGAATCCGAGGCGATGGTAAGGTTGAGTACCAGAAAATTGTAGAGGTGATTGATGTATGCCAGAAAGCTGGAATACCTAATATCTCATTTGCAACGCAGGTGCAGCGCCGGCGCAAGTAGCAGACGGTTTTTGTATTCGCTCAAGCAATCAAGGAAGTAAGCAAAAAATCAGTTTTAATCCATTCTCTCTATGAATATTAGCATGCGCATCCTTACTATGGCTCTTCGGGTTTCCCTCACGCTGGGGCTATGCCATTCTGTGGTCAGCGCTCAAAATACTCCGCTGGTTTCTGATCCAGCACAGGATCAATTTGAATTTTGTAAACAGCTTTATCGAGAAGCTAATAATACCGAGGATCAAGCACTCAGAGTAGACGCTTATCAGCGGGTGATTCCTCGTCTGATGTCATACATTGAGAGTTATCCCGACCATGTTAATACGCAGGCTGCCAGCTATTATTTGGGTGAGTGTTATTACCAATCTGGATCTATTGATGAGGGCAAAAGGATACTGCACGGAGTGGTGAACCGCTTTGGAGAAGGGCGCTACGTAGCACTGGCATCCAACAGGCTTGGTTATGATGCCGTAAATGAGAAAAAGTACAGTCAAGCGGCGGTTCATTTCGGCCGGGTAGCTACGATGGCAACCACTGCGCAAGAGCGCTTCCGTGGTCGATATCAAGAGGCTTCATGTTTTCGTTATGCGGGTAATGTTGATGAGGCCATACAGGCCTTCGCCTTGGTGGAGGCTGCCGAAGAAGCACCGATCAATTACCGAGAGAGTGCTCGGCTGAAGTTGGCACATCTTTATTTGGCAAAAAAAGAAAACGATAAGGCGAGAGAGAAATTTGAGGCCTTAATGAAGCCTGAGGTTGAGGTCAAACTACGTATTGAAGCTACCCTTAATGTAGGTTTGTTGGCGCTTCAGAACAAGGAAGTTGAAGCCGCTGCAGAATGCTTTGAGACGGTATTACTTTCTGATGAAGATAATTTCAAACCAAGCGCGCAGGCAGCTTTGATGAATAGCATGTACACGGCTAAAAACTACCAAGCTGTGCTGGATGTGATGAAGCGTGCAGAATATCCCGGATCACCTGCTACGGAAGCAGTCAAATACGCTATTGCTGGCCGCAGTGCTTATCAGCTGAAGTTATACGACAAGGCAATCCAACTTTTTTCTCAGGCAGAGAGGCAGGTGCCAATGTCCGCAGAGGCCTTTGAAGCGAGCTACTTCCGCTTGCTTTGTTTCTACAATATTAAGGGAACAAACATTCCCATGCAGGTCGATGCCTTTTTAGAAATATACCAAGGTCAATATCCTAAGCATGAAAGAATTCATAAGGCGCTACTCATGAAGGCGGAAACTTTATTTGATGCCGAGCAACACCGCGAAGCTGCATCTGCCTATAACCAGATAGATTCGGAAATTATTGGAAGCTCAAACCAGGCGAACCTCTACTATAAAAGGGGTTGGTGCCTATCTTTGTCAGGTGATCATAATGGAGCGGTGCGTGACTTTACATCTTTCCTGGCGAGGCATGCTGACGACCAGCGTGCACCAGATGTTATTGCGATGCGTGGAAAGTCATTTCTTGCGCTTGGTGACCGTATTTCTGCACTTAAAGATTTTGATTTGCTGATTGAGCGTTTTCCAAAAGACAAGCTGGCAGCTCTGGCATGGCAAAATAGCGCAAGGATTAGAAAAGAGGATAAGGATTACGCGGATATGATTCGCCGATATGAGGAGTTGCTCAAGGGCTTCCCTGACCTTGGACAAGATACTACTGCAAATGCCCATTACTGGATCGGGTGGGGTAATTATCAGATCAAAAGATATCCCGAGGCAATCACAGCATTAGAGAATGCATGCCGCCTCGACCAGGCAAACTATAGTCAGCGTAGTGGCATGCTCATTATTTACAGTGCCTATGCAATGAAGGATAAAAGCAGGCTGCAGAAAGAGATCGATACACTCACTGAGCTGGGACATCAGGATAAGATACCGGCATCTATTTTCCGATGGCTGGGGGTACAGTGTTTTAACGCCGGTGAGATGAAGGCCAGTCAGCGATATCTGACTCAAGGAGTAAGCTTAGATGATCCGCGTGCAACACCTCAAGCCTTTTGGAAAATGCTGGGCAAGGCTTGCGTTAGCGCAGGTAAGTATGAAGAGGCTATTGTAGCGACTGCTAACTTTCTCGATGTTGTTGAGCAGCCCTTTTGGAAAGCTGAATCATTGTTAGATAGGGCTGAAGCTTTTCTAGGTTTGGAAAATCTCGAGGAAGCAAAAAAGAGTGCCGAGGAAGGGCTTGAGCTCAGACCAAAAGGCATGGTGAATGCGCAGTTGCGTATGATTCTTGGAGATATTGCCTACAACACAAATGATTTTGCGGCAGCTGCAGCCTACTATGTCGTAGTGGTTCAGTTATTTGTAGATGATAAAGAGCTCAGGGCTGATGCACTTTATAAATCTTATGATGCCTTGATGAAAAAAGGTGATTCAGAGGAAGCGGAGCACTATCTCAAGACCCTTGAAAAAGAATTTCCCGCTTACTTGAATAAGCGTGAGCCTGCAGAGGTAGACGGGCCGTGATCCATGATGCGCTGAGTATTACTTGGCGCGCTCTCGTTGAAGTTGCGTAATCAACATCATCAACGTAAGGGCCGTGCGTTGGGGTTGGCGGTCCTGCCGGTGGACTCTGCCCATGGGTCGGCATGACTAGAGCCCTCTTTGCCAAAAAGTTCCTCCGCTCTTTTCCCTGCGGGAAGGCAAATGACAATTGGTTTCATTTGTCGGCCTTGAGCATCGTAGCGGTATCTTAGATATCTCACTGGGTATTCCTGTTCATACGGCTTTTTGGTCACAGGGTCAGTCATTGTTTTTGTTCTTTTAACTCTGGCATCAAACATGTCCTCCGCTACTAGATTTCCCTCTCGTTTATGGTAGCCGTAAACAATGCGGTATAACTTCGTTCCTGCACCGTCATAAACAATGCCACTACGAAGCTTGCCGTAGGCATCTTTGCGATAGACGATGAGCATATGTAAAACCCTATCCCCACCGCCGCCAGGACGGTCACCATAGGTGCGGCGTTCGATAATTCGTTCATCAGGGCTACGACGGAATTCGGTGTATGTGCCATCTTCATTGTGCATGATACGCACATTGTTTTTGGGAGCATTGACACCAGATAGATCGGATACAGCCGCATTTAAGCTGCTCATTGCCATCACAGATGCCATGAGTGCTGCAATCAACAGAATGATCGGTGTTGTTGCGCTGATGGCAGCTAGAGGCCCTTTTTTAAAGATTGTATTCATACGTGCCAGATATGAAGCTACTGCCGTAGGTGGAATATTCCAAGCCATAAGATCATGATCTGGAAAACACGTCGTCAGACATTAAACTTGAACCAGGGTGGAATCGTCATGGGCATTTTGAATGCTACGCCTGACTCATTCTCAGATGGAGGCAGCTATACCTTAAAGCATCAGGCGCTCAGTCGGGCGATGGAAATGGTCGAAGAAGGAGCGCAGATTATTGATATTGGTGGTGAATCTACTCGCCCTGGGGCCCGCGCGATCGATGTTGCTGAGGAGATTGAAAGGACCGTGCCGATCATTAAGGCACTGCGAGATGAATCTGATGTATTGATTTCTATTGATACCTCGAAGGTAGCGGTTGCTGAGGCGGCTATCGAGGCAGGAGCTGACATCGTTAATGATGTAACAGGAATGCGGGATGCTGGAATGGTAAGTTTATGTTCCAGTGCGGGGGTTGGTGTGTGCGTAATGCATATGCAGGGCGAGCCGCGTACGATGCAACAGAACCCTTGTTATGATGAGCAGGGGGGAGTGGTGTCAGCTATCAATACGTTTTTTGCTGAACGGCTTGTAAGTCTCGAAGCATCTGGCATGAATCCAGATTTTATTTGTCTCGATCCTGGCAAAA
>Ga0206128_1001316_pt1 | contig 25081 bp, 14 predicted proteins | sample Helgoland_Spring_7_FD_148601 | JGI IMG/M metagenome (GOLD analysis project Ga0206128, IMG submission 148601) | Pelagic subsurface seawater microbial communities from Kabeltonne, Helgoland, North Sea - Helgoland_Spring_Bloom_20160426_1 | ecosystem: Environmental > Aquatic > Marine > Epipelagic ... | reverse complement strand
AAAATCTTTTAAAATTAGGATTATTAAAATAATTTTTATTTTTTTTACTTAAATAAAAATTATTTTTATTTGGAAAAACTAAATTGTATAAACAAATGAAATTATTAAAAAAAATAAAGTCTCCAGCTTTAATAAAAATATTTAAAGGCTTCAAAATATTTTGTTTATTAGATGCTAAAACCCATAATTCACCAATTTTTGAATTTACGTATTTATTTAAATTTGTATCTGTTTTAGTTAATAAATTAATTGATTTACTCTTTTTAAAACGAATTTCACCAGAAAATTCAGAATATATAGTTTGAAAAATATCTACGCTTTGCTCTAATTCAGTTATAAAACCTATAGGTTCTGCTAATACTTGATTTCTAGAAACTTTTTGACCTTGTTTAACAAATAATAATGTAAACAGAGGTAAAATAATTTTTTTTATTTTTAAAGATTTTGATTTTAATAAACAAAAACTTTTTTGCTTTGTTAAAAAAGCAATTTTTCCATGTGTAGTTCGAACAAATTTACCATTTATTGTATTTGGGAATTCAATATAACCATTAAACATTGCACGAATTTCACTTGAACTTTGACCTGAGAAAACACCACCAGTATGAAATGTACGCATTGTTAATTGTGTACCAGGTTCTCCAATTGATTGAGCAGCAATAATACCAACTGATTCACCTAAAGAAACTAAACGATTAGAAGATAAACTCCAGCCATAACAAAGTTGACAAACATAATTTTTATCTTGACAGGTTAGCGGTGAACGAACTAAAATTGGTTTTTTACTTTTTAATAAAATATCTATAAGTTGCGTAGTTATTTCTTGATTTCTTATTGCAATTTTTTTAGTTTCTGATTGTTTTTTTAAAATAGAAGAATCTTTAAAAAAACTATGTGTATTTGATTTTATTAAAATATCATAAATGTCTTCTGCTAATACACGACCAATTAATCTATTTTTCAATGATAAAAGTTTTTTATTATTATTTGTTTTTAAATCATATAAATAAATACCTCTTAAAGTTAAACAATCGTATAAACGAATAATAACATGTTGAGCAACATCTACTAATCGACGTGTCAGATAACCAGAAGTAGCAGTCCTTAAAGCAGTGTCAACAACACCTTTTCTAGCACCATAACATGAAATAACATATTCAGTTAATGTCAAACCTTCACGAAAATTACTTTGAATTGGAAAGTTAATGATACGACCACTTGGGTCAGCCATTAAACCCCTCATACCAACTAATTGACGAACTTGTGAAATATTACCGCGAGCTCCAGAAAAAGCCATCATATAAACTGGATTTAAAACATCTTTATTTTTAAAATTATTAATTACTTCCTGTTTTAAAATTTCGTTAGTATTATTCCACGTATCAATTACTTGAGAAAAATATTCAATAGATGTTAAATAACTTTTTTCAACATCTTGATTAGTATAGTTTAATTTAGATTCAGTATTAAATAATAATTTATTTTTTGTTAATGGAATTTGCAAGTCATCAATACTTAATGATAAACCAGCTTTTGTTGCATAAGAATAACCTAGTTTTTTTAAAATTTCAACTAAATCAACGGTTTTTTTTTCTCCAAATAACGTTATTGACCAATAAATTAATTTTTTTAATCTACTTTTATTAAACGTTTTATTAAAATAAAGAAAATTTATATTTTTATTTTTAATCATTTTAATTTATATATATATAAATATAATAATATATTTTTTATTAATATATTAAATTTTAATTAACCTATAAAATAGGACTATAATTTAATAAAATAATACTTCAAAAATTAGTTTATTCATTAATACACGACCTGGTGTTGTTTTAATATAAATTAAATTTTTATTAAACTGCCAATTATAATATAACTTATATTCTGAATAAATTTTACTTATATTACCACGTTTATCAATTTGAATTTCTAAGCAATTTTGACAATTTAAATTAAATTCGATTTTCTTATTATATTTTAACCAAATTAAAGTATGTAACTCTAATAATTTTTGATTAAATAATTGAAAAACCTGATCAATATTACTAAAAATTAAAAATAAATTTTTATTCATTATTGTTAATTTATCTTCTTTATTTATTTTATATAATAAATAATTATTAAAATAATTAAAATTTTTGATTCTTTTTATTTTATCTAAAGTTGTAAGATAATAACAACCTAATACCATGTCTTGACTAGGAACAATAATAGGCTCACCTGTAGCAGGAGACAAAATATTATTACGGCTACATAATAATCTCCAAGCTTCAGAACAAGCTTCATAAAAAATAGGAACATGAACAGCCATCTGATCTCCATCAAAATCAGCATTAAAAGCTGAACAGACTAATGGATGTAATAGAATAGCTCTACCAGAAACTAGCTTTGGTTTAAAGGCTTGTATACCTAATCTATGTAAAGTAGGAGCACGATTTAATAAAACTGGTCGATTTTCCATAATTAATTTAATAAGAGTCCAAATAACCTTAGATTTATTTTTAATTAACCTTTTAGCATTTATAAAATTTTTGGCAAATTTTTTTAATAATAATTGACGTATTAAAAAAGGTTGAAATAATTCAATTGCCATTTCCTGGGGTAATCCGCATTCATATAACTTTAAATTTGGACCTACAACAATAACAGATCTACCTGAATAATCAACCCTTTTTCCTAATAAATTTTGACGAAAACGGCCTTTTTTACCCTTCACCATATCAGATAAAGATTTTAAAGGCCTATTATTAGATGAAGTAAATAATTTAGAATCACCTTTTCCGTTTTCAAGTAAAGCATCAACTGATTCTTGTAATAATTTTTGTGCATATCTCATTTCTGGAGATACATTTAAAGAATAAAAATCATTAGATAATCTTTTTAATCTTTCATTTCTAAATATTACTTTTTGATATAATTTATTTAAATCTGAAACTGCGACTTGTTGACTATCTAAAACAAGAATTGGACGTAAATCAGGAGGTAAAACTGGAATAACGTTTAAAATCATCCACTCAGCTTTAACTTCTTTTTTTAAAAAAGGTTGTAATAATTTTAAACGACGAAAATAAGTAGCCCTTAATGAACGTAAGGTTTCTACCTTTCTAAAAATTTTAATAAATTTATTATAATCCTTTAATTTTAATAAAAATTTATTATTTTTAAAACTATTTTTTTTTAATTTTATTTTCTCTTTATTTTGTTCAAAATTACTAGTATTATCATTAAAAAATATTCGAAATTTTAAAAAGTTTTCATAGTATTTTATTTGCTTATTTAAATTTAAAACTTTATTTTTAATATTAGAAATTAATAATTCAATTGAACTAAATTTTTTAGTTTTAACCCTATTAAGATTTTTATATAAACATAAAAAATCATAATTTTTTGTGTTATTTTTATTTAAATTTATTAGTGAAGAATTTGAATTTGAATTTGAATTTGAATTTGAATTTGAATTTGAAATAACGTTTTTTTTTTCAGACATATTTTTTTTAATATTAGAACTTAGAAAACTAATATCAAAAGTTTTTAAAATATTTTGAATTGCAATAGCCCCTATTTGAGGTTCATCAAAACATATACTTCGGTCAACATAACAAGGTATAATTTTATCATTTATGGAAGCAGATTTAGTAATATAAAATAAAAATGTTTCCCAATCAGTTTGATTGTTCCATAAAAATAATTGGCTTATTATATAATATTTATTAAAGTGTAACTGATTTTTAAATATAAACTGTTCTATTAAATTATTAAAAGTAAAATAATCTAAACTATTGTTTAATTTATTAGAAGATGTTATTAAACCAGTTTTTAAATAATCAAAACATAAATATTGTTCATAAATAAAATCTTTTTCTTTTATTTGAATTTTATTATTTAAAAAAAATAATTCTTTTAGTTTAGAATGCCAAATAATATTTTTAATATATATATAAGTACTCGAAAAAACATCTTCTATTTCAATTGTATTCAATATTAATTCCATATTGTTATAGCTAGCATTATTTTTATATTTAAAATCATAAGAGAAATTAATGAATAAATTATCATAAATACCAAAAAAAGAAATTATTTTTTGCAATACTATATTTTTAGAAATATACAAATCATTATTTATAAAACTTTCATTTATATTTAATAACTTATTTGTTTTTTTATAAAAACTATTTTCTTTTACATCTAGTAATAGTTCATTAAAAAAACTATTTTTTTTAGAATTTTTTAATAAATATTTAAAATCTTTTTGTAAAATATTAAGGCATATTTTTAAATCAAAATTGTTTGTTTCTTTTTGTAAAGTAATTAAATATTTTTTATCTAACCAAATAAAAGAAAAAAAATTTAAGTTATTATTTAATTTATTCAACCACACAGGATGTCTTAAACTTATTATTTTTTCTTCTTCTAGATCATATATATCAAAAAATTTTTTTATACCATCGTTTTTATTTGAATTTAATGAAACAACTGATTTATTATTTATTACTTCATTACTTATATTGTTTTGTGAATTAGTTTCTATATCACTTTTTGGTTTTGGTGAAACTGCAACTAATTCTGTTAATGCACCATAATTACTAAAAAAAAATGCAATCAATTGTTTTTTTTCATTATAAATTAATTTTTTATAATCATTTTCTTCATAATTATTACTATTATTATAATTTTCTATTAAATCACATTTTGAAATTAAAAGTTTTTTAAATAATTTAATTTTACAAATAATTAAACTTTTTTGAATTGTTGTAAATAATATCGAAGTTATAAATTTACGAAATTTATTATTACCTAATGGATTTTTTAAATTTGATTTAATATTAGATTTATTATTATAGTAAAAATTTGAATAATCCAAATCCAAATCCAAATCCAAATTCAAATTATTTAAAATAATAGAATTATTCAAGTTTAATTTATTTTTATTAATTTTAAAATATCTAGGAATAAAATAAAAATTAAAAATTTCTTTTTTATTTTTTTTATTTAAATAAAATTGATTAAATAGCTGATTTTTTAATTTATTTTTAAATTTAATATTAACTAAATCTGATTTTTGGTCTTCTAAATTTCTATGAAAATTTAATAATAATAAATTAGGCTCTTCTAGTTTTTCTAATTGTATATCTTTGATCGTAATATTATCAAATTCAACTTGTTTTTTTTCATCTAAATCAAAATTACTAAAATTAAAATTATTTTCAAGTCTACTGTTTTTATTTTTAAATAAATCATAATTTAAAGATAATTTATTTGATTTATTATTAATATAAAAATTTGAATTATTAATAAAATTAAACTCATATTCAGAATATAAATTTTTTAATAAAATTTGAAACCTAATTATAGAAAAACAATATTCATTTATTTTTGTTATATGGTTTTTTAATAAATTTTTTTTTAATTTTTTTTTATATGAAATAATTTTAAAAAAACATACATCTGATAAAATACCATAATTTTTTTTTGATTTCAATATTTTTTTATGTTTATTTTTAAATTTAATATTATTATTAGTAATACTATTAAAATCTTGATTATAATATTTTTCTAATAGAATTAAATTATTAATTATATGCATATTATAATATTTCATTTTATTTTTTACTTTACTTAAAGTAACATGAAGTTTTTTGATATCAATTTTTTTAGTATATTTAAATTTAAATATTTTATTAGTTTTTATAAAATTTATTTTTTCAAATTGTGAATATGTTTCATAAAAATTAGACAAAATATTTGAACTATATTTTATCTTCTTATTTTTATTTTTTGTATTTTCTTTATTATAATCTTTTAAATAAAAATTATTTTTAATTTCAGATTTATTATTATCTAACAAAGAAAAATTTTTATAATTCATACTATTTAATTCTTTTTTTTCATCATTTAAATAAAGCCACCAAATAAATGTTACTAACTTATCTTTATAATTTTTAAAATTTATTTTTTTTGAATTCGATAAACTATAATTATTAAAAATAAAAAGACTTAAAATATTATTATTAATTATTAATTTTTCTTTATTAATATTAAAAAAAAAATAGCCACTTTGAAATACTTTAAAGGGGGACTCTTGAAAATTAGAAAAATTAACAAACATATTTATATTATTAAAATAAGTTTTCTTATTCGATTTTATATTATAGATTAAATTAATGTTTTCTAATCTATTAAAATTATTTTTTTCTTTTTTCAATTTATAGTTATTTATTTTAATTAAATTTCCAGTAGTGATAAAAAAACTATTTTTTTTATTTAAAATTAATTTTTGTAATAGTTTATTATTGTTAAATAATAAAATTGGAAAATCAAGAGAATAAGAATTTTTTTTTAGAATTATATTTTTAACTTTATAACTATTTTTATTAAAACTTAATAAACCTTTATTATTTTTATTAATATTTAAATCTAATAAATTAAATTTAAAATTATTTTTTGAAATACTATGAATAATTAAATTTATTGGATTACTTAGTCTTAAAATAATTTTTGGCTGATTATTTAATTTTATATTATTAATCCAATTTTTATTTAAACCAATAATATTATTTTTTAATTTATAAAATTTTTTTAATTTATAAATTTTTTTATAATCTTGTTTAATATTATTTCTATTTTTAATAAATAAATTATTATTATTATTTAATAGTAAAAAATTATAATTATGATTAAAAATCGATGAATTTAAAATTGATTTATCACCTATTAAATTATTTTTTAATATAGAAGAAAAATTTACATAATTTAAATTATGTTTAAAAGATTTTACTTGAGTTGATAAAAATTCTAGACAATATGCAATAGATTCTAAGTTTTTTCTTTTAAAATTTAAAATAATAGAAATATAACTTATAGAACCTTTTAAATACCATATATGAGTTACGGGGGAAACGAGTTCAATATAACCTAATTTATATCTTCTACTTGATAAATCTTTTAATGATCCAAAAATTGTCTCACAAAATAACCCACCTTTTTCAGGTTTTAATGTTTTATAATTAAATGTTTTTGGATTTAAAATTTTTCCTTTATTTAATTTTTCTTTTATATTATTATTTGTATCAATTTTAGTAGTCTTTAAGAGGTCTATTTGTGTCCACTGTTTTATTTTTTTAGGAGATGCTAAACTAATTTTTATAGATTGAAATTTCAAAAAATTAGAATCATTTTTAGATTTATTAATTAAAAAATTTATATTCATAAAAAGTCCCTTTTATTTTTATATAAATTTTTTATATTACTATAAAAAATTTATATCTATTTTTTCAGGTTTACCTGTAGATGCTATCTTATAAATAGAAATATCTAAACAAAGAGCCTGTAACTCTCGAATTAAAACTTTAAAAGATTCTGGTGTTCCACATTTAATTGACTTATTATTAAGAATTGATTTTGTTAATTTATTTCTTCCTTCAATATCATCTGATTTTATCGTTAATAATTCTTGTAAAATATAAGAAGCCCCAAATCCTTCTAAAGCCCAAACTTCCATTTCACCTACTCTTTGACCACCTTGTTTTGATCTACCTCTTAATGGTTGTTGAGTAATTAAAGAATAAGGACCAGTTGAACGGGCATGAATTTTTTCATCTACTTGATGAATTAATTTTAAAATATAAGCTTTACCAACTGTACTTGGTTGTTCGAAACAATCACCCGTACGACCATCAAATAGGCGTATTTTACCTGGAAAATTCGGGTTAAATAACCAATATTGTCCTGTTTTAATACGTGCTTCATATAATTTTGAATATACCAAACTTCTTGATGCTTCAGAACCATATATTTCATCAAATGGTTGTATTTTATAACATTGACCTAAATATGTTCCCGCTAACCCTAATAAACATTCAAAAATTTGTCCTACGTTCATACGTGAAGGAACTCCTAATGGGTTTAAAACTAAATCTAATGGTGAACCATCAGGTAAATAAGGCATATCTTCAGACGATAAAATATTCGAAATTATTCCTTTATTTCCATGTCGTCCAGCTATTTTATCACCTACTTGAATTTTTCTTTTCTGAGCAATATATATATGTACTTTTGTTATTTTTTTTATTTGATTATGTTTTTTTTTAATATCATACTTTAAATTTGATAATAAATAATTACTTTTTTTAAATCCAATTTTAAAAATAAAATTATATAAAGACGTTATAATAAAATTAGGATTTTTATTTTTTAAAAAATAGAAAATTTTTTTATTAAAGAAATCTCTATTTTTTAATTTATTTAATAAGAATGAGTTATGAAAAATTTTTAAATATTTTATTTTTTCATAATTATTTAATTCATTTTTTTCTAAAATATTAAAAAAAGGGAATAATAAAATCCTTTTTCGTTTTTTATATTTAATTTTACTATTAATATTTTTTTGTTTTAATAAAAACTTTTCAATATTAGTTGATATTTTTAATTTTTTTTTATTTTTTTTAGTTATATAATTTGTTTTATAATAAAAATTATAAAAACTATTTAAATAAAAATATTTTTTTATTTGATTATTTTTTATTAATTTTAATAATTTGTTTTCAAAAAATAAATTTAACTTTTCTATATTTAATTTTGAAAATCTAAAATTATCTTTTAAATAAAAATTTTTTTTTTTCAAAAATTTATAAATAAAGAAATTTTTATTTTTTATTATTTTTTTATTATTTTTTACTAAATTATTATTATTATCTAAAGTATTAAAATTAGAAGGTATTTCTTTTTCTATTAATTCAATATGAACAATACGACCTTTTATTCCTTTTGGCACACGTAATGAAGTATCTTTTGTTTTTGGTATAGATTTTCCAATTATATCATATAGTAATTTTTCATATGCTGATAATTTTTTTTGTCCAATCGGGGAAACTTTCCCAACTAAAACGTCTCCTTCTTCAACCCAAGTTCCTAGTTTTACAATACCATTATCATTTAAATAGTTAAATGAGTTTTTTTCATTTAATTTAGATGTAAGTTCTTCAGGTCCAAACTGAGTATCTCTAATTTCAGTTTCATATCTCTCAATATGTAAACTTGTAAAAATATCATCATAAACTAATCTTTTATTTATTAAAACGGCATCTTCAAAATTATAGCCTTCCCAAGGTAAATAACCTATTAAAAGATTTTGACCAATTGATAGTTCGCCTTGACAACTTGTTGAATTGTCAGCTAAAACATCACCACTTTCTACCCATTGACCTTGTTGAACAATTGGTCTATGAACTAAATAAGTATCTTGATTTGATCTATAAAAAGGATCACATTTATAATTTAATTTAACTTTTAATAATTTATTTTTATTTATTAAATTAATATGGGTAAGGTTATAATTTAAAATAGAAAAATTTGGATTTGGTTTTAAAAAAATATTTTTAAAATTGAAATAATTTGTTAAATCTGAATTAAAAGATTGAGTTATTTTTTTTTTTAATAAATTATGTATATACAATTTTTTTTTATTATTTATAATTAACTTATTATTTTTTTTTAAATTAAAACAATTAACTTTTATTAATGAATTTAAATATGTCTGTTTATTTAAATTAATATTTTTTTTTATAAAACGATTTTCTTTGCTATTTTTTTTTGTATAAAAATAACTAAAATTTTTTGTGTTCCAACTAAATTGTTTAATTAAATTTTTATTTAATACTTTTTTAAAATAAAAATTTTTTGATAAATTTGTTTTATTTAATGATAAATTAAAATATGTAGGAGAAATTATTTTATTTGGTTTTCTTTTTTTTGAATTTATTTTTGATAAATTTAAAAAATTCATAGTTAAATAAAAAGTTAATGGACTTTTTTCTATAATTAGATTTGAATAATTAATTATAAGATTTGTATTTTTAACTTTTTTTAATAAAAATAGATTATTTTTTGATAAAAATGGTTTAAATTTTGATTTATAATAATTAGTTTTTTTTGAATAATAATAAATTATTTCAAAAAGTGATAAATTATAATTTTCAAAATTTAAATTAAAAATATTATTAATATTTTTTATATTTAATAAAGAAAAATTATTGATTTTTAAATTTTTGAAATATAATTTATTATCATTTAAATAAACAAACTTATTAAATCCAAATAAATTGATTTCAACTTTTTTTATTTTATTTAAATTAATCTTATTTTTACTAATATTTTTATATTTTTTATTAATAATAATTTTATTATTAATTTGTTTTAATTTATAATTAAAAGTAAATTTATTACAATCTTTTAATTTATATTTTGAAAATATATTTTTTCTAGAACTTAAAACAATTATTTTTTTACCATCAACATATGTTACTAAACCAGCGTTTTTTGCTTGTATTGCATAATTAATATTTGCGATAATATTTGATTCTAAACCAGTACCTACAATAGGAAAAGTTGGTTTTATAATTGGTACTGCCTGTCTTTGCATATTTGATCCCATTAACGCCCTATTTCCATCATTATGTTCTAAAAAAGGTATCAAAGACGTAGCAATAGAAATCATTTGAATAGAATTTATAGCTATGTAATCCATTTTAATTCTAGATACTCTTTTAAATTCTTTTAATTGACGACAAGGTATATCTATTTTACCAGGTAAAAAATTAAGTTTATTTTTTTTTATATCTCCTGGTGCAATATTAAAATTTTTTTCTTGATCAGAAGAAAATAAAAATAAACCTTGATTTAATAAAATAAAACCCTTATACATTTTATAAAAAGGCGTTTCAATAAAACCTTTAGAATTTAAAGATGAATAAATAGTAAATGAATTTACTAAACCAGCGTTTTGTCCTTCTGGGGTTTCAATAGGACAAATTCTACCATAATGGGTTGGATGAATACCCCTAATAGCCATACCAGCTGTATCTCGACTTATACCACCAGGTCCTAAGGAACTAAGTCTACGTTTATGAGTAATCTCTGCTAATGGGTTTGTTTGATCTAATAATTGAACTAAAGGATTTGTATTAAAAAATTCTCTTAATACATTATTAAATAATTTAGAATTTATTATAATTTCTAAATTTAAATTTTGTTTATTTTTAAATTTAAATATTTGATTTTCAATTTTTAGTTTATTATTTGATATTTCTAATAAATTATTTTTTTTATTAATATTATTTAATATATTAAATTTTTCAGTTTTTTTTAATAAATTAAAATATTTTTTTATTTTTATTAATTCAAAATATGAAAAAATATTTTTTTTTATATTATAAATATTATTTGAGTTTTTAATAATATCTAACTGTCTTTTTATTATATTAATTTGATCCTTTTTAACTAATATTATAGAATTGGAGATACCCTTATTTACAAAAAATCCATTTTTTAATTTGTTATATCCAAAAATAAAATTTGTTGGTTTATTTAATTTATCATTTAAAATTAATTTATCACGAATATTTTTTTCAAAACGTAAAATTCCTGTCGTTAATTGAATTTGGATTAATTTACCAGAAGATCTTATTTGACGGTTTTGTAAATCATCAATATCAGTTGGAATTTCAACACCTTTTAAACATTGCATTAAATAAAAACAAGAAAATAATATATCTTTAGCTGTTAATAAAGTATGGCTTTCAGATATATTTATGCCTAATTTTTTATTTATACGTAATCTACCAAGTTTTGATAAATTATATAAACGAGGATTTAGAAACTTTTCGTATAAAAATTTTTTTCCAATTTCTTTAATATTAATATTAGAGTCTTGTAATTTAGATTTTAAATAAATTTTTTTAACTAATTCATCGAAATTTTTATCTAAATTTAAATAACTATTTGAATTGATTTCATTTTTCTTATTATAATCTAATAATAATTTTTTTTTTTGTAAACTAACATTTTTATTATCTAATAATTTTAAGTTATTATATTCATTATGAATATTTAATTTATATGAGTTTAAATAATTATTAAAAATAGGTAAACTTATACCTAAACAACGTAAAAAAATATATATTGGAATTTTGGGAGTCTTTTTCATTTTTGCCCAAATATCACCATTTTTACTATCAATTTCTAACCTTAACCATGTACCTCGTTGTGCGATAAAATCTGCAGAATAAAAAATTTCTTGATCTTGCTTTATTAATTTTTGAAAATAAATACCGGGACTTCTAACAATCTGATTCATTATTATTTTAGGAGAGCCGTTTATTATAAAATGACCATTTTTTGTCATTAACGGTAAATTCATCAATAATAACCAATCAATTATAGATTCTTTAGTATTATGATTAATTATCTGTAATGGAATAAAAAGTTGACAATTATAAGTCTTCCTCTTTAAAATAGATTGTTTAATAGTCCATTTTGGTGGTACTAATTTGTATTTATCTATATAAAATAAAATTTCAATAGTTTGATCTGAGTTTGTAATTTTTTTTAATTGTTTAAATTCTTTAATTAAATCTATTTTTAAAAATCTTTGAAAACTTTCTCTTTGTAAATTAAGAAAATTAGGTATTTTAAAATTTATTAAAGGATTATAAATATTTGAATAATAAGAATTTATTTTATATTTATTATTTATTTTAATAAATATATCATTTTTATTAATATTACTTTTAAAAAATAAATTGTATTTTAACAAAATATTATTTTTATTTTTTTTTAATATCATATAATAATAATTTTTTATATATTATTTATTTTATTTTAAATCTTTCACTTTTATTTTTATATTGATTTTTTTTTTTATTTATATTATAATTTAATTATTAATATATAGGCCCATAACTCAGTTGGTAGAGTGGTTGCCTTACAAGCAATAAGTCATCGGTTCGAGTCCGATTGGGCCTAAATTTAAACTATTATATAACTAAATCTTTATTTAGTTATATAATATAATTTTAATTAATTGTTACTTTTGCACCTGCTGCTTCTAATGCTTCTTTTGCTTCATCAGCTTCTTCTTTAGAAACACCCTCTTTTAAAGCTTTTGGTAAAGATGTTGTAAATGCTTTTGCATCTGCTAAACCTAATGATGTTAGTTTACGAATAACTTTTAATACAGCAACACGTTTATCTTGAGCTACATCTTCTACAAGAACGTCAAAAGTAGTTTTTTCTTCTACAGCTTCTTCACCTGCCGTTTCAACATTAGCGACCATCATACCTCCCGCAGGTGCTGAAGCATCAACACCAAAGACTTCTTCAATTTGAGAAACTAGTTCTGTTGATTCTAATAAAGTTAATGTTTTTAATTGTTCAATAATTTGTTCTACATTTTTAGACATTTTTTTATCCTTATTTAATAAATTCGACTTACATGTTATTTTTAATTACCCATAATATTATTATAGATAATAATAAAAATTGTAAAAGATTAAGTTTATAAATTTTAAAATTTTTTCTATATTTAGCGTTTTGAAAATTGTGGTGCTTTTCTAGCTTTTTTTAATCCATATTTTTTTCTTTCTTTAATTCGTGCATCTCGAGTTAAAAAACCTTTTAATTTTAACGAAGGTCTATAATTGTTTTGAAATAAACACAAAGCTTTTGAAATACCTAATTTTATAGCATTTGCTTGACCTACTAATCCACCACCTTTAACAGTAATTTGAATATCAAATTTATTCTTTAATTCAAGAAAATCTAAAGGTGATTGCATTTGCATAATTAAATAAGCATTATCTTGCATATAATTAATACCAGATTGATTATTAATTATAAACTGGCCATTACCTGGGACTAATTCTACTGTTGCAATAGAAGATTTTCTACGTCCAGTTGCAATAATTTTATTAAAATTTTTAATCATTAATAATAACTCCTTTAAAAAATTTAGTTACGTGAATAATATTCAACAACTAATAACTCATTAATTTTTAAACCGACCCAATCTCTATTAATAATACCATTTACAACACCTATTAAATTTTCTTTATTAAAACTTAAATGATCCGGTAATTCATTATCACATTTTTGGCTTAATTGTTTAACTAATTCTTGTGAAGATGGTTTATTTTTTACTGAAATAATATCTTTAATTTTACATGAATAGCTAGCGATATCAACTTTTTTTTTGTTTACTAAAATATGCCCGTGCGAAACTAATTGTCTAGCCGCTAAAATGGACGGCGCCATACCTAAACGATAAACAATGTTATCTAACCGCATTTCTAATAAAGTTAATAAAATTTCACCCGTTGAACCGTTTGATTTTTTTGCTTGTTTTACATAACCAATTAATTGTCTTTCATTAATATTATAATTAAAACGTAATTTTTGTTTTTCTAATAAACGTAATCCATAAGGTGATAATTTTTTTAAAAATTTCATCTTTGGTTGACCGTGTTGGCCTGGTGTATTAACTTTATTTGAATCTTTAGTTGTTAATCCAGGTAAATTACCTAATTTACGAACTAATCTTAAACGAGGTCCTCGATATTTACTCATATAATCTCCTTTTTATTTATTGATTTATAAATGGTAATAAACCAGCAACACGAGCAGTTTTAATTGCGTTTGCAATTTTCCTTTGTTCTTTTGCAGTTAATCCAGTTAAATATCTTGGTAAAATTTTACCTTCAAAACTAATAAACTGTCTTAGTAATTGTAAATTTTTATAATCAATTGTTCCTTGAACGAAAGATTTATTACTATTTTTTTTATAAATTGTGATTGGAATATTTATGGTTTTTTTTATTTGTTTCTTAAAATTATATTTTTTTTTCATAAATTTTTCTATATTTTAACTTGTTTAATTAATTCATAAAATGTTTCTTGATCTCGTACAGCTAATTGAGCCAACCATTTACGATTTATATTAATATTTAATTGTTTTAATTTATAAATAAATTGATTATAGTTTAAACCATATAAACGACTTGTTATATTAATACGCGAAATCCATAAATTTCTTAAATTATTTTTTCGTTTACGTCTATCACGATATGAAAACATTAAAGCTTTCATTTTTCTTTGATTTGCAGAACGGAAAAGTATAGAACTACTTCCACGAAACCCTTTTGTTATTTTTAATACTTTTTTACGTCTTTTACGAGCAACAAATCCACGTTTTACTCGAGTCATGTTTTCTCCTTTGAAAATTTTTTTATTTATTTTTAAAAATAAATAAAAATGTAACCCCTTTATTTATTAAAATAATAAATTATAAAAAAAAAAATAATTAAAAAAATTATAAAGTTACTAAAGTTTTTTTTTATTAAATTATAAAAAAAAAAATAATTAAAAAAATTATAAAGTTACTAAAGTTTTTTTTTATTAATTATATAAAAAAAATATAATTAATAAAAAAGAGGGAGTAAATTATTTTTAATACAATAGCTTTTTTTAATTTTTTTAATAAAATTAAATTAATATTTTATTTTATTTTATAAAACTATAACGTCTTTAGTTCAGTTGGTAGAACATTGGTTTCCAAAACCAAGGGTCGTGGGTTCGAGTCCTACAAGACGTGTAATTTTTGAGTACATTTACTATAAACAAGTTTAAAACTCTATTAAAGAAAGCCTCATTTGAGAAAACGAAAACGAAAACGAAAACGAAAACGAAAACGAAAACGAAAACGAAAACGAAAACGAAAACGAAAACGAAAACGAAAACGAAAACGAAAACGAAAACGAAAACCATAGGAATAGAATGCGACTGTAAGATAGTATTCTTTGTAAATCGAATAACAATATCGTAACATCTTTCAACAGAAGTTTCTTCAGTAGACTTCTTTGAAGGGTTAAAAGCTAAGTAGAGCCGAAGGGTGTATATTCTCTTATTATAATAGGATTGTCCTTTGTCTCAAACCAGAGAATAAAATAAATAATACCACCGATATTTGGTGACAAATGGTACAGTTCATTATGATCATTTGTGAAATTTAATCTTACTAAACCTTTACAAATTAAACCGATACCCTTCATCAATTAGCACCAGATTCGATGCATTTGCTAAAGTGAAACTCAAAAAGCTTACATTCCTTTCCAGTTAAGGGTTTGAAAAATGATCTTACACTTAAATGCCCCCCCTTTATAATGTGTCCGAAACCACACTACAAGATCTTTCCACTAAAACTTTATTTTTTAACCCAGTTTCTTTATAAAAACTTAACTATCTTTTAATAATATAATTTTTATTACGTGATTCAATTTCCATATCTACTCCTTATAATATAGTAATGTACTTGGACACCTTGGACCAAGAACTTACTAACCTTATTCTTTTTCTAATATATTAGAAAAAGAATAAGGTTAGTAATTAAAAAAAATTAAAATGAAAAAACTAAAGGATCAGGGAAAAAACGGTTAACTTCGATTAATAAACCAGCAGTAAAACTAATCCAGGCGAAAGCAATAACAGGTGCAGTTGAAAGATATGTTAAAAAATTTTTCATTAAAAATTCCCTCATAATAATAATAAAAATAGTGTTATCTTGAATTCAAAAATAATTATTAATAATTAACTAAAAGTTTTTTTAAAAATATCACGAACTTTATCACCAGAATCAATTGTTTCTAAAGGATCCTTACGTAAACGATGTCTTAAACATAGTGGTATAACTCTGAAAATATCTTGAGCAGTTACTTCATTACGACCTTCAAAAGCAGTCAATGCTTTCGCAGCTCTATTTGTTACAATATCACCTCTTAAACCATCAACGTTTAATTCAGAACATATTTGTGAAATTTTTATACGAAATTCATAATTTAAATCTACTTCTTTTAATAATGCGCGAGCTTTAACAATTTTTTCACTTAATGTTTTTTGTGATTCATTATAACTATTTCTAAATTCAATAGGATCTGAATCAAAAGCTGAACGTTGTTCAACAATTTGTACACGTAAATCAGGTTCTTTAACAGTTCGAATTTCAGCATGCATACCAAATCGATCTAATAACTGCGGTCTTAGTTCACCTTCTTCAGGATTACCTGAACCAACAAGAATAAAACGAGCTGGATGACTAATAGATATACCTTCACGTTCAACTGTATTCCATCCTGATGCTGCTGAATCTAATAGAACATCAACTAAATGATCATCTAATAAATTAACTTCATCAACATATAAAATACCTCTATTTGCTGATGCTAATAATCCGGGTTCAAAAGCTTTTATTCCTTCTGTTAAAGCTTTTTCCATATCAATTGTACCACAAACTCTATCTTCTGTAGCCCCTAGTGGTAAATCAATCATTGGAATTTTTTTAGTTTCTATTTCTAATTTTTTATTATTCTTTATTTTATTAGCAATTTCTTCACTCATTAATTCAGGATCACTTGGATCTGAATTAAATGGATCATTTGCAACAACCTTCATATCTGGTAATAAATCGCTTAAAGCACGTACAGTTGTTGATTTACCTGTACCCCTATCTCCCATTACCATAACACCTCCAATTTTTGGATCAATTACATTTAATATTAATGATAATTTCATTTCTTCTTGTCCAACTATAGATGTAAAAGGAAAAACAGGACGACTTTCTAATTCAATTTTTTCAGACATATTGATTTTAATTAATAATAATTAAATACTATTTAATAGGTTATTATTTTTAATATTTAATTTAATTTTATATAAAATAATTATTAGAATATAAAATAATTTGTAATATAATAATTATTTATATAAATATATTTTGATTTTATTCTTCTTTAATATAAATTACTAAATATAAAAACATTATTTATTAAACATATAAATATTATCTATTCTAGTTTTACAAATAAGAATTTATAGATAATAAATTATCTATAATAATATTTTTTATTCATTTTTAGATTTCCAAAAAAAACAATAAAAAAAAGTATACTACTAATATAGCCTTATAAAAAAGTCTTGTCAAACTAGGTATACCTATGTATTAAATATTCCGATATAGTAATACTAGTGGGGTTTAATAACAATAACATAATTTAATATCCTGATATTTATAAAAGTTTAAGACATAGTATCACAGACCCTTATCGCGACGTGTAGCCAAGGATCTGTGACGTGTAGAGCCTCCCGCGTGACGTGTAAGTATTATTTCGTGACGCTAAACCACTAAGTATTATTTTTTTAGTTAGATGGCCAGTCTTTTCGAATGATAGTAGTCCGCCAAAGAAACGTCTATTTGTATAAATTCAAATTTCTCTTTTACACTTTTATAAGATGGTAAAACTTCTATAACCCAAGGTTCTTCTCACGTTTTTTCCTAACCATTTCCCATAAAAAGGAGGATACTTTCTTAAAAGGTAAGACTCCCTTAAAGGTACCCATGAATCTTTGTCTCTCCATTCTAATCCTCTAAAAGAAGCTCCTTTTCTGGTTTTTATCATAGATTAGAAAGGATATTTAAGTAAGCCTTTAAGGTTAATAAAAACCTCATTTTCTGTGTATGTCCCCCCTTGTGGAGGTGTCGACTCATTTAAACTATTCATCCTTACAGGTAGCCATTTTATATACCTTTCTAATATTTCCTTGGCTGTTAAGAATGGCATCTCCTTTTTTCTCGTCAAATAATCATTTTTCCTTGCTATATCCGCGTACATATTGGGTCCTTTTCTTTTAGGCGGTTTTCAAAAAAAAGGAAGATTAGGATTTATGAACGCTATGGCGTTATCTGGAAAAGGGGCTAAATTGTTTCCTCTAAAGTAATTCTTGATGGAAAAGAGAGTTTCTCTTTTTAGAGACTGGTATATTGATTGGTATGCATTCAATTCCAATCCCAGAGTTCCTGTTTCATCAGGTGCACTCATAAATTCATTCGCATACATAAAACACAAAAGACTTAGCCTTAGGGGCACAGGCACAGTTGTTGAATCTCTAAAACTACTCCTTGGCATTGACGAGTTAAATAAATTAATACTAATATTTGACATAGTCTCGAAAAATTTGTAGCCAAATATCAGTGCTTTTTGATAAGGTTTAACGTTGGGTGACAATTATATATTTCAATAAATTGTCTTATAGGTCCTAATCTATTTATTTTTATAGGAAGAGCAGTTGTATATGCCCTTAGGTTCTCTTTTAAAGAACCCTAGCAAGAACAAGAATTGCTACCGGAATACTTTAATAGATCTGCCCTAGGTTCATCCCTAATTTCTCCGGGGACCGTCACTGCCCAATAAATTATATCTTCTTTGTACTCCTCCAGAAACTCTGAAAAATTAAAAGGGTTTTTTAACATAGAGTTTTCTTGGACTAACACAAATTCTAGGAGGATCGCCAATAATCTATAATACAAGGCTTCGTCATTTATTAGTCCCAGAGATATTTATATTTATATTCCTTCTCAGGTGGGTAATTACTTGTAATAAAAATAGTCCCTGAAAAGCTATTTGAAATGTTATTGTGCTCAAATGTTCTCTCGGTCTGAATAAAGTTCCTACCTTGTCGTATAAACCTTTTTATCTACGTTTTTTAAATAAGTTACGTCACCAATATAAATAACTTTTAGGTGTATCAGGTTAGATGCCTCAAACTCAAAAGGAGTTAAATTTGCTTAGTGCCTCAAAATTAGCTGCTTTCATATCTTCCTTGTGCAAACCTTTTATAAACTCCGCGATTGAGCTCTTTCCGGTCTTTGGGCCTCCGTAAACGTATACAATCTGTTGGGATTGTTTATCAGGAAATATCAGCTTATTCAAACCTAGTCTAAGTAAATTTATACGTTCAGTACTATAACCACAGATTGCCGATATGATCCCTATAAAGGTACCGCTTAACGCGTGCTTCCCATTCCCATGTTTAAAATAAAATTTTATAAATTAACAGCGTTAACTTTAGGAATAACCTCACCAGCTCTTTATAAGTAAATCGTATCTACTATTCTAATATCTAATGTGTAGGCTTTTATTTTTACGCCGCCTATTATAATGGTTTCAATATATGCAACTGTAATTTAATTAAGGACAGTTTCACCTATTATCGCGGTAAATTTGTATATTGTTGCATAGTTTGGAGTACGGCTGCTTTTGCTGATAAGGTTTTTTAATGCAACTTTATAATATAATATTTTAAATTGACATATATATATTATTAATATATATTAAAATTATTAGTTAATAAATTAATTTATTAACTAATAATTTTAATATATATTAATAATAAGAGATTAAAATGGCAGTACCAAAAAAAAGAACTTCAAAATCAAAAAAAAATAAACGTAAAACAAATTGGAAAAATAAAGCAGTAAAGCAAGTTGTAAAAGCTATTAATTTAGCAAATATTAAATAAATTTATTTAATATTTGCTAAATTAATAATTAACTATATAATTATGTTTATATATTTAATTATAAAACATTTGGGCAGATCGAATGGTCAATTTATTAAATTTTAATTATTAAAAATGGCTCCACAAACTGAAACAAAAGCAGGTACTGGCTTTAAAGCTGGTGTAAAAGATTACCGTTTAACTTATTACACGCCTGATTATCAAGTAAAAGATACTGATATTTTAGCAGCGTTTCGTATGACTCCTCAACCAGGAGTACCAGCAGAAGAAGCAGGTGCAGCTGTTGCTGCTGAATCATCAACAGGTACTTGGACAACTGTATGGACTGATGGTTTAACATCGTTAGATCGTTATAAAGGTCGTTGTTACGATATTGAACCATTAGGAGAAGACGATCAATATATCGCTTATATTGCTTATCCTTTAGACTTATTTGAAGAAGGATCAGTTACAAACTTATTTACTTCAATTGTAGGTAACGTTTTTGGTTTTAAAGCTTTACGTGCTTTACGTTTAGAAGATTTACGTATTCCACCAGCTTATGTTAAAACATTCCAAGGTCCACCTCATGGTATCCAAGTTGAACGTGATAAATTAAACAAATACGGTCGTGGTTTATTAGGTTGTACAATTAAACCAAAATTAGGTCTTTCAGCTAAAAACTATGGACGTGCTGTTTATGAATGTTTACGAGGCGGTCTTGATTTTACAAAAGATGATGAAAACGTAAACTCACAACCTTTCATGCGTTGGCGTGATCGTTTCTTATTTGTTGCTGAAGCAATTTATAAATCTCAATCTGAAACTGGTGAGGTGAAAGGACATTACTTAAATGCAACAGCAGGTACATGTGAAGAAATGATGGAACGTGGTCAATTTGCTAAAGATTTAGGTGTTCCAATTGTTATGCATGACTATATTACTGGTGGTTTTACAGCTAACACTTCATTATCTCGTTTCTGTCGTGCTAGTGGATTATTATTACATATTCACCGTGCTATGCACGCTGTTATTGATCGTCAACGTAATCACGGTATTCACTTCCGAGTATTAGCGAAAATTTTACGTATGTCAGGTGGTGACCACTTACACTCAGGAACAGTAGTAGGTAAATTAGAAGGTGAACGTGAAATTACTTTAGGTTTCGTTGACTTAATGCGTGATGACTACATTGAAAAAGATCGTAGTCGTGGTATTTACTTTACTCAAGATTGGGTTAGTTTACCTGGTACAATGCCTGTAGCGTCAGGTGGTATTCACGTGTGGCACATGCCTGCATTAGTTGAAATCTTTGGTGATGATGCATGTTTACAATTCGGTGGTGGTACATTAGGACACCCTTGGGGTAACGCTCCAGGAGCCGCTGCAAACCGTGTAGCTTTAGAAGCTTGTACACAAGCCCGAAACGAAGGGCGTGATTTAGCGTCTGAAGGCGGTGATGTAATTCGTGCTGCTTGTAAATGGAGTCCTGAATTAGCTGCAGCTTGTGAAGTATGGAAAGAAATTAAATTTGAATTTGATGCTATTGATACATTATAATATTCATTCATTTATTTATTCCTAAAATGATTATTAAATAATAAATTATTTAATAATCATTTGTTTTTCTTTATAATATTATTATATTATATAATATTATAAAGAAAAATAATGGGGTATCGTCAAGTGGTAAGACATCGGGTTTTGGTCCCGACATTCGTAGGTTCGAATCCTTCTACCCCAGATATTGACAACGAATTTATTAATGAATAATATAATTATAATATTACATTATAAAAATTTATATTCGCGGGATAGAGTAGTCTGGTAGCTCGCAAGGCTCATAACCTTGAGGTCGTAGGTTCGAATCCTACTCCCGCTAAAATCATAATTTATATGTATGTATATATGTATTTATTTATAATAAATATAGAATAATTATATATGTGTATTATAGTATTATCCTATATGTTTATTATAGTATTATCCTATATGTTTATTATAGTATTCTTTATTTAACTACCCCCAGGGGAATTCGAATCCCCGTTTCCTCCGTGAAAGGGAGATGTCCTGGGCCTCTAGACGATGGGGGCCAATATTTATTATATTTAGTATATTCTATAATATATTATATATAATATCTTTTGTCAATAACTTATTCTTTTTTAGTAGTTTTTGACAATTTTAGTAATATAATTTTATTAATATACGATATATTTGATTTCTATTAAGATATTTATTTTATTCTTAATACGTCAAAAAATAACTAATCGTATTTAAATATTACTTTTAATTAGATTAGTTATTTTTTGCTAAACTTATTATAAAAAAATATGAATTATTTGTCAAGTCTTTTTAATATTAAATAAAAAAATATTATAATTAAGATCTAATAAGTATTATCTACATTAATTTTTATGAATTCTGCAAGTTATTATTAAAACAATTTAATATATTGAAAAGACTTTTAATATTATAAAAAAAGGTAGGGAAAGTAAAACATATATAAAATTATAACTACTAAGTAAACAACCCTCTTTATAAAAGATATAAATTTTTATTATTAATAGGTGGTACCCAGATTCGAACTGGGGAATAAAGGATTTGCAATCCATTGCCTTACCACTTGGCTATACCACCAAAATGAAATTTATACATATATATGTATAAATATATATATATAATATATATTTCATTTATATAAGTAAAGTTAAAAAATAGTTTTTAATAATTACTAATAAAATAATGAGCCGAGCTGGATTCGAACCAGCGTAGGTATAACCAGCGGAGTTACAATCCGCCCCCATTAACCACTCGGGCATCGACCCTTTATGTATATATAATAATAGATAGAATAACATTTTGTCAATATAATTTGAATTTTAATTAAAAATATAATATAATAATAAATAAGTAAATATTATTTTAAAAGGGTTGCTAGCTCAATGGTAGAGTGTTCGGCTTTTAACCGATTTGTTCTGGGTTCAAATCCCAGGTAACCCAATTTATATAATTAATATAATTCTATAGATAATTATATTACTTATATATTAATATTTGAAATAGTAATATATAAGTAATATAATTATCTATAAAAAAATTTGAATTCAAAAATTAAAATATTTTACTAACTTTTTTTTTAATAAAAAAAAGTTATTAATAAAAAAAATCTATTTCTTTTATGACTTTTATTTTCCAATTAACACTTTTTGCTTTTGTTGCATTATCTTTTATTCTTGTAGTTGGTGTACCTGTTATTTTTGCATCACCAAACGGTTGGACTGAAAATAAACGTGTTGTCTTTTCTGGTGTTGGAATTTGGGTTTTATTAGTTTTTGCTTTAGGAGTTTTAAATTCTTTCGTTATTTAACTTTAATAATATTAATAACATTATTAAAGTTAAATATAAAACGAAACTTTATTATATTAAATAATTATTATTTAATATAATAAAGTTTCGTTTTATATTACTTTATTTAATTTATAATTAACAATGAAACAAAAAAACAAAAAAAATTTAGTAAGTTATAATAAAAATAAAAAAATTTACAAAGATAAAAAATTTAAAGTATTACAGTTATTGAAACAATTATCAATTATTTATAATTTATTAATTTTTTCAAAAAAACGTTTTAAAAACGATTTTACTAATTTCCCTTCAAATTTATTTTTTATTATATTATTACCTTTATTAGGTTATACATTAGATAAACAAAAGTTTTTATCTACTAATATTAATAATTTTGAATCTTTTTTTTATAAAACATTACCAGGTTTAAATACTTTTAATAAAACAAATTTATCACATTTAACTTGGGAAACATTCAATTATACAGAGTATTTTAAAAAAATTAATTGGAATAATTTAAAACAATTAAGTTATTTCGATAGTTCAGTTTTTATTTCTTTTAATTCAAACTTATATAATAATAAATTTTATATTAGTACATATAATAATCTCCCAAATAAAATAGAATTAAATATTAGTAATAGTGATATAGAAAAAAATAAAAACTTAAATAAATATTTTATTAGTGGTCGTAAGTTTAACGTATTTTTTAAACCCGACCTTTTTAATGAAAATAATTTTTTATCATTAGATAATAAAAATAATAACAATAATGTTATTGTTAAAAACAATTATTTTAAAACTAATGATTTTTTAAATTTAAAATATTGGCAGCATTCATTGTATGAGTTAGATAATATTCCATTAAAATTGAATAGTATATTTTATCCTTATACTAATTATGATAATAATATTAATCTAAAAAAAAATAATTTTTACGCCACTGATTTTTCGAAGCGTAAAAATAAAAATTTATATTTAACACAACCTTTATTTAATAATTTATTTTATTATAAAAAATTAACTTTACTAAAAAAAAATAATTTACTAAAAAAAAATAATTTTAAAACTATAATTGAAAAAAAAAATAATGTACTAGATTTTGAAATAGGCAATAAAAAAGTAACTTATAATATTCATAATTTTAGATTTTTTCATTATAAAATTTATAATAAACTTTTCTTATTTAAAAATTTTTTAAAATATCAAATAAATGATTTTGATAATAATAAGTCGTCAACTAGTTTTTATGATTTTATAATAACTAAAACTAGTTTATTTAATAAACAAACAAAAACTATTATTTTAAATAATAATAAATTTATTAATATATTAAAAAATAAAAAAGAACCTAATTGGAAAAATTTAATTCGTAAAGATTTAAAAAATTTAGGTAGTACTAAAAATGACAATTTTATTTATTATAATAAATTTATAAAACATAATAGAAATTTAAATAGTAATAATTTAAATAATTTAGAAGAAACGTTACCTTTATTTTTAAAGTATAAACCAACATTTTTTTTTAAAAAATATATAGTAGAAAATAATAAAATACTAAAAAATAAAAAA
>Ga0206128_1001295_pt1 | contig 25336 bp, 23 predicted proteins | sample Helgoland_Spring_7_FD_148601 | JGI IMG/M metagenome (GOLD analysis project Ga0206128, IMG submission 148601) | Pelagic subsurface seawater microbial communities from Kabeltonne, Helgoland, North Sea - Helgoland_Spring_Bloom_20160426_1 | ecosystem: Environmental > Aquatic > Marine > Epipelagic ... | reverse complement strand
GGGCGTCATCTACGAGTTAAATGAGTTGAGTATAAAAGCGATGTGAGTCGCCACTAGTTCAGTGGACCATTAACGGACTCACTTCTACCCTACCCACCATCCAATTTCGGCAAAGCTCTACTTTCTTAAGAATCACCTCATCTCCACTCGATATAACCAACGATGACGAGCACATCAAAGTATTCGTTGTTACCCGTGAGCAGTGTCAGTTAAAGCAGAAGCTGGCGAAGACAGATGAGGAGCAAGACTAGGATAAGTACGATGTGCCGCCTGTGATGCGGTAAAGAATAGAGCCACCCACCCTCTATTTCCGACCATACCAGCACCCCAACCCCGGGGCACCTACCGCCTCACAGGAAGGGACTCCTGGTATTGATAGGTATTACTAATGTAGATGCGTTATGTAGCTATAGAACTGTCTAGCGCATCACGGTGTATCTTAACAACGACTTTCTGGTTTCACCTTTAGAGTTTGAAGATAGAGCGTATAGAGATATTTTTGCTGCGAAGAACAAAAAGACCATTGCTGAGACTCTTGAGCACCGACGGTATGCCGGTCTAAAAGATGAGCTCATCTCTGCTCACCCTAAACCCTATTGATCAGGTCGGCCGGAGCATTGTTTCGGTTTTGGGGAAGGAACAGCCCTGCTTTAAGTATTTGATACTTTTCTAGATAAGTCGGATGGCTCGAATTCAGTCGAAGCACAGTTTTTCGCGCATCCCAGGGATGGGCGTTTATCTCAAGCTGCTCGCCGTTTAACATCGATAGCATGCACGTTGATAAGGTGCTCTTTTGCAGGCTAATCCGCCGCCCGATCTGAGTGGCGGTCATACCCACCTGGCCCCTCAAACAGTTCATTTCCCAAAGTGCTAACTCGACGCAGAGCTGGGACAGAGTGGCGTGTAGACTGCTATCACGTAGGAGCTGGGCATAGTTACCTGACAATCTAATCAATGGATAGGGCGTCCGAATTTGGAAACGATTCTCCGTCTCGAGAAATTCAACCTTGTTGTCAATAAAACAACGGCGATGCGACTCGATGAGAGAACCTCCTGGAAAAAGCCATCCTTTTTCAGCACAGACCCTTTTAGCATCGAACAATCTATCCAACCGACGGCCCACAAATTCTGGCGCCTCTCCAATTTCGCTTGCAATGAATTCACGATCAAAAGGCACTGGATTTTGATCGTCAAAAAAGGCGGCGTTTAAAAACGCTTTTAACCGATAGGCTCTGATGCTCGTTTTCGACGTTTGCATGTTGCGCATAAACCAACACACACTGTCGACAAGGGCCTTCAAATTAACCGCTGCTGCTCCAGCGCTTCGTCCAGAGCGCTGTCTACTGAAGTGAAAATCAGCACCCATGAAACCTCCCTTTCATCCTTGTCTGGTCTGCTGAGGAAATTCCTTTTCCTCGAGTGGAGCCAAGCGATACAGCTTTTTAACTTCAATTCTCTTTTAACGCCAAGCAAACATATACCGCTGTATTCTGCATATCAAGAGAAATAGTCCGGCGTGAGAATGCCGAATGAAGAGCAACGACGACTAGGCTCATAGATTCAGCAGAAACGCGCAGTGATGCACAAACCTTCGATTGCAACTGAACGCTACCAATTTCTGATAATACATAAGCAGGAATTATCCGCGGTTCTCAATGTGCTCCAAGACAGGCAGCAAGTACTCAATAAAGGCGGCGGGGTTCTCTGACATTGGAAAATGCCCGACCCCACCCATCAGGGTAAACGTTGAGCCCGCTATGGCTTCGTGTGCCGCGCGCCCTAACTCGGGTAGACCGCTGTAGTCGTATTCACCCGAGAGAATATGCACATCGATTTGCGCAGTGTCGATGTCAGCGGCGCTCTGTCTTAGGTCATATTCTTGAGTGTAGTAGTTGAGATCCCCGATAAAGCTAGGTGGCCAGCCACTGGCATAGACCCAACTGGTTTCCTTACGGTAGGCCTTGGGTGATTGCGGTGCAATGAGGCCCTCCATCAATCGCGCTTTGTACTGGTTGCCGATTTGAGGGTGCCAGAGTAGCGAGAGGGATTCAGCAGAGCCGCCAATATGAAGCGCCCCTTCAATAGAAATCACTGCCCGAAAGTCTTCGGGATGCTTATGGGCCAAGTCCAGCGCCAGTAATCCTCCAACGGAACAGCCCATAAATACCGGCTGCTTTAATCCCATTAGATTGGCTAGCGCCCGGGGTAATGCGCGAAGCAAGCCCTCCCTAAGTTGATAGTCGTTCGCCCACCAATCCTCCTCGACTGGGGGTATGGATTTTCCGTGGAATGGCAAATCGTAGGCGATCAGCTCAAAGCGATCGGTGATTCGGCGATCATTCATCAGATGCCGCCACTGGCTCGCGTGGCACCCCGCTGTGTGTTGCAAGAGCACGGGAATACCTTGTCCTGCACGTTCAAAATAAATTCGATGCTTCACGCCTTCGACGATGATGTTGGCGTAGTGTCCGGTTACGGATTCAATGCCTTCAGACTCGATAGCTTCTAGTTTGACTTCTGGCGTAGGCGGTCTTAAGAGCTCGATTGCCCGAGCGATCGCGGGATAGAACTGAGCATGGGCGATAGGGTCTCCCGATCGTTCGAGGCCTTTATTGAGGGACATATTGAACATCGGATCCGAATAAAAACGCTCGGGGACTGGCATCAGTAGACGCGTCCAAACGTCTGAACTGCCGGTGTAAGCCAGTTCGGTGCTGAGATCGGTTGTAGTCGCATCAATGAACTGGCCGTCCGTAAGGGTCAGTCGCCGTATTTCAGAACCTGCATGGATCTTGAAACTCCCGGTCCAATGTCTGGCGGCGAGTAAAAATTCTCCATCCGCCTCGCATCGCGCTCGCCACTGTGCGTTACTGATCAGATCCATAAGCTTCTCCCTTTTCCCTCTGTAAGCCCCGCTCGATCACCCTTTCATCATGCTGGGACAGCGGCTTCAAGTCCAGACATCACAATCAGGGTGATTTAAATTAAAACCCTTTCAAGCTCGATCTGTTAGGCCTCAAGCAAAGGCACTTGCAGTGGCTTTGAGAGAATACACTGGTAGTTTTTCGGCGCTGGACCTTGTCGATCAACGCTGCGTCAATGAACGGACCCAGTGCCTGAAGCAATTAACACTAACTGCAGGGTGCCAGCGATGCGATTACCTCAAAGCGCCTATACATTGGCCATCAAAAATAGATTCAGCAGAAACGCGCAATGACGCAAAAACCTTCGATTGCAACTGAACGCCACCAGTTTCTGCATGACCGATTCCGATCGTGTATTCTTCCGACACGCCTGCAGATTCGCTAAAGGAACCAAGATATGACAGATATGGCTTTTTCTTCCGCCTATGAGCTGATTGCTGCGCTTAAGAGCAAGCAAATCAGTTCCCTTGAACTTACCGACTTGTACATCAACAGAATCGAAAAGTTTGATGGTGATATTAACGCAGTAGTTGTACGCGATTTCGAAAAAGCTAGGGATGCTGCCAAAGTCGCCGATGAAGCGACGGCAAACAATTCAGACCTTGGTCCGCTTCATGGTCTCCCGATGACGATAAAGGAAGCCTATGATATCGAAGGACTACCCACAACCTGGGGCATAGCAGAGCTGCGTAACAACATCGCGCAAAGCGATGCTGCGACAGTACAGCACCTTAAAAAGGCCGGGGCGCATTTCATGGGTAAAACCAATGTTCCGCTCAATCTGGCTGACTTCCAAAGTTTTAATGATATATATGGCACCACTAATAATCCGTGGGATCTAACGAGAACTCCAGGCGGCTCTTCTGGCGGTTCATCGGCTGCATTGGCAGGTGGATTAACAGCGCTGGAAGCTGGATCAGATATTGGCGGATCCATTCGCAACCCTGCGCATTTCTGTGGTGTCTACGGCCACAAACCTACCTGGGGAGTAGTTTCGGATACCGGTCATGCACCTCCCGGGCAAATTGCACCCGCAGACATAGCCGTGGTTGGACCACTAGCGCGCAGCGCAGAAGACCTGGCCTTATCCATGGATGTAATTGCAGGCGCTAACATTCTCGATCTTCCCGGCTGGCAACTCAATTTGCCCAGGCCAAAGAAAACAAAGCTCAGTGAGTTCAGAATAGCTATATGGCCATCAGATGAACGCGCGCCCGTGTCCAGAGAAATCGCTGATAGAGTACAGTCTATCGGTGATCTGCTGGCAAAACTGGGAGCAAAGGTTTCTGATACAGCCAGACCTGACATAGATATGGACAGTAGCTTTGAAACCTATAATAGTTTGCTGTGGGGTGTAATGGCTGCCGGGATGTCTGAGGAAGAGAAGGCTGAGAATCGCTTGCAGAAAGCTCGAAGCGCCGGAACGGGTGACACGTCTATAGAAGCACAAATGACAAACTTCTCGGTACAGGAGCACGGTGAATGGGCATTTCATAACAATCAGAGGCATCAGCTTAGGCGTGCCTGGGCGCAGTTCTATTCTGAATGGGACATATTGCTGTGCCCTCAGGTTGCAACCACAGCATTCCCGCATGATCACAGTGGATATACTGAACGTGCCCTTACTGTTGATAATGAAGAGCAGGACTACTTTCAACAGTTGTTCTGGGCCGGTACCGTTACTGTGGCTCACCTGCCCAGCACCGTATTTCCCACCGGGCTCAGCCAGGATGGGTTACCCATAGGATTACAGGCAGTTGGCGCCGAATATCAGGATTATCTGACGATCGAGTTCTCTCGTTTAATGGCACAGGAAATTGGGGGATTTATACCGCCCCCACGATATAGTTGAATCTGGTGTTTAGTAAGAATAAACACCCTTTTTCAACTTTCAGAAAAGTATCGCCAGCCGTGGGTGTTGCCCGTAATCCCTCCTTCTCGCTGGATTCATCTACGAGTTGGGTGAATTGAGCATTGGGATTTCGGCGAATGGTCACTAGAATCCAAGCTCTGGTCGATCGAAACCGTCACCGATGTGTAGCCGATGCATCGGAATTCAGAATGGCGTCGTTTGTTGATCGGTCAGGTCCACTGGCGGTTTTGCGGATCATCTGGCCAATACTTTGGTACCGGTATTGGTACCTGAAATAATTTCCAGGCGTCACTTTCCTTCTACCCTACTCCTCATTGAGTCCGAAGCGCTTGTTCGAGCTCAATCGCCTGCTCATCATCCTGGCGCAGCGCTCGAGTCGTCTCGATGTCGATTCTCTGAATGATACCCGTAAATGGAAAGGGAGCCGTAAAGGCTTCCGATACCCCCGTTGGGTTACTACCAATATCCATTCCAATCGAACTGATCATCACCGGAACATTTGAGACCATACCTTCACCGACAGTTTCATCATTGATTTTGAGTCTGACCCGAGCGGGCCCTTTAGACACTCGCTGTTGGCTGACGGAAATTACTACATCGCCTAATGGCACTGGTTGAGACGATGCAATCACCGTGTGCTCGGTAAACGCGTTGTGATCGTAGATGAGTTGCCCGTCTTTAAAGTAGATACAAAGACCGTTATTGACGGTCCCAACCGCAAGCAATGCACCTTCCGGGCGCGTGTTACATCTCAGCTGCGCTCGAAGATTCCAAGATCTGGCGCCAAATGGCGGCGTGCTGTCGGTTGGAATCCTGTCCAATGGCGGAAAATAAATAAAGTGCTCTCTGGCTCTGGGTGTTCCAGGCTGCGGTCTACCCGCAAACAACCCAGTATTTTGATTGGTCTCGATAGGCAGCACACCATATTTTTCTGCCTCAGACCAAAACAGCTCAATCATCGTATCCAATTTTTCGGGTTGTGACTGCGCGAGATCATGGCACTCAGAGAAGTCTTCGTCTAAGTGATAAAGCTCCCAGACATCTTCATCCAAGCTCTGGCGTGCTCGGTGATAGGTCACCGCTTTCCAGCCGTCCGACCAAATGCCTCGATGTCCGAACATCTCGAAATATTGGGCAGGCTTACGCGTGGGTTGTGCTTTAACGTCCTCGGCCTCACCGGCAAAGGTATACCGCATGGAGACGCCTTCCATAGGCTGTTGAGCTATTCCCTTGAAGGTATCCGGCATGCTGTAGCCACAAATCTCCATGATCGTCGGCATAATGTCGGTAATGTGGTGAAACTGGCGTCTGATCTGACCGTTACATGCGGGATCGATGCCTTTCGGCCACGAAATAATGAGCGGATCCCGCACCCCCCCGCCGTGGGTATTCTGCTTGTACCGTTTAGCTGGCGTGTTGCCCACTTGAGCCCAGCCCCAGGGATAATTGGTAAAACTCCGCCTCGTGCCAATCTCCCCCAGGCGATTCGAAGCGGCGGCCATATCTTCTGGTAGGCCATTGAAATGTCTGAACTCATCCAACACGCCCGTCTCATTGCCTTCTTGCGAGGCCCCATTGTCACTGGTAGCGATAACCAGCGTATTGTCGTCGAGTCCGAGCTCTGCCAATGAATCCAGCAGTCGACCCAGCTGCGCATCAGTATGATCTAAGAACGCAGCAAAAGCCTCCTGAAGCTTGATCGCAAAAGCTTGCTCTCGTGCGCTGAGTTCAGTCCAAGGCCGAACCCCAGGATTTCGAGGGGCAAGCGCGGTGCCAGCCGGAATAATGCCGAGTTCAAGCTGTTTTGAATGAATACGCTCGCGCCAAACATCCCATCCTTCATCAAAACGGCCCTTGTATTTGTCGAGGTATTCATCTGGCGCCTGATGAGGCGCGTGGGTGGCTCCAAAGGGCAGATAGAGATAGAAAGGACGTTCAGGCACCAGGGAGACTTGATTTCGAATCATCGCTATGGACTGATCGACAAGATCCTCAGACAGATGATAGCCATCCTCGGGACGCGCGGGTGGCGGAATCATGTGGTTATCTGCGTAGAGTTCCGGATGAAACTGATCAGTCTCGCCTTGCATAAAACCATAAAAGCGATCAAATCCCCGCTGCAGGGGCCAGTCGGTAAACGGCCCCGCGGCTGAGGCCTCTCGCATCGGCGCGAGATGCCACTTGCCCACACAATAGGTCGCCCAACCATGATGCTGAAGCACTTCGGCCGTTGTGGCCGCTGAGGGACTGATCCGTCCCCTCATATTGGGGAATCCAGTATCGAAGTTTGATACGGCCCGCATACCCACCGAATGATGATTACGGCCGGTGAGCAGGCAAGCCCGAGAGGGCGAACATAATGCTGTGGTGTGAAAGTTATTGTACCGAAGGCCTCTCTCGGCCAACGCATCAAAATTTGGGGTGTCGATGGGGGATCCGAAGCATCCCAGATGGGCAAACCCGGTATCGTCGAGCAACACGGTCACGATATTGGGTAGATTTTTGTCCGGCAGGTTCGGCTCTGGCCACCATGGTGTTGAATCTTTAGCCTCACGCTTAATGATGCCACCAAATGAATCCGACATAGAACTCCCCCATTTTGATGCCACTACGGTCTTTACTAACGCCTCTGGCTTTCTCGTGGCCGCTGGCTGTTAGGTCGCCACTTTCACCTTGCCAGCCTTGTGCTAACGCGATTGTTTGCCGCGTAATATCTGATCGATGGTGGACTCGGATAATACCTGCCCCTCATCACTTAACGTCTCGGCCAGTGAGCCGTCTTTGGTGAACAGATTGAACAGAACCAAAGCGCCCTCTGGTCCACCCTTTTCCATATGAACGTCACCCGGGAGTTTACAGGCATAGTCACCGGGACGTCTGACTTTGGTTTGTGTCTCTTCGCCAGTCTTTGGATCGATATCCATGACGTGCAGTTCACCCTCCAAAACCAGCGACGTTGTGATCGCCGTGTGCTTATGAAAGTGACAATAGGCGTTGGGCGCCCAACGGTACAGCAAGTCGACGTGCCCATCGTCTCGGGCTCCGAGCAGCGCTGACTCAAAGTCGATCGGGTAATTGAAATGATGATTGCCGGTAAAGCGTTTCCACCGAAGATTTGCGTTGTCAAACAGGTTCATAATACTGATCTACGTTAGTCGTTTGTTACGACATCCTAGTCGTACTTCTGACTTCCGACAACTGCAGTTGGATCAGGCTGCAGAAATCGCTGCCAGCCTGAACCGTCAAACCTTCCTGTTTTCCGCCGCACCGTTGAACATTCAAGGCGCGACCGGATCACCATTAACGCCCATGGCGATTTTCTAGCGGCCGCTGCATGCGCCCCTGTACCCAGCAGCTAGGCTTGCGCCCTGAAATGCTGGGTATAGGCATCTAGATGTCGGTTGAACTCAGGCCGCTCGATCAAGTCAAACAAGTGTTTAAAGGCGCGGGGATAGGTTGATTCTGCATCAACGCTGACCAGGAGTAGTGAGAGCGTCTCCAAACCCTTGCTCATCAAGCGCTCGCGCAGAAACTGGCTCAGATCACAGGCGTATGCGATGTCGGCAATGGTCAGGGTGTCGCCGGCGACATGAGGGTGGTGCTCCAAGGCCCGCTCAATACCTTCCAGATAAAACATGAATGCCCCCGCCATGCGCTCATGAAGCGGTTTGGTCATCTCGTCCATTCCCAACAAATACACCTGCGCTTCGCGGCCAAACACGAGGGTTGCGTCCAAAAAACTGTCGACCCGGGAAGCGTGCATAGGACTACCGCCATACAAGCCGCCGCTACCTTCTACCGACCGCGCGACCGCGCGCAAAATACTGTTGGACTCGAAAACCCCCACGCTGCCCTCTGGACTGAACGCCGCAGGCACGGTGCCGTAAGGTTGGGTACGCAGGAACGCATCGGTTTTATACAACGTGCCAGAAAAACCGCGGCGACTGGCCCGAGCATGGGGGCTGTCTTCGGTGCGTTCATGCTCTTTAAGTTCCCGCGCATCAAAGTCCCATAGCCAGTTGCCAAGATTCTTCGGCTTGTCGCCAATCACCTCCACCGTCACGCCCAGATACTCTGCCGCGATCAGCGCTTTCCAAACGCGCGGGTTGGGCAGATAGGAAAAAATTCTCAGTACACTTTTGCTCATGGCTACCACACCTCTCCGTGGGGCCGAATAACAGATTGAAATGACCAGGCACTACGGGGCTGATGCGCGATGCGAAACACTTCGTCGGCAATATCGGTGGGCTGACAGAAAAACTCATCCGGTTTATCGGCAAAGAACTCACGAGTCCATGCAAGATCGATCACTGCGTCGATCGCGACGTAGGCTGCATGCACACCCTTGGGGCCGGCCTCGCGAGCGATGCTCTCCAGCAGAATACGCTGCGCGGCCTTGGTGGGTGCGAACCCAGCGAATCGCGCCCTGCCGCGATAGGCTGAGGTATTGCCGGTGCAAATCAGTGCGCCACCACCAGCGTCTTCCATGTCAGGTAGCAGTTGCTTGGCGAGCGCCAGCAGGGCCATGGTGTTGATCTCAAAGGCGTGACGCATCTTATCTGCATCTACCTCGGCATAGGTTCCGCGCTCTGCGCCAACGGCGTTGTGAATCACAAATTTCGGTGCACCTAAGTTGGTGCGCACGGCGTGCAGGGTACGGGTTAACTCGGCTTCATTGGCGACATCGCAAACGAAGGCATGCGTGTTGGGCAGTGTTTCCTGGATTTCGATGAGGCGCTGCTCGGTGCGAGCCAGCATCGCCACCACATACCCCGCGCTGGCAAATCGCTCGACAATGGCCTTGCCGGTACCTGGCCCCACACCGGTGACTAATACAACATCTACCACGTTGTCCTCCCGTGACTTTTGCAAACTCCTCGAGACTAACAAACATCTGGGCGAGCGGCCAACGGCCAAGTGCAGGTGGCGGTCAACCCGTCAAAGGCTGCGTTCTTGATTAAGCAACAAAACCTTCCTATGGCCCGTTAATTGCCAATGTGCGAGTGGGCGCAAAGACATTGACGAAGAGCACTCGGCCATCAGGTGAGAAACACGCCCCGGCCAACTCGGTTTGTAGCCGTAGGCGAGCCATATCATAGGGCAGGCCTGCAGGGGTCAGTCCGCGCAGGTAGTTGTCGACAATATCAGTGTACTGATCTTCACAGACAATCAAATGTCCGTTGGGCGCCACGGTGAGGTTGTCACCGCTGTTAAAGACGTGGTGGGACTGGCTTTGCGGTTAGTAAGAATAAACACCTTTTTTCATCATTCAGAAAAGTGTCGTCATCCCTGGGAGTTGCTTTCAATCCCCCCTTTCGAGCGGCTTCATCCACGAGTTGAATGAGTTGGGCATCAGAAATTCGGCGAATTGCCTCTAGAATCAGTCTCTGGTCGATCGCGACCCTCACCGTTATGTAATCGATGTGCTGGCCTTCAAAATAGCGTCGTTTGTTGGTCGGCCAGGTCTACTGGCGGTGAGCGGTTTTGTGGGTCAACTGGCCGATCCAGTCCCAGGTGCTTCAGGATCTTCTGAATAACATCGGGATCCTCTATAGATGCGATGATCCTGACCGGCCCACCACACTTCTCGCATTTCTCAATCTCGATGGCGAATACACGCTTGAGCCGCTGCGCCCAGGTCATCGAGTAAGCCTTTGGTTTCGGGTTCTCTGGTTCTTCGACAGGATGCTGCGGAACGACGTACTTGCGCAGTTTGCTGTTGGGTGAAAAAACCCCATGAAACCGCGTGAGGTTGACCCGTGGTCTGGGCACCAGCGCCGCTAAGCGCCCCATGAACTCCATGGGACTGAGTACAACATGGGTAGTTCCATCGTCGTACGCCGTCTTCAACGCGATAACGACATTACCGTTGTTGGCCAGGGACAATCGTCTTTCCGCAATCGCGGGTCGGGTAATGTAGCGACACAAGCGCTCGAGCTTCTTACGCTGATGAGACTTGCAGGCGATTCCAGCATGCAGAGAGAAGCCAGCTTGTTTGGTTACAAGGTCGTCGCCCTTTATCTGTTCAGTTCTTACAGGGACTGTCTGTAACGTCAGCGCTTTCCGCCCTGCATTAGGACCGAATGCCAGGCGATACGTAATAGATGCACCCACGATCGCACCCATGGCATCCTCCTCATCCTGCATCAGATCCAGATATTCAGACTCGGCATCGCGAACCAGGTAAGACGCGCAACCTGGGCGGCACTATCCTCATACGCATCGGGATTCAGACCTGCACCCATAAAACTGTAGTGAACGTCCGCCAGCGAGCCGATCTTCCCGTCAGCCTCAAGCTCGCGGAAGCGGTCGACGGGGAAAACCAGATTGACGTCTTCGGCAAAACCGACTTTATCGAAATTAACAGAACTGTGGGACATAACAAGGTTGTTGGCATCTTCACTGCCTGAAATCGGCCTGAATGTTGCGTCGGCAAACTCAAAAGAAGGGTCGTCACGAAAGTGCAGGCCTGCGGTGGTAATCAGTGCGATGCGTAGTTCAGCTATTTCTTTAGTGGGCGGCACCCAGGCTGGGGGACCCAGTGGTGGCAGGTTCTTCGCAAGCAAATGCGCGCGCTCGTAGTCGGCGAGGTCGTTGAGTCTTACCATTATGCTGCGCGCTCGTTCGTGAGTTCGGTGTTCAATTGTGCGCGTTGCAACGCCTTGCCGCAGAGCCAGAAGTGCACCGCGGACCAGATGCTAAGAAGTGCCAGCACCGACAACGCGATAGGTAAGGATCGCTCTTGATACTCTGGTTGTAACACATCGCTTAGGAATCCAACGATAAGTGGACCTAGACTCAACCCCACCAGATTCAGACAGAACATCTTGATGGCCGCCGCAACCGCACGCATAGGCACGGGTGAAAGGGATTGTATGAGCGCCAGTGTTGGACCAAGGAAGAAGTTGCCCGCAAACGCCGGAAGTAGAAACAAGCCGATGGCAAAGGAGATGGCGTTAACTTGGTATGCTGCGATGTATAACGGAATAACAGAAATTTGAACGATGGCGATCATCCACACCCCGCGTGCGGGACCCTTGTTCGATTGCACATCAAACAATTTGCCTCCCACCAGTGTGCCAACAGCACCAAGGCCGCCAAAGAGTAGCGCCATGAGTAAACCGACTTGTGCTTGAGAAAAGTCATGCACGCGTACGAAGAATGCGGGCAACCAGGTTGAAGCACCATAAGATCCCATTCCGGTTATCGTGGATGCGATCAGCAGTTGTCTAAGTGCGGTGTTTTTGAACATAAAGACGGCACTGTTCTTGATGCCGGGTTGAACGGTGTTGGCAACCACCGAACTGCCAGATCCGCCGCGTTGAGGCTCGCGAAGCAGGAAGTACATCAGCGCGGCGAGTGCCAGGCCAGGGATACCGACGGCGAACATTGCAGCGCGCCAACCGTAGGCTTCGCTGACTGTCCCGCCAATCAGAAAGCCGCCGATCATGCCTACAGGCGCGCCAACGGCAAGGATCGACATCGCCGTTCCGCGATGCTGCTCTGGATAGTAGTCGGCGATGATTGACTGACTGGCAGGATTAACACCCGCCTCACCAATACCGACTCCGATTCGGAGCAGAAACAGCATCACGAAACCCGATGCCAGGCCGCTCATCGCAGTCATCAATGAGAACAGACCCAGGGAAAGCACAATGATGAGGCGACGGTCTTTCTGATCGGCGAGCCTGGCAATGGGGACACCGAGCGTTGCATAGAAGAGCGCGAAGGACAGGCCACCGAGGAGACCCATCTGGGTGTCAGATGCACCGAACTCAACTCGAATCGGCTCAAACAGTACTGAGAGGATCATTCTATCGGTGATAGAAAGCGCGTAAGCAAGAAAAAGAAGCGTTAGTGCAGTTCGCGCATGAGCAGGTCGAGCTGATTCAACCTTCTGAATTTTCAACGAGGCAAGTCCACACAAGCAATGACACCAGTACTGCCTGGTACTTTGTTGTTAAGCATGTCTTTCCAAATCTCACTTACACTCCCTACCCCGCTAAAGTACTCAATCTCTAGTTGCCCTTTGATTTTGCTGGCTATTCGGGCGTTGGAAGCGTTGGCTTTTTCAAAAATCACACCGTGTCCCCAATCCTCATTGCGCTTGGCAATATGACCTGGCGCGAAGAAAAACTCAGGCTTCGATCCTGGCAATGAAGTCTGGGATCGGTCTTCGTCCCAATGCGTTGCACCAACACCAATACTTTGTACGACATTGTCATTCAGTCTGTGATGAACGTTGCGGACCATCTCGCCACTGCCAGACATGTCAACCAGCACAGTTTTAGCATCGTTGTTAATCTGGCTTTCATTTCCGTAGGTGATTATCTCGTCACAATCGCCCAGACCTTCAACAAACTTAAGGTTAGCCGGAGACGTGAGCCCGATGACCCTCCCCGAATAGTTAACGACGTCTTTAAGTACTGCGGCTAGCCCAAGACCTGTTTTCGACGACACGGAGCCAATGACAATTTGCTCGGCGCCAAAGAAATTGTTGTCGTCCAGATAGTCACCTAAAACGAAAGCTGTCATAAACAGTGGAAACAACAGGCATCGCTCATCTTCCAAGGCTTTGAGATAATCAGGCTCAGCACGTGTGCGATGATATTCATTGTACAATGTTGGCAAAGGTTGGCGATGCACCGCCACATCTTCGAACGCGCCATCTTTGACATTGCCCGGGGTTAGATCAAAGTGACTGGCCATGGGAAAGAACCCGTAAAGTCGTTCACCCGGCTCGATATCCGAGTTATTGGATTCAATCACCTCGGCGATACCCCAAACAGGCACCTTACCCCAGTTCTCATCAGCAGGAAAAAACTGCCAGTATCCGATCGTGTCGCCGGAAAGTGCATAGCTCACATTGTTTGCCGTTATTCCGAACTTGTCGATGCAAACTCGAATGTCACCAGCGATCAACGGACCCAAATCAGCAGTAACACTTTTTGTTCTATTAAAGTTTTTTCGGTCAACCCAGATTTCGGAAATGTCCACGTGTTTCTCCTTTCGTTTCGCAACGGGCAATGTAACAAAGCCGCCGACTTTACAATTTCAGCATTAACTTGCCGTGGTTCTCTCCAGCAAACAACATCTTGAAGGCGTCAGGAAATTTTTCGATACCTTCCAGTATGTGTTCCCTAAATACTAAATTGCCTTCCGCGCGGGCTTGATAAAGATGCTCAATCGCTTCGGGGACGCGATGCATGTAGTCGCGCATCGTGAACCCCTGCATGCGGATGCTCTGCATCACCATCTGCAAATACTCTTTGGGACCCGTAGCTTCATACATATTGCCGTACTGAGAAACACCACCACACAGCACGATAGTGCCCTGATAGTTGATCACTCGCAGTGCGGTATCGAGAATCTCGCCACCAACGTTGTCAAAATAGATATCGATGCCGTCAGGTGCCAGTTCACGCATCTGCTCATCTACACCTCCCGCCTTGTAATCTATCGCCCCGGTTAGCTTTAGCGTGTCTTGTAGATAGGCTGCCTTCTCAGCGCCTCCGGCAATGCCAATAACCCGCGCTCCCGCATTGCGAGCGAGCTGTGCGGCAATTGAGCCGACCGCGCCGCTGGCCGCCGAAACGACAACTGTCTGCTCCGCTTTAGGTTGACCGATATCCATCATGCCAAAATAGGCCGTATATCCTGTCATGCCGAGGCCACTCAGATATTCATGCGCGGGCGCCTTTGATGTATCTATCTTTCGCAGAGCTTTGGCGGAAAAAATTCCTTCCGTCTGCACACCTGTAAAACCAGTGACAAAGTCACCGGCGCTTAAAACCGACGAGTTTGATTCAGTCACCTCTCCCACGCCAAAAGCACGCATCACTTCCCCCGGCTGGACCGGTGGCATATAACTTCTTTTGTTGGTAACCCAGCCCATCATGCCAGGGTCAATGGAAAGCCAGTCTAAACGCACTGCCACCTGACCATCGTTCAGCTCAGGCAGGGAGTCTTCAGTTCTTTGCCAGATACTTCCGGTTTCACCAGGGTCGTAATACCTCATCATCCTGTATTGCGTCGGCATTGTGCTCTCAATCAGTCAGTCTATGTTTTCAGTCTAGGTTTTTCAGGAACCTGACGGCCTCGCGTGCGTATTCCTCAGGAATGTCTTCTAACAGGAAGTGGCTGCCGCCTTTTAGAATGATCGGCTCAATAGCTTGTGCGCCAGGTATGGCAGGCCTTACGGTACGATGACCATTGGGCGCTATCTGATCCTTGTCTGAGAAGAGGCAGAGAAATGGTCTATCGAAAAGTTTTAACTTCTGTAATGCGACCCAGTTCTCGGTAAGGATGGGGTTGTCATTACGGGTCGGCAACATCTGGGTAAACTGGCGATTACCTGTCAGGTATTCCTTGCTTGGGTAAGGGGCAGCAAAGCCGGCGACATCCTCCAGCGGCATCGTGCACTTAACCAGCTTTGACAGCATTTTCCAATGCCGCCAATTTTTATTAAACCTCACGTACAACTGAAATGCGCGAAGCATTCCCGCGCCCGGTCTTGCCATTTTTGTAACGGGTTCATCAGGGTCCAACACCGGGAATCCTGTGTTGGACATTATGATGCTGGCAACGCAATCAAGGTGATTGGCAATCGCACGCAAACCGATGATGCCACCCCAATCGTGCAGCATGAAATGAGCAGACTTTAACTCGAGTTTTTCCCACAGCGCACTTGCAACCCACTTTTCGTGGCGCAGGATCGTGTAGTCTTTCATCTCGGTCGGCTTATCAGACCGCCCCATACCGATCAGATCTAGGGCAATCGCTCTAAATCCCGCATCGACAAGATGAGGAATCAGTTTCCGCCACATAAATGACCAGGTCGGATTGCCATGAATCATCACGACAGGCGTGCCATCTCTGGGTCCTTCATCCACGTAGTGCATTCGTACGACACCACCCTCAAAGTCGTCAAGGTCCAGGTAGTGGGGTTGAAATGGGAAGTCGGCTAGATTTGCGAAACACTCATCCGGGGTCTGTCTAATTTTCATTGGCACCGCCCCATACTTCGAGATGATTCTCGCGCTCAACTCTGAGATGAGTTCTCATGTCCAGAAGTGGTTCTAAACCAGTTTGGCGGAACAACTTTCGAATCATAGCTTGATCATCGTCCGTGGCGTCATTGAAGCAATCCTGCAATCGCTGCAATAACAAGAAACGGTATGGCATCACCATCGTTTCAATTTCCACACCTCGATAACTAAACCCGGCGCGTCCAATGAACAGCCTGGATTTCTCATTTGCACCCAGGGGGATAGCACAAGGCGTACCCGGCTCTATCTCTGGCCGCGCAAGAAGCCAGCTGTTGGTGAACTCTACGTGAGCGGTTATTTCCAGTAGATACTCATCTCGTACATATCGCATCATATCTAGCAGACTCTCCGGAACTTCGTCATTACTGAATAGCTTAGGGCCTTGCCGATTGACCGTGTGGTCCTGGAATTCTTCAGGTCCGTTCATTCGCTCGACCCACGCATAGACGCGCGGAGCGATCTTTTTCATCAGCAATGCCGGATGTGGATCGCGTGCGAGGTGAGCATAAAGGGCGTTGAACAAACCGAAATCACCTATCGTTGCATGTCCCCCAAGCAGAAAAGAAGACTCGCCCAGGTGACGGTTAAACCGAAGCAAGAAGTCTCTATAACTCGACTCAATGAGCCCAAACGTCTCCGGGATCACGCCAAATGAGACAGCGGCCTGCCGCATCCGGCCACTGCCATGCAAAAAAGCCTGCTCGGCTTCCTCCTCATACAGACCCGGAGGGAATACGTCTTTGAAGGAGTTTCTCAAAAACTCCAGATTGTCATCATCGAAGTTCCACCGGTAGTGCATCGCGGGTCTAAGCAGACCCTCGCCGCCAAACAACTCGAACAAAAACGAAATGGCACGCAGCGTCTGGTTCTCTGGAAGGATTGAGCTCTTCCTGAGATTGCCCGCTTCAAAGTGATCGAGGATGACCGTACCATCCTGAATGATCTCTCCCTGTGGTGTTTGCACAACGGGCATGATAAATCGTCCGATGACGGGTATGATTTCATTGTGAAAATGAGGATGGCCTGTTCCGCGTTCGACGAAGGGAATCCCTTGTTGCCTTAAGTAAGCGCGTACCTTCCCTGTGTAAAGCGATCCCAACATGCCATAAAGAATGTGTTTGTCCGTCATAACTGATCGTTTAGTTGCCAATATTTTGGTTAAGATAAAGAATTTTGGTTAACAAAAAGACCGATCAATTCGGCCAGTACACAACCTCGTCGCCGGGCTCTACCCGCTGCGCACGAGTTTTGTCGACGGCAGTAGGCCGTTCTGTGGTTGGGTGCCACAGTAGTTCACGAGAACCTGCCTGATGCCTGTCGAGCAGAGCCTGCAGTTCCTTAAGTTTGTCCGGTCTGCTGACCGCCAGGTTGGACTGTTCGGTTGGATCGTTGGCGAGATCAAAGAGCCACTTTTTGTCACGCCGACCTTCGACCTGCAGCTTCCAGTCCCCCGCTCGCACCACCCGAGTTCTACCCGACTGCCAATAGAGCGCATCGTCCGCACGCTTAAGCGATCCCGTCCCTAGGGTCACGGGGAGTAAGTTCTGGCCGTCGATTTCCACCTCTTGCGGTAACTCGGCTTGCGCAACGGCAGCCATGGTAGGCATCAAATCGATGTGTGCCACTGGCTCATCTACAATTGTTCCCGGAACAATTTTGGCCGGCCACTTCATGAAGATCGGCGCTCGGATCCCACCTTCAAAAAAAGTGATCTTCCAACCGCGGTAAGGCGCATTGACCTCCGGCAGACCAATGTAGCCAGCCCCACCATTGTCACTGGAAAATACGATCAAGGTATTATCCGCCAGGCCGAGCGCCTGAAGTTTCTCTTCGATTCGCCGCACACTGCGATCTAAGGACCTGACCATTGCCGCATAAACACGCAGTCGGTGCGGCTCGAGATCACCCACGGCCTCATAGTCATCTTTCGTCGCTTGCAACGGTGTATGCACACCCCAGTGTGCAAGATATAAAAAGAACGGCTGATGCTGGTTGGCTTCGATCACTTTCAAGGACTCATCTGTCCAGTAGTCGGTAAGATACCCACCCGGCTTGAATGCATCGCCTCCATTGAAGCGCGCGGAGAAACGCCCTCGCGCCCACAAAAATTTATCGATGGGATCGAAATCGAGCTTTGCGTTGACCACCTCGGGATCGTCTTCTTCGGCAAAAAGCTGACTGTCCATTAACAAGCTTTCAGCGAAACCCTGATCGTTGGGTGCCATGCCGTTGCGATTACCTAAGTGCCATTTACCGATGTGCACTGTGTGATAGCCCTTGTCACGCAGTACTTCGGCAATGGTTGTCTCCTCGGCAGGGAGTCCTTTGGTCCAGTAGTCCGGTTGGCTTTCATCGAGCGCTTGGTTGTAATCACCGGGTGGCAGACCATCGTCCATCTCATTGCCCATCATGGTAACCATGCGGCTAAAACCCGGTGGTGTTGGGGTGAATTCAAAACCCGTGCGGGTTGGATAGCGCCCGGTCATAAGCATGGCCCGGGACGGGGCACACGTCCCATGACCAGCATAACTCTGGGTGAACATAACACCTTCGCTCGCTATGGCATCGATACTGGGCGTGGGCACTGCCCCACCGGCAACACCTCCACCAAACGCTGTCAGGTCGTTGATGCCGAGATCATCCGCCAGCACAAAGACAATGTTAGGCATCCGCTCGCTAGGTGGCAGATCAGCCTCAGCCGGGCCCTGTTGCCACTGTATCTCAACATTGGGGCCGATCTCCGGTTGTGCTTGCTGCGAGACGTAGAACAACAGTAGATCTGTACGGAATTGATAAGCGATCCCACCCACAATAGTGGCCAGTACCAAGATAAATACGAGGATTTTTTTCATTTCATTCTGCCCAAGTTAAACCTGCCCGAGCTAAAGAGCAGGCAACAGATACGCATCGAGTATGCCAAACGGACCCAGCGCGGCCTCGACCACAGCCCGATCGTCCGCTGGTAACCCTTCAATTTCGCGTCTGATGTGGCAACGACTGACTTCGCTGTACTTAAGCGAGCGCATACGCACCGGACCTTCACCAAGATCTACTTCACACCACTTCTCGCCTACTGCCAGAGCCTCGCGCGAAACCACCAAGAACTGGTGATAGTAATCTCGCATGTGATTAAAGAAAGGTGTGAGCGTGTCCGGCAGGGCATCGTCCGGTAGGTATTGGCCGTCATCCGTGCGAGCATCAAACACCCGATCCATGTACTCGAGCATCGCCGGCGCAGACCCCTCGATCCAGCTGCGTGGTTCCGGATCTGCCGCGATGTGTGCCTTGAACAAGCCAGCAAACGTGAAGTCACCAAGGCTCGCCCGATCACCCAATAGAAACTGGTACTGGCTGTAATGCCGCTCGGCATGCACCATAAGTTGCTCAAAGTCCCGGCGGACGTGCGCCGCCTGATCGGGACCACAGCCGCGGTTGGCGCACGCTTTGAGACCAAAGTTGTCGCGCACAAACTTGATCTGCTCTGCCGCTTGTTCCCTTTCGGCGTCGGTCAGATCTTCATGCATGAACTTGCCGATGTGGTTGGCATAAAACCCGATAGCCACATGATCGATATTGTACGGATAGCACCAGCGACTGCTGATGGCATAACGACCAAACCATTCATCAGCCCAGTCTTCCAAAAGGTGTGCCGCGATACGTTGAACCGGCGTGGCAGGCATAATGGCGCGATCGGTATATTTTGCGTTCAACATTAAACCGATAGGTGTCGTGTCATGTATAAACCATCCCTCCGGCGTCTCAAGTCCAGGAATGAAATGAGTACCCAGGCGGGCTTCCATGTGCGAGCCCGCATCCTGCGTCTTGAGTCTGAACTCGTGGTCGAGTTCCAGGTAAGACAGCATAGCCTGCAGCTTGCGCGTGAACAGACTGTGCTCACCACCCCACATTGTGTAGCGTCCATCAAACATGTTTATCTCCTATGCCCAAACCAGATGATGTCTAGCAATGCTGTCAACAGACCCAGCACCAGAAACAGCAACAATCGAAGGTCACTCACGTATAGCCCCGGTTCCACCGGATAGGCGATGGTTTTAGCCATCGCAGCATGCTTGTATGCATGCCGATCGCCCATGTCGGGATGGGTAACCACTTCGACAAACGCCCTGCGGCTCTTGTAGCGAAACAGCGCCGCCCGATCCCAACCGCTGGCGCCTTCGATCCCGGTGATGTCGATTCCTACACCCAGGCCACTACCGAAAAAGATCGGGTGGCAGGCGCGGTGCAACAACTGGGGATACATGTGCTCCATGTAGTGGTTGTTGTAGTCCTCAGCAGTTGCATCTTCACCAAATCCCGGCATGAGTGGCGGGTTTTCACTCATGTCGATGTTGTTGACCATGAGGAACTGACCACCGGTGTCTTCACGCAAAAATTTTTCGAACTGCGCAAAACGATCCGCATCCATGCCGCGGCGCTCGAGCGCAATCAGCGCCTGCGCGATCTCGGCATCAGTCAGCGGACCGCCGAAGTCCGTGTACCAGAATGTAAACACCAGCCACGCAAGCGCCGGAATACCCCACAACAGGCTTCGCTTGCTCAGAGCCAGCCTCCGGCCGCATCGACACACTCTATGTTCAACTGCCCGTCAAGCCCGGCCGCGCGATGCTGGCCGATCTCCTGCATCTTGTCGGACTGCATCATTTGAAGCATGGCAGTACGAGAGGGATACATGGCAATGGCCACGTCGTCCCAGAGTTCTTCAACCTCACCAATCGTGAGGCGCTCGATGTGAGCCTTGAACGATAATGAACCACCGAATTCCTTCAAAAGTTCGGCAACACCTTCGGTGTACACCGCGTAGGCTTCGCGGCCGGTTAAAGTGGTCTCGCGACCATCTGCATACTCCGCTGTGTCTCGGTACTTAAGCAGGTTTAGCATGTAAATAGGGCCGTCCGTGGCCCCTTCTGTGAAACCTGCCATTTGTACTGCGTTGGGGCGTAACTGATTGGTGACTTTCATGGGAAAATCTAGTTACCACCACGCCAGGTGAACTGCAAACCCCAGACACTTGGCGATCCATACCACCCGGCGAAGCCACGAGCGCCAGCCGGACCGCCTCCAGAAACCAAGCCACCGAGTGGCTGCGCCGCCATGACGACGTAGTAGGTTTCATCGGTGACGTTGCGGGCAAATGCTTCGACTTCCCACTGCCCATTCGATGAACCCAGACCGATACGCAGATCAAGCAACCCATAGGCTTCTTGCTCACCAATGTCAGAACCGGATACTCGAGTTAAAATCTGGTCGTCCCGCCAGGAGTAATCCGCGCGGGCATGCCATTCCAAATTATCACCGAAGGGCTGCGTCCACTGCGCACCGATGGTGTACTGATACTCAGGTGCAAAGCTTGGTCTCTCGCCTGTGCGATCGCACGTCCCATTAGGATTGGTTGGAGCCTGACCCGCCGCACACTGCGCGTTGTTGAAATCTGTGTATTCCGAATCAAGATAGGCAAATGAGCCATTGACCAGCAGGTTATCATTCGGCGCCCAGGTGAGATCAGCTTCGACGCCTTTTACTTCCTGTTCACCCGCGTTACCTACGATGAAGCCGGTTCCGGTCGGCGCGAGCGTCGACTCCTGAAAGTCTTCAACGGTCGTGTGAAACACCGTCAGGTTCAACATGACTTCTCGGTCGAAGAAAAACGACTTAATACCAGCCTCATAGGTGAGAGAATTCTCTTCCTCAAACTCGACTTGTGCTCCAGGCGGTAGGCGACGGGAGTTAAAACCACCAGATTTGAAGCCTGTGGAACTGGTGAAGAACAACATCACATCATCGCTCACGTTGTAGCGCGTGTTAAACGACCAGGTCACCTTGCTTTCCGATCGGTCCCGACTGCCGACGACATTTGGCGGGAAGATGGCTACGTTTATGGGGATACTGTTGGTGGGTAGATTTGTGTGTGCGATTTCTACGTCTTTCTCATCACGGCTCCAGCGTAAACCGCCGGTGACATCCCACACATCGCTGATATGCCAGGTAAGGTTGCCGTATCCCGCGACGCTTTCCGTTTCCTGATCAAACGCTGTACTCACGAAATCACCTTCCTGGGCTGTACAAGGTGCTGGACACAAGGCCGCTGGAAAGGGAAAGACCCGATTAGCACCCGCACCGACAGTCAAGTCAGAATCAAATTGGGTGTCTTGTTTGTAGAAAAACAGACCCGCGATATATTCCACAGCACGGTCCGAGGGTGAAGTAATACGGAATTCCTGACTCAGTACTTCATTGCTTTGGGTTTGCGGAGCAAAGAGCATGGGGTTTTTCAGCGAGTCCGCGGAAATCACCACCGAGTTTTCCCAATCCTGGTACCCCGTGATTGAGGTAAACAGAAACTCATCTCCAAAATCCCAATCAACTTGCACCGATGCACCGAAAGATTCCGAGGTGTCGTCACCTTCATCATCGCCGTCAACACGATGATCACCGTCATCAAAATTAGTGAATGGATATCCGGCTGCCGCCTGGGCTGCAAGGAAACCCGGCGTCGCAATACCCCAATTGGGATCATTCGGACGCAGTTGCTCTGCCATACAGCATCGCCGCTCGATCTCGCTATAGTAAATGGCAGTGTTGATTTCTACGGTATCCGTCGGTGCGAACAGTAGCTTACCGCGGACGCCCCATTCCTCATTGTCATTGACGTCATCACCAGTGAAGGTGTTTTTTTCGTACCCTTCCCGATCTCGGTACCAAAAAGACAGGCGCCCCGCTGTTGTATCACCAAGACCACCGCCAACATATCCGCTGACGTTAGTTTGATCGTATTCGCCATAGCCTAGCTTAATCAGGCTTTCGAATTCCTCACTGGGCTTGCGAGTAGTGACATTGAGTGCGCCAATAGGTGTATTGCGGCCGTACAGGGTACCCTGGGGACCACGCAGTATTTCAACCGAGTTTATATCGGTTAACTCGCCAAAATTCATGCCGCCAGAAGGCATATACAAGCCGTCCAGAAAGGTACCGACACTAGATTCGATGCCTGGGTTGGTACCAGACGAACCAATACCTCTAATACGCACCCGTACGTTACGCAGATTGTTGGACGACGGCATATCGAAGTTTGGCACGGAGCGCGCCACATCCTGCAGGTCCGTTAAACCACGCCGCGCCAGATCGTCACCACTCAAAGCGGTGATCGAAATCGGCACGTTTTGGACGCTTTCTGTTCGTTTCTGCGCCGTAACGACGATTTCCTCAATGGCCGCAAAGCTTGACACCGTATAGAGCGCCGCCAACGACGCCAGCATTATTCGAAATATTCGCATTTACTCTCCCCTTACGCGCGCCAATCGGTTCAGCGGCATTGTGCAATAGTTAGCATTAATAATGGCCAACGTTATTAATGTGCACCATTACTTATGGAGCAATATAGACCAGGGTCACTCTAATGTAAATACTAATTCATGTTTTGGGAGGCTGCAGATATCCAACGAGCATAAAGGACAACTCAGCGAGCGTTTCTGGAGCTCGAAGATGAATGGGAGCTCGATCTACCGTTGCGGTAACCAACAACATCCGAATGGCGGTGGCCAGCGCAAAGAAGACTTTTTGCTCGTCTATCGCGGTTGGATCGATCAATCCACGGCCGGCAGCAAACGCGTGTAGCCTCTGGGCGCGATGGAGGTCTACAGCAGCAATTCTGCCGATTGCACCAGGGACTTCCTCGCCGACTGCAATGAGCGCGAGGTAAAAGCCGACATCGCGCGCCACCATCTCCACTAGCGTGGCGACTACCCGCCCGATAAGCTCCGACAAGTCCCATGCTTCACCTGCGTTTTCCGCCCTTGTTTCTGCTTCGTCAAAAAAATCGTTCACATCCCGTTCGATTCGTTCCGCAAGGGTGTCGACAATGACCTCGAAGAAGGCACGCTTGTCGGTGAATCGCTGATATAGGACGCCAACCGAAACCGAAGCTTCTGCGGCAACGTCCACCATACGCGTTTGAGCATATCCGCACCGCGAAAAAACGCTCAACCCCGCTCTAATCAAACGGTCGCGCTTTTCCCGGCTACGTTCCTGAAGCGCTGGACGGATGTTGGTTCGAGGCATGGTAGAAGCTCATCAATTCGGTGACATCACCTCATCATACATTATGCCTGACATTCATGGGTGTTCAGTCGCGCAAACGCAATGACAACACCAGCATTACCATACCGAGCCCCGTGAAGACCAAGTTTGCGGTGGCCCCGGGAGGCGTCTCCAGTGTGACGACGGGATTGGTCACCCCAATCATTAAACGTCCGACATACTCCACCACCAGAAGCAAGTACATGAGCGGCAATAACGTTCGCCAACAATTAAAGTGTGCGCGGATGATAACTTGACTATTTAATGCTTACCATTATTATACTTCGAGATGAAAACAGCTAAATATTTGGGCCTGGGGACCTGCCTTATCATCCTGGTTGGGGCGAGTTATCTCGGCTACTTCCTAAAACAGGTCGCGCCCTTTGCTTCAGGTTTTTCTGCGCACACATTTTGTAGCAACCTCTTCATTGCTAAGCGCCCATTCAAAGACATCGAAGAGTTCGACCTAGCGACAGTGCAGCAGCTTTTAACGCGCTCAAGCCATGGCTCAAGCTTGGCGTGAAGGTCATGAATAGGCTTCTGCTTACTTTTTAACTGCTTACAAAGTGTATAAGTTGTAGTGTCATTTTCGGACTAGGTTGGGGATTTCACCGGCATGCTTAAAAGTATTACTTTAGAAAAGGCACTTGAGTGGTTTGGTGTTATTACAGCGATTTTTTACTCAATGTTAGTGGCTTCAAACACTGGCTTTGAAGTCCTAGGATTTGCGTTACTATTTATTTCCGCTCTAGCGATAGGGCTGTGGGCATTACTATGCAAGCATTATGGCATTTTGCTTTTACAGTTCTTTTACGCCTGCGCTGGGGTGATTGGTGTTGTGCGTTGGCTTTGAGGTTGTAGGAAAGAAGCGATACGAAAAATACTTTTGATTTGGAATCGCCCAGTCGGCAAGATGCTTTTTAAATCAATAATGACAGAGGTCAGCTCGCCAGTAGCTGCCTTTTTCATTCCCAAATACCAACTTTTTCCAAAATCACCTTCTGATGTGCCTCCACAGCAACTACTAATAATTTAGGCATGCTGATAGCCCCCCGTGGGTACTGTTGGGGGTGGGGCTGTGTGGATTGGTTGGTGAACTAAGAGTACTCCGTCAGTCTTTAAAAGCACTAAGGGGGCATAGTTTGCGTCTAAGCGAGCAAAATATATGACTTTTTACCGCCATATGCAGTCCATATGCAGTCCAAGGACAATCAAACCTTTGGGTTTTGAAATCCAGTAAAGACAAAAATCTATATTTATCAATGGTATAAGTTGGTAGCTACGGGTGGACTTGAACCACCGACCCCAGCATTATGAATGCTGTGCTCTAACCAGCTGAGCTACGTAGCCATAGTTTGTCGCGGACGGCATTGTCCGTTCTTGCTATTTTTTTGTCA
>Ga0206128_1001266_pt1 | contig 25785 bp, 7 predicted proteins | sample Helgoland_Spring_7_FD_148601 | JGI IMG/M metagenome (GOLD analysis project Ga0206128, IMG submission 148601) | Pelagic subsurface seawater microbial communities from Kabeltonne, Helgoland, North Sea - Helgoland_Spring_Bloom_20160426_1 | ecosystem: Environmental > Aquatic > Marine > Epipelagic ... | reverse complement strand
TTACGCTGTTGTCGCTCCAGACCACGGCGTCGCCGGCACAGGCCAACTCGGGGCCTGCAAAGCCCGCCACTGGAAGCGGAGACACCTCGATCACCGCAGTGACCGTGTCGCTGCAGCCGCCAATGGAGACGGCATGGACCACCTCAACGGTGCCGGCAGCGGCGGTCAACGAGGAAGGGTAGGTCGAACCCGAAACGGTCATCGGCGTGCCATTGGCCGTCCACAGGTGGCTCGCTGTGCCACCAGTGGGCCATGTTGTGGATACCTCTACCTCTTCCCCGGCGCACACAGTGGCGGGCCACTCAAAATCGGCACTGGGCATGGTCACGACGTCAAAGTCCACCGAATATGTCGCGGCACATCCTTGATCGGAGACCGCCATGAGACTGAGGTCATATGCCCCAACTGGAGGACCAATGAGGGAGAGAGAATCACCGCCGGACTGCGTCAAACTCATGGCGCCATCCAACACCCATTGGCTGGAAGCCACGCTCCCAGGAAAAGGAACGGAAGCCACACCCCACCACGCCACATCCTCACCTTCGCAGGCAAAATCCGGCCCCATAATGGCCATTGTAGGCAACGAATACACCATGGCATACTGAGACTCCGTCGCTGCACAGGTGATCCCTTCGGGGTAGACGGTGACCAGATCAAGGGTGATTTGGGGAAGACCACTTCCGCCTGTCACTGAGGTGCCCAAGTGCCCCCCCTCATCGGTGAGCGCGCCGCCGCCGACCACACTCCATGAAGCGGTTGTCAAGGGGTGGGCATATCCAACGGAATCATTGAGCGCAAATGGCAAGACCTCTCCAGCACACACGTTGTCCAGCGAAAACCCTGCATCGGGCGCCTGGAACACTTCGAAGGTGGCCGCAGCATGGTCCGCGCATCCATTCTCGTCGGTCACCGTGGCCTCGAGGGTATAGGCCCCCGGAGGTTGCGTGCCCAAAATGGGTTCCGCCCAAGTCACTTGGGACAGGGTGTCACCATTGTCCGCGCTGAGCAACCAGCTCCACCCCAGGCCATCTCCCGTTGCGGGTGCTTCCCATAAAACAGGCGCATTGGAGCAGACATCTGGAACCGACAAGTCCACACTTGGTGGAACCACCACCTCAATGGTGTCCCTCCATTCGAAATGGCACAACCCCACAATAGGTGGAGGAGCCACCGTGGTGGCCTGAAACAATATTTCTTGCTGTCCAGTGTCGGGGGCGGCATCGACATAGACCGTCCCCAACTGACCTGAGCCCACCCCGTTCAACAACCAGTTGAAACTCGTTCCGGGAGGGACAGGACTGAGGGCGGTGGCTTCAAGGGTCAGGGGCAATCCGGCACACAAGGTGGGGTCGACGCCAGAAAGTGGGTCCAGCAGGTTAGACCCAATGGCAAAATCGAGCCCGGGTTCCACTGTGATGAATACGGCCGTATCGGCGGAGCAACCAAAGGCATCAACCGCGGTGAACACGTAGCCAAAAGACCCTGCTTCGGTAGGTTCTACCACAATGCTGGAACAGCCACCAATTTCTGCCATATCGAAGCCCCAAGGCTCCATTGGGGACCAATACATGCTGTCACATCCGCTGCCCACCGCTGCTTCAAAAACGGTTTGCTGGGGGGTGATGTCTGGTGCAAAATCAACAGACCATCCAAACAGAAACCCGTTGTCTCCCTCTTGGGTATCCAAAATATTCATCGTCCATGTCCCATTGATTGGACAGCCCACGAGCTGAGACCAATCTCCGGTTGCCGCATAGGTGCCAGCTGGCAGCGGCGAAGTAGACGAGGCACAGCCCGAAGTGGGGCTGGGCAACAGGGCCAGCGCTGCCGACTGCCAATCTTCGGAAGCACCAGGTGACCAACTGTAATCGTAACCGATGCCCGGATCAGGTGGGTTGTCCCCGGTGACGGGAATGCCCGCGTCGACACAGCCGCCAAAGCCACCCGGCCAGCCTTGCAACATCATGCTGCTCCCATTGGGACACTCGAGCTCAATGGCCAGATCCAAAATGAAGGAATGCTCGAGGTTGACCAATACACCGCTGATGTCCTCAACGCCCGATACGCTTTGCCCAAAGGGAAAGCCGCTGAAGGTGATTTCCGAGGAAAATGCCTGACCGACCGAATCGGGAATCATGACCCCCGCGCCAAAGGAGGCCACGGGCTGACTGGCCACGGACTGGGTGGTCACCCCATCGGGACCCAAGGCCAAAACTGCCGCGCCACCCGCGCAAACATGCGGACCCAAAGACGGGACATCAATGCTGATCGGTGCAGCGACATGAACGGCCCACCCCAAGCTATTGACGCTGCTGCAACCCGCACTGTCGACCAAGGTCAACTGAACGGGATAAACACCCGGATCGGAATAAGCATGCGCCACCACGCTGCCTGCGTTGGAGAGGGTGCCATCGCCAAAGTCCCATGCCCATGTGCTTCCCTCCAAGCCCGCAGCAGAGACACTTCCACTGGCGTCAAAGGCGAGCACTGCACCAAGACAAGCTTCTACCGGGGAGTCTTGCAATGTGCCTGCCATGTTTACCGTCGCCGACACCACCGGACGGTTACATGGTGCGCTGCAGCTCACCAACGCCGCCCAATTGCTCCCTCCTTCGGCCCCAGGCGAAAACCGCCAGGTCAGGCAGCCCGAAGGATTGGTCACCGCATCCCCATTGCCCATGTCGTTGCCCAGCAAAGTGTCATTTGCAAAAGCATAGGTCGGAGCACCCGTCGCATCTGGTCCTTCCCAGAGAAACAGGGTATCCCCTTCTGCCAAAGAGAAGGTGCTGAATGAGAACGTGAGCTCGCCGCCAGGTGTTTCCGGACAAAAGGTGGTGGTCAAATCCCCTGAAGAGGAGGCATCATGAAGTGCCCCGCCGTCGTCCAGGAAATAAAATCCACAGGCCGTGACAGAAACCTCTTCTCCCATCAAGTACTGTTGCGACAAGCCACGCAAAGGCATGCCCACCAACACGGCGAAGCCAAAAGCCGCAGCCACCCCTCGAGAAAGGCGGGGACTGAACACAAAGTATGTCGTGGGCAGGCGCACGCATTAATTTACGATTTATCTACGTTATTTGCTAATTCATCGACTTTTTCAATCCTTCTGTACGCAAAAAGACCCACCGAAGCGGGTCTTTTTAGCACAGGTTTCGCGGTAAGGAATTAGAACCGGTCGAGGTTCATCACCTTGTCCCAAGCCGCAACGAAATCACCCACAAAACGGGCTTCTCCATCACCGGAACCGTACACCTCGGCAATGGCGCGGAGTTCGGTATTTGAACCAAAAATCAAGTCCACCCGGGTTCCGACCCACTTGGTCTCCCCCGTGACGCGATCCTTGCCGGCAAAGGCGTGTTCTCCGCTGTCGAGTGGGGTCCACTCTGTCTCAAGGTCGAGCAGGTTCACAAAGTAGTCGTTGGTTAAGGCACCTGCTCGGTCTGTAAAGACACCGTGCTTGGAGCCGTCCCAATTGGCTCCCATGGCGCGCATACCGCCGACCAGGACCGTCATCTCAGGTGCGTTCAACGTCATAAGTTGCGCCTTGTCAATGAGGATTTCCTCCGCAGTAACATTGGCCCGTGAGCCGTTGAAATAGTTGCGGAAACCGTCGGCCTGTGGCTCGAGCACAGCAAAGCTCTCGACATCCGTCATCTCAGCGGTCGCATCGGTACGTCCTGGTGCAAAGGGTACGCTGACGTGATGACCGGCAGCTTTTGCAGCGGCTTCCACCGCAGCGCATCCACCGAGAACAATCATGTCGGCCATGGAGATTTGCTTCCCTCCGTTTGATGCGGCATTGAAGCCGTCACGCACTCCGGAAAGGGCGTCGAGCACCTTGTTCAATTGCACGGGGTTGTTGGACTCCCAGTACTTCTGTGGGGCCAAACAGATGCGGGCGCCATTGGCTCCGCCGCGCTTGTCGCTGCCGCGGAAGGTCGAGGCAGAGGCCCAAGCCACTGCAGCGAGTTCTGCGACAGAGCAGCCCGTGGCCATGATGTCCGCCTTCAGCTTGTCGGCGTCAGCACCGTCAATCAGAGCATGGTCCACAGCGGGAACTGGATCCTGCCAGATCAATACCTCTGCAGGCACCTCTGCACCGAGGTAGCGCTCAACAGGTCCCATATCGCGGTGGGTCAATTTGTACCAGGCGCGGGCAAAAGCATCGGCGAATTGATCGGGATTCTCGTAGAACCTGCGAGAAATCTTTTCGTAAGCCGGATCCACGCGCATGCTGAGGTCTGTGGTCAACATGGTGGGTTGGTGACGCTTTCCTTCGTGGTGCGCATCCGGCACCAAATCTGCCGCTGCACCGCCTTTGGGAACCCATTGGGTGGCCCCTGCCGGGCTCTTGCTCATCTCCCACTCAAAACCAAAGAGGTTTTCGAAGTAGTTGTTGCTCCATTGCGTGGGCGTAGAGGTCCAGATGCCCTCCAATCCACTGGTGATGGTGTCGGGTCCTGCTCCAGTTCCAAAGGTGTTCTTCCACCCTGTGCCTTGCTCGGCGATGGCGGCTCCAGCAGGCTCGGCCCCAACGTACTCGCCGGGGTCGGCTGCACCGTGGGTCTTGCCAAAGGTGTGTCCCCCTGCGATCAGGGCCACGGTTTCCTCGTCGTTCATCGCCATGCGACCAAACGTCTCGCGGATGTCGCGGGCCGCAGCCATGGGATCCGGATTGCCATTTGGCCCCTCAGGGTTCACGTAAATGAGTCCCATCTGCACCGCAGCCAAGGGGTTCTCCAACTCGCGCTCTCCTTTATAGCGCTTGTCTGCCAGCCACTCCGCTTCGCTTCCCCAGTAAACATCTTCCTCGGGCTCCCAGACATCCGCCCGTCCACCGGCGAAGCCAAAGGTTTCGAAACCCATGCTCTCCAGGGCAACGTTGCCCGTCAGGATCATCAAGTCGGCCCAAGAGATCTTCCGTCCGTACTTCTGCTTGATGGGCCACAACAAACGGCGGGCTTTGTCCAGGTTGGTATTGTCTGGCCAGCTGTTCAAAGGCGCAAAGCGGAGCATACCTGCTCCAGCACCGCCCCGACCATCGCTGATGCGATACGTTCCCGCGCTGTGCCAAGCCATCCGGATGAAGAAGGGACCGTAGTGCCCCCAGTCGGCGGGCCACCATTCCTTGGAATCGGTCATAAGGTCGGTGAGGTCCTGCTTGACCGCCGCCAAATCGAGGGACTTGAATTCTTCGGCGTAATCAAACGCCTCTCCCATGGGGTCGGACATGCCAGAGTGCATGCGAAGAATACTGAGGTTGAGCTGATTGGGCCACCAATCGGTGTTTCGTGTACCGCCGCCGGCACCATGGTTCAGTTCCCCATTCATAAAGGGACACTTGGCCACATCTCCATTCATATGATCGTTCATGTTGTGGGTTGAGTTGCGTAATCGATCCTTGCGAGGGCGCTTCTGGCCCTCCGCTCAGGGGGTACGAATTTAAAAGGTCTTTCCCTTCAAATCATGGCGATTTATGCCCCTGTAGTTGCCAATTTGTCCATGGTGAATCAGGGCATGAAAAAGCCCGACCTGTTGAGGTCGGGCTTTGATGCGGAGAGACAGGGATTCGAACCCTGGCAACGATTTCCCGTTGACAGATTAGCAATCTGCTCCATTACCACTCTGGCACCTCTCCTATGGGCTCCATTTTGAATGGACGGCAAATTTACGGAAAACTCCACTTCCTTCTGCAAGTCGAACCGCAGAAAAAGCAGAGGACGTGCGATTGAACCGCCCCGAATCAAGCACACACAAATTGTGCAGACAGAGATTGGCCCAAACTCAGGCTTCACATGGGACATTCGGTGTATATTATACACTGATAACCAAAAACCTGTGATGTCACTTTCTTCTTATTCCTGCGCCATGCGCACGGTCTTGTTGTTTTGCACGCTCTTTGTATCCGGTCTTTTTCAGGCGTCTGCCATGGAGGCTCCTTTTGCCAATTCCAGCGAGGACCCCAACATTGGAGCATGCAGCCTATTTGATGCCGGCCCGAATCGCAGTGCACTCACCTTTGAGTCGACCCCTGCACCTCTCCTAACTTCCCCATCGGACAATGCCGCTGCTCCCACCCTTGATGCCGCTGACGTAGTGAGCGTTTATGGTGCGAGTTACACCAGCGTTGCCTACAACTTCAACCCTGGATGGGGCCAATCGGGCACTGTAAACTCCGCATTTGACCCTGGCACGGGGAACACTGTGCTGGAATATGCCAACTTCAACTACCAGGGTACGGAACTCACTGCGACCAACCTCTCGTCCATGACCCATGTCCACATGGACATCTGGGTGGCCGAAGGCACAGACCGCCAGCTGAAGTTCACGCCTGTCAACAATGGCACAGGCACCAACGAGATCCTGGTGGAGGTGCCCCTCACCCCGGGGTCTTGGAACAGCGTCGACCTTGCCAAATCTGCCTTTACCGGCATGTCATGGGACAATGTCTTCCAATTGAAATTCGATGGCCAGTTCAATGGAGACGGATCGGCCAATGGTGACGGTTGGAATGTCTATTTGGACAATATCTACTTCTGGAACGATGGTTCTGGCACCACCACCGAAATCACTTATGTCGATGTGACTTTCAACGTCAACATGAGCAATGAGACGGTGTCCGTTGACGGCGTATTTCTCGCAGGTGGCAATGACTTCGGATCACCCGGGGACAACCCCATGACCGATGCCGGAAATGACATTTGGACCATCACCAAGCAGGTGGCCTCTCCTTATACCGGCAACTACACCTTCTTGAACGGCAACTGTGGAGACTGGAGCTGCAAAGAAGACATCTCTGGACAGGATTGCGCCAGCGGCCAATACAACGACCGCATACTGAACGGCATCACCGAAAACCATGTGGTCAACACGTGCTTTGGAGAGTGTACGACAGACGGCACGTGTCCTGCTCCTCCCAGTGTCTTCCATGCTGTGACCTTCTCCGTCAATACGGACAACATCACGGTTGGACCGAACGGCATGTATGTCGGCGGCGGATTTCTGGGTGGCTCCGACGCCCATGCCTTGACGGACAACGGAAACAACAACTGGTCCGCCACCATTGACCTGGCTGAAGGCACGTCTGGAAACTGGGTCTTTTTCAACAGCCCTACTCACGGTGGGGATTGGAACACGAAAGAAAACCTGGAAGGTTTAGAATGTGCTGATGCGGCCAACTACAACGACCGCTACTTGGCTCCGCTATCAGCACCCGCCACCATAGAATATTGCTTCGGAGAATGCACGGCAGATTGCCCTGCACCCCCCACCACCGTTGACGTCACCTTCCAAGTGGACATGTCCCAATACGAGGGCTCCTTCGGAGGGGTTTTCGTAAACGGCAATTACAACAATTGGTGCGGGTCTTGCAATCCCATGACCGACAATGGCGACGGAACTTGGAGCGCAACCTTGGCTTTGGAACCCGGCACCATTCAGTACAAGTTCACCGTGGACGGATGGACTGCCCAAGAGGAGTTTTCCGGAGGAGAATCCTGTACAGTCACAGACGGTGGGTTCACCAACCGCACGGCCACCTTTGATGCGGCCACGGACCTCGGGCTCGTGTGCTTCAACAGCTGCGGCGTGTGCACCACCGACATCCTCGGTTGCATGGATTCCACTGCCGACAACTACGACCCTGCTGCCACGGCAGACGACGGCTCTTGCGGCAACGTGGAAGGGGCCTGGAACCTCACATATATGTGCGTGGGATCAGGAATGGCCAGCTGCGAATGGTGGTCCTACAACGCTCCTGGAGACCGCGGATGTTTGGAAGACGACCTCTATGTCTTCAACGGAGACGGCAGCTTCCAAAACGTCATGGGCACCCAAACTTGGACGGAAACGTGGCAAGGCGTCTCCGAAGGCTGCAACGCTCCCGTTGCGCCACATAACGGTTCGAATGCAGCCACCTATTCCCTGGCCAACGGCGAGATTACGCTGAACGGACTCGGTGCATTCTTGGGCCTGTCCAAGGTGGTGAATGGCGCTGAAATCAGCAATTCCGCCGATGCAGCATCATCGATTACCTACGCCTTGAATGGTGTGGACAACAACAACCTCACCGTGGACATTCACGTCGGCAATGGTTGGTGGAGGTTCACCTTTACCCGGGCCACGCAAGGATGCACGGACAGCACAGCGGACAACTACGTGAGCTACGTCACGACAGACGACGGCTCTTGCTCCTTCACTCCGGGCTGCACGGACGACAATGCGGTGAACTACGACAGTGCGGCCCAAACCGACGACGGTTCTTGCCTGTACGCCGTGACCTTCCAGGTGGACATGGCCAACTACGACCTCCCCGCAGGTGCGACGGTCTTTACCAACGGCGCTTACAACCAATGGTGCGGGGGCTGCAATGCCCTCTCCGACGGCGATGCCGATGGCATTTGGACGGGTACGTTCAACCTTCCCGCAGGCGATCAGGAATACAAGTTCACGGTCAACGGGTGGGATGCCCAAGAATCGTTCAATGGAAACGAGGCCTGCACCACGGCCCCGGCAGAGTTCGTGAACCGCTTGACCAACATCAGCGGACCGACCACCCTCCCGGTGGTGTGCTGGAACACGTGTGAGGCTTGTGCCGATATCACCAACCTCACCCAAGGAACGGGCCACACCAGCATCCAAGCTGCCATCGACGCCGCCTCTGCTGGCGATGTGATCGAGCTCAATGACGGCAGCTACACCATTGACACCACAGTGGACGTGAACAAGGCCCTCACGCTGCAAGGCGAAAGTGAGGCCGGTGTGATCCTCACCTGCTCTGGCAGTCTCGTGGGCGGATATGGCATCAAGGTGACGGCCAGCAGCGCGGCCCTGCAAGACTTCACCCTGAGCGGTGGAAGCACAGCCGTATTTGGCATCCATGTACAGCCCGGAACGTCCAACACCAGCATCCAAGGTGTGACCGCACACAGCTGCGTGCAGAACGGCATCTCACTGACGGGAACCAACGACACCGAGGGCCGCAATACCATCACCGACATCACGGTGCACAGCAATGGGTTGCTCGGACTCGGACTCGGCGCCTCCCAAAACGTGACGGTGAGCGACGTGACCTCTTACAGCAATGCCTTTGGTGACATCGGCATGTACATCGGCGACTACGAGGGACAACCCAACGACGACCTCATCTTCGAAGAGCCGTTGAACCTCTCCGCTGGATTTGGTGGCATTTCTTACACCATCGAGGCCAACGACCCTGCCGGATTTGAGGTTGCCGCTTCTACGGCGGATGCCACTGACGCCCTTTACAACGCGGCGGCCAACGCTTTCGTTCCCGCAGCATACAACCACAGCGTGCAGGTGCACGTGCCGGAGTCTCCATTCAATGCTGACCTCACTTCCTACGTCTTGACGCAGGATGCCGCCGCCGCCATCATTGCGGGAGCCTTGAACGTCGCTCCCAACGACAACGTCGCTGTGCGCAACCTGGAAACGGGAGCATGGGAAGTATCGGCTGGATTGAGCATTGGCGCAGCTGCTGGTCTGGCCGCCGACGGCGATGCCATCGAAGTGGCTGCTGGCACCTATGCAGAAAGCCTCACCATCGACAAGGGCCTTTCGATCGACGGAGGTGGAAGCACACTTGATGTCTCCGGTCTCGGCGTCGGCATCTCCATTGCGTCGGATGTGGACGGTGTAACCATCAGCAACTTCAATGTTGTGGGGGATGCGAGCACGTATTCTGGAATCACGGTCAATCCCGGCGCTTCCAATGTGTCCATCCTGAACAACGACATCAGCGGAATGGCCCTGTCGAATCCTGGCAACAGCTCGCCGCTGTCTTATGGCATCCTGTGCTGGGGCAATTCAGACCCCATCAACCCGCCGTCCAACATTCTGATCGACGGCAACGAGATCCATGGGGTCTCCGGCACTGCGATTTCGCTGGGGGACAACACCGAAAGCGTGACCATCTCCAACAACCACTTCCACAGCATCACTCAGGTGTTGGTCAATGGAGCCCCCTGGTCCTCAGGGGTCGTGGCGGGGACGGCCAACAACTTGGCCATTACCGGAAACAACATGGATGGCCTGGGATATGCTTCCGTCTTGACCGCCTGTACCGGTGTGACCTTGGATGTGAACCAATACAATGGCGGCACTTCCCTGATGCTGCTGGCCAGCCTTCCGAACAGCATCCTGCCGGACGCTGCGGAGTGGTGGTCGGTTGAGGCCGCTGCCATCGGCTACATCTACTACTTCAATTCTGCAGCGGCTCAGGCGGCAACCGATGCTGGGCTTCAAGCCGTTGGGATTCCAACCGTTCTGTCCTCATCCAACCCCGGATGCATGGACGCGACGGCGTGCAACTACGATGCTACTGCGCTGAACGAGGACGGCAGCTGTACCTACCCGGCACACCCGAACTTCGACTGCAACGGCGACTGCCTCAACGACGCGGACGGCGACGGCATCTGTGACGAACTCGAAGGCCTGATCCCCGAACTGGAGACGGCCTGTGGCCAAGGCACCGTTTGGGATGCCGCTTTGGGCCAGTGCATTATGGATGTAGGGTGCATCGGAGATGTGGACCTCGACGGCGCCGTGACGGCCACCGACCTGCTTTACCTGCTCGGCAACTTCGGCTCTTTCTGCCCGGGCTTCGGCCCCGCCGGCGGCGAGTAAGATTTTCGGTTTTCTTCCAACAAGAAGAGGGGCGGTTCCGCATCAGCGGGCCGCCCTTTTTTTTGTTGGGGTTTGTAATGCCATGAATGTGTGAAAACGCGATATCCCGCATCCTGAGCCCGCAATCTCGTGAGCGTTGAAATTATTATACGGTCAGCGGCGTACATTGCTTTAAGCCAATCCGCAATCCGCCTTGCATGAAGCCGCCCCTGACCGCCTTCCTGCTTCTCACCCCGTTGTTCACCGGAGCCCAGACCGCCCCGGCTTGGACGCCTACGCCCACACCAAGCTCGGGCACGATTGTCGCCCAGATCCTCGTGGACGGACTCTGGGCCCCGCCCGGCGCCACGCTGGCCGCATTCGATCCGCAAGGGCATTGCGCCGGCTCCACGACCCTCTTCGCCGAAGGCCAGGTGACCTATTCCACCCTCACGGTGTACGGCGACGATACCACCACCCCGGAGGACGAGGGCATGAACGGGACCGAACCCTTCTCGCTCCAGCTCTTCCTGCCCGCCACCGGCTCGACCCTGACGTGGGGGGGCCCCGATGGCGGCCACCAGCTTTCCGGCTGGACCAACACCAACGGCGCACCCATGCCAGGCTACGACGACCCTCAAGCGGTCCTCGCCTTCTATTCGAATTCCAACCTGACCTGTGCCTCCGACGTGGACGGCGATGGCCTCGTGGCCGTCACCGACCTGATCGCCCTTCTCGGCGACTTCGGCCTGGCCTGCCAAGACCTCAACAACTGACCTCATCATGAACCCCGTGAAGTCCCTCCTACCCCTTCTCGCATTGATTCTGCCTGCAGCCGCCATCGCCCAGACAGGCACCGGTATCGTTTTCCTCAGCGATGCCGATATCGGCTTCCCGCCGACCCCGCAGGACAGCACCTCGACCATTGAAGTGACCCTGCTCAACGACGTCGGCGCCGAACAGACGGTCAACTTCTCCGGTCTGGAGCCCCCTTTCGATGCCGACCCGAGCTCCTTCACCCTGGCCGCCAACGCCGATACTACGATCACCTTCAGCTTCACGCCCACCGGATCGGGCGAATTCGCCATCAGTGCCACGGCATCCGGCAGCGTCTTCGGTGAAGCCACCCTCAACCTCTCCGGCGAGGGAACCCTTGTGGAGTTGAGCTTGGGAGATACCATCATCGATTTTGGAACGGTTCCCATTGGCGCAGCCAGTTCTCAGGCCACTTACCTCAGCAATTCCGGCACAGGTACTGGAACAATCAACATCATTGGGGAAACCACTCAGGGGGCATTCGAGTCGTTGGACCCTGCCGTCGAGGTTTTGAACGGCATTGATTCATTTTTCGGCTTTCGCTTCAGTCCAGTCAATGCTGGCCCGGACTCCACCACAATGGAGTTTGCCACCAATGACCCTGCCAACCCCATCATTACAGTCACACTCAAAGGAACGGGAATCAGCGAGGTGAGTGGCGAGATCTGCGACCAAACCTGGACCGCCGCCAACAGCCCCTACTCTTTGGTTGGAGACGTGTTCATACCCTTCGGATGCTTCCTCCATCTGGAACCTGGAACTATCATAGAAGGAGCAAATGCCCTCATTACTTGCAGAGGGTCATTCTCGGCGTTGGGCACCTTGGACAATCCTATTTCCATTTCGTGTCTTGACTTCATCTATCAAAACTCCACAGACACTTGTCAACTGCAACACACTACCGTCGTCGAGTCTCATTCCCTTGACAACACCAATGGAACGGCAGATGACAACTTCGAACCAATATTCACTGCTTATGATGCCTACCTCTCCGAAAATCCTGCTGCGCGTTATGAAGACTTCATAGATGAATTGGCGAGCACACCGCCTATGTACAATAACGAAAATGGAAACCTGCTTGGCTATTACTTCGAGAATTTCGACGACAATAACCCCCAAGGATTTTCATTCTCTGGCACCGGCTTCTGGAACACTAACAATTCACAAATCTCATTAACCTCAAATAACAGCTCAAGTACTTGGTACAACCGTTATGTCGTGCTCCCAACATTCACCTTGAATGAGTTCGAATCTCCGGATTTCATTCAATTTTTCATCAACCTAGACGGCAACAGCAACGAGGCATATTTCGAGGTTAGCATTGACAATGGAAGCTGGACCAATGTCCTTACCACTTATGCGTCCCAAGACGGATTCAAAACCATACCCATCAATTATCCGGACGCCTCTTCAATTGCATTTCGCATCAGAAATCGATACTTCTACAATGCCAACACTCAAATTGACAACATATCCTACCACACCACCCTGAAAAGTCGTAACCTGTTTACGAAATCTGACCTACAACAATCAGGCACAGGATCGCTACAAATTTCAGACTCCCACTTTGACGGGAATCTTCGAATTGTTTGTCCTCAGACTTCTGTCCACATCGAATCATCAACACTAACCCGACAATCGTCCACCATGACCAGCGCTGCACTGGATATCATGACCTCCAACGCATCGATTGGCATTGAAGAGAGCATTATCACGGGGCACAAATTAAGCGCGCTTCAGATTCACGCAAATGAAGTATCTCTCATTAGCACCGCTTCCAACTATAGCAACAACGGTCTGTCCAACATGCGCAACGCCCTGCACATCGTGGCGGATGATTACATGAGCATTTCACATCAGGAAGATTCAATCAGTAACAATGCAGGGGGTATTCTGCTCGACAGCCCTGAAAGCTCTGCTAACTCTGATATCAGCATCATAGAATCGACAATCAAGGAGAACAATGGAACAGCCTTTTCATGCTTGTTGAACTCAACTGCCCATTTCTACGGCAACGCAATATCTGGAAACTTCAATGAGGGCATCGATGCCAACAATGGCTTCAATGCTGATATCAGTTACACCTTAATTGATGACAATGGAGGACATGGAATATCCATAGGTTCATTTGGAACGCTGGACCTCAATTACGTCCGTGTTTGTGATAGTGGAGATGATGGTATTGTCAGTGGTTCTCCGACAAGTTTGTCCCATTGCAACGTCGGCTTCAATTCCGGTGAAGCACTTCGATTGACGGGAAACAACTTCCACACGGTCGACAACAGCATCTTATGGGGGAACAACAATTTGACATACAATCAGATTGACCTGCAGGGCGGCATCCTGTCCACGAGCTACAGCCTCATCCAAGGGCTGAGCACCTATGGAGTCAGTGGAGCGGGTCAATTTTCGTTGGGCGAAGGGTTGCTGGAGATCGACCCGCTGTTGGCGGACGAGGAGATGCACCTGCAGGTGTATTCGCCGTGTGTGGATGCCGGACAGCCTTGGCAGCAGGACCAGCACATGCCCTATGGATTGGGCGGGATCCGGGCCGACATGGGGATGTACGGAGGACCGGCCAACGCGTATTGGGGTGGTGAGGCGCTGCCGGACGGGGCGAGCACGCTGTCGGGCGTGACGGACAGCCCGCAGGATCAGGGCAACACGGTGGGGTTGACGTTTACAGGGAGCTATTACGACAACAGCGAGCTGGTCAACAATGTGACGCACTACGCCTTCTGGCGGCATTACGATCCGACGGGGCAACCGGTGTCGACGCTCGATGAAGGGAACTGGGAGCTGCTCGGGACGATGCCGGCACAGAGCTTTGCAGGATACGCCTACCAGGCGCCGACCCTGGGCAATACGAACGACACGGGGCCCTTCACCAGCTGCTACACGGTGGTGGCCCATACGGACGACCCCGATACGTATTGGTATTCCAACGTTTTGTGCGGGGAGTCGGTGGACAACCTCGCGCCGATGGCGCCGGACCTCGAAGGCATCGTGCTGGAGGATGGCGGAGCACAGCTGTCGTGGGCGCCGCCCACCGAGGAGGATTACGGCTACACGATGCTGTCGAGCGATGCGGGTTTCTTCATCGAGTTTTCGACGGATACGCTGGTGGTCGATGCGACGGTGGTCGGTGGCAACACCTACACCTATACGGCCATCCACTACGATGTGAACGGCAACGCAAGCCCGCCGTCGGAGGTGACGCTGGCGGTGGCTGCGCAACGGGACGTGATCCCATTGTCGGCGGGGTGGAACCTCATCTCGCTGGACCGGACGCCATTGGACGCCGCCGTGGCGGCAGTGATGGCCGATCTGGAGCCGGGCAACCTGCTGTACGTGACGGGCTTCGATGCGGGCGCGTCGTTCTATGATCCTGCTGGACTTTCGTTCCTCAATACGCTGTCCTCCTTGGAAGACGGCTACGGGTATTGGGTCAAGGTGGCCGCGGACGATACGCTCCGCGTGGAAGGTGCCGCGCTGCCGGCGGGCACACTGCCGACGCTGGATGCCGGATGGAACCTGGTGGCCTATACGGCCGAGGGGGCGGCATCGCCCGCCACTGTGTTTGCCGACCTCCTGGCCGCCGATGAGCTGGTCTACGTCACGGGCTTTGATGGTGGGGTGTCGATCTACGATCCGGCCGGATTGCCGTTCCTGAATTCGCTGGTGGCGATGCAGAACGGATTCGGATACTGGGTCAAGACGGTCGCCGACTACGCCGGCATGGGGCCCGTCGATGACGGCGGCGTGATGGGTGATGCCGTGGGTGCGGTGCGGGCCAATCCGGCGTTCAACTTCCTGAACGGTACGAGCGATCTCGGCGACCGGCCGGGGGCCTTCGTGGACGTCATCGGCCCGGACGGGGCGGTGGTCGGCCGGATGGAAGTGCTGCCAGGCGGATTGCTGATGACCGCTGCGGTCTACGGTGACGATCCGACGACGGAAGCCTTGGAAGGGCTCTCGCCGGGCGACGTGCTGCACTTCGCGCTGGACGGCCGATTGGCGGCTGAGACGGCAGTATGGCAGGGCGACATGGGCCACCTCAAGCTGGACCTCCACTTCGATGCGGGCTCCGGAATGGCGGTGTTCCCCAACCCCGTCATGGACCAGGCGACGGTTCAATTCGAGCTGGCCGAAGCCGGCCGTGTGCGCCTCGAATTGCTGGACGCCACCGGACGCGTGATCGAAGTCCTGCTGGAGGCCGACATGGTGGCCGGCCCACAACAGCTGTCGCTCGATGCGGCCGCCTTGGCGCCGGGCGTTTACTCGCTGTCGCTGCGGCGCGGCGCCGCTGAGCCGATGCTGACCCGGATCGCCATCCAATAAACGGCCCAAGGCCCTCAACATGCGCTCCATTCTCACCATATGGCTTGCCCTCGCCCCTGCCCTCGCATGGGGCCAGGCGCCGCCATCGTTCACCTTCACCCCCACCCCGTCGTCGGGGACGGTCATCGGGCAGGCCAACATCGGTGGTGATCCTGCCTCGGAGGAGGACTGGATTGCAGGATTTGATGCAAGCGGTCAATGTGTGGGAGCATCGCCCATCATCTTGGATGGAGGCATGGCTTATATCCAACTCACCTTGTATGGGGATGACGGGACGACCCCGGACATCGATGAAGGCATGAACGAAGGGGAGTCCTTCACCCTTCGGCTCTATGACGCGAGCGAGGACACCGTCCTGATTTGGTGGGGCGAGGACTTTGGGGATATCCTCATCGCAGGTTGGACCAATACCAATGGAGCACCCATTCCCAGCCTCAGCGATCCCACTGACATCTACGATTTCCTGATTGCAGGATGTAGCGATCCCGCAGCCAACAATTACGTGCCCGGAGCTCAGTTCCTTCCTGCGGTCATGAGCTTCGACGTCACCGTGGAGAATTGGTACAACATGGACAACCTGCCGTCGACTTCGGCCACTTGGACCATTTCGATCGACCCGACGAAGCTGCAATTGGTGGAGCCGGAAATCGACTACTCATTCGGCTACCCATACGTGACCAATTATGACGAATATCCTTCATACGCGTATTACGACTGCTACAATCAGTACTTCTATAACTACGACTACGAAGACTCCCTCTCGACCTGCACATCCCAATACTGGGCGTCAGATTCAGCGGGCACATGGACCTTGCAATTCTCAACTGGTGAAACGCTGACCGGGAATTACGCCGGGGGTTTTCTGCTGATAGATGGTGGTTATGAAATCGACACCACAGATTACGGCTATGACGATTGCTACGCAAAAAAGTTCGACCTGTACGACTCATTTGCGATTGTGAATCAACCGCAGATGTGGAGCACCCATGAGGTCATTCTTGAAAAGTACTCCTATTGGGCGGTTTCTAATTGGAATGCGGGGCATGCAAATGGCATATCCGCATCAGACAACGTATTGAATTTTGCCAATAGTTTTTCGTATTTCAATTCAGGGTACGCTCCATACCTCAACGACAGCCTATGGTTGCAGGTTTCCAACCTCTTGGACCTTTCTGATCCCGTTGGCTGCGAATATGACGACCTCTATGGATGCACCGATGTTGAAGCATGTAACTACGATCCCGAAGCCACGCTGGATAATGGCAATTGTGAATACATCACTTGCGCCGGCTGCACGGACTGGAACGCCTGCAACTATTGCTACAATGCCACTTTCGACGATGGTAGTTGCGATTATGAAATCTGTGCGGGGTGCTGGGATCAATACGCATGCAACGCTCTTGATTTCAAAGACTATTACTTCTACAACTACATCGACGACGGAAGTTGCGAGTATGAAACCTGTGCCGGCTGCACCGACCCGTCGGCGTGCAATTTCGACTCTGAGGCCACGATAGAGGACGGCAGTTGTGCCGTGTTGGACTCTTGTGGAGTTTGCGATGGCCCCGGAGCCATTTACACGTGCGGGTGCTCGGATATCTCCGAAGGCGATTGTAACTGCAATGGAAATGTGCTGGACGCCTGCGGGATTTGCGGAGGAACCGGGACGGACATCGATGCAGACGGGATATGCGACGACATTGACTACTGTACTGATGTTGAATCAGTCAACTTTTCGGATGAAGGGAACATAGGATGCCTCTATTTCGGATGCACTGACCCCTCTGCAGACAACTACAATGCCGACCCGGGTGTGGTCGGGTGTGAGCCGGGAGGAAGCCAATGTTGCATTTGGTTCGGATGTACGGATGGCACGTTCGGAGACGGTACGCCGCCGGCCTGCAACTATGATCCGGTGGCCACGGACGATGACGGCAGCTGTGAATACACCAGCTGCGCAGGTTGCACAGATGCAGGCGCCTGCAACTATGATCCGGAAGCTCTGCTGGACGACGGAAATTGCTTTTACGGTTGTCTGGGCTGCACCAACCCTTGCTCTGGTAATTACAATCCGGACGCGACCGTTGATGACGGCTCTTGCCAGCCGGTGCTAGGCTGTACGGATTCCGAAGCCTGCAATTTCGACGCATGTGCAGACTTGAATCATGGCTGCACCTATGCGGATGCGTGTGGCATTTGCGGTGGACCAGGCGCTATTTATGATTGCGGATGTTCAGACATTCCGGAGGGTGACTGTGATTGCGCCGGCAACGTACTCGATGAGTGCGGCGTGTGCGGTGGCGAGGGGATACCGGCAGGCGATTGCGATTGCAATGGAAACCAGATCGACGAGTGCGGGGTGTGCGGTGGCGACGGGATACCGGACAGCGATTGCGATTGCGACGGCAATGTGTTGGACGCCTGTGGGGTATGTGGTGGATCCGGTGTGGACGTCGACCAGGACGGATTGTGCGATGACCTGGACGGGTGTAAGGACTTGACGGCAGACAACTACGATGCCCAGCTGTACCCGCCTGGCTCAGGGGAGTGTCAGTACACCGGCTGCACCGACCCGAACGCGGACAACTTCGATGCGCAGGCCAATGTGGATGCCGGTTGTCTCTACACGGGCTGTACCGACCCCGAAGCGGATAACTATGATCCACAGGCCAACGTCGCCGGCGAGTGCATCTTCGGAGGCTGTACCGACCCCAATTCGTGCAACTACGACCCTGATGCCACGGAGGACGATGGGAACTGCCTGTATCTCGATGTCATGGGCATCTGCGGCGGGGGGTGCACGGCCAATTGCGATGGCGACGAGTATTGTGACGATGTGGATCCTTGTGTCGGCGCACTGGATGAATGCGGCCTGTGCAATGGACCTGGAGCGGTGTTCGAGTGTGGTTGTGTGCAGCGGCCCGTCGGCGACTGCGATTGCGACGGAAATCAGCTCGACGCCCTCGGTGTTTGTGGAGGCACCTGCGCCACAGATGTCGATGCCGACGGGGTGTGTGATGTCGATGAAATCCCAGGATGCACGAATCCCTTCAGCTGCAACTTCGATGCTAATACCACCGAAGATGACGGGTCGTGCCTCACGGCTGACATTCTTGGAGCGTGCGGCGGGAGCTGCACGTCCGATGCGGATGGAGACGGCGTGTGCGACGACGTAGACGCCTGCGTGGGCGACCTGGACGCCTGTGGCGTCTGCAATGGACCCGGCGAAATCTATGACTGTGGTTGCACCGGAATCCCCGCGGGAGACTGCGACTGCAATGGAAACCAGCTCGACGCCTTGGGCGTCTGTGGAGGTTCCTGCCCTGCCGATACCGATGGCGACGGCGTCTGCGACGACGCGGAAGTCGATGGCTGCACCAACCCTTTCGCCTGCAACTACAGTGCTGCGGCCACCGACGATGACGGATCGTGTTTGACAGAAGACGCCATTGGCGCTTGCGGCGGAAACTGCACGTCCGATGCGGATGGTGACGGTGTGTGCGACCACGTAGACGCCTGCGTAGGCGCCCTCGACGCCTGTGGCGTCTGCAATGGACCCGGCGAAATCTATGACTGTGGTTGCACCGGAATCCCCGCGGGAGACTGCGACTGCGATGGAAACCAGCTCGACGCCTTGGGCGTCTGTGGAGGTTCCTGCCCTGACGATACCGATGGCGACGGCGTCTGCGACGACGCGGAAGTCGATGGCTGCACCAACCCTTTCGCCTGCAACTACAGCGCTGCGGCCACCGACGATGACGGATCGTGCCTCACGGCGGACGTTCTTGGAGCTTGCGGCGGAAGCTGCCCTGCCGATGCGGATGGTGACGGTGTGTGCGACGACGTGGACGACTGTGTGGGCGCCCTCGACGCTTGTGGCGTCTGCAATGGGCCAAGTGAGATCTATGACTGTGGTTGCACCGGAATCCCCGCGGGAGACTGCGACTGCAATGGAAACCAGCTCGACGCCTTGGGCGTCTGTGGAGGTTCCTGCCCTGCCGATACCGATGGCGACGGCGTCTGCGACGACGCGGAAGTCGATGGCTGCACCAACCCTTTCGCCTGCAACTACAGTGCTGCGGCCACCGACGATGACGGGTCGTGTTTGACAGAAGACGCCATTGGAGCGTGCGGCGGAAACTGCACGGCCGATGCGGATGGTGACGGTGTGTGCGACGACTTGGACGACTGTGTGGGTACCCTCGATGCCTGTGGCGTCTGCAATGGGCCCGGCGAAATCTATGAATGTGGTTGCACCGGAATCCCCGCGGGAGACTGCGACTGCAATGGAAACCAGCTCGACGCCTTGGGCGTCTGTGGAGGTTCCTGCCCTGCCGATACCGATGGCGACGGCGTGTGCGATAACGCAGAGGTCTTTGGTTGCCCAGACCCGTCAGCTTGCAATTTCAATCCGATGGCCACCGAAGACAATGGCGCTTGCTTTTACGACGATGCCATTGGCGTCTGTGGAGGAGTTTGTCAGGGCGACCAAGACAACGATGGAATCTGTGATTCAGAAGACACCTGCTTTGGCGCATTGGATGTGTGCGGTATTTGCAATGGGCCTGGAGCGGTTTATTCATGCGGTTGCCAAGAAATTGCGCCAGGTGCGTGCGACTGCGACGGCAATACACCAGACGCCATCGGAGTTTGTGACGGTGACTGTGACTCAGACGAAAACCTGAACGGCATATGTGATGACGTTGAACAGAGTCTCTGTGGCGCTGGTACAATCTGGAATCCTTTATTGGGGCTTTGCATCGGAATCGGTGGTGATTGTCCTACCGACCTTGATGGAAATGGCAGCACAGGAGCCGCAGACCTTCTCATCTTTTTGACAGAATTCAGCACACCATGCGCTGAGTGAGTCTATTCCTAGCGAGATTGCATTCATGCGCTTTCTAATTTGTGTGGCACTTCTCCCCTCTCTCCTGCTGGCGCAGCCGGCTGAGTGGGTGCCGGTGCCGACCAATGCGGCGGGGACGCTGCTGGGGACGGTGACGGTGGGTGGAGAGCCCGCGCAGGCCGGCGACTGGGTAGCCGCGTTCGATGAGACGGGAGTGTGCGCAGGAGCGACAGAAGTGGTCCTGAACGACGGCAACAGCTTTGTGAGCCTGCCCATTTATGGCGACGATGCCACCACTCCGGATACCGACGAGGGCATGGACGGCGGAGAAGGGTTTACGCTTCGGTTGTGGCGGTCTGCCGATGGCGAAATTCTGTTCTACCCCGACGCGATGGAGCCTGCGGCGCTCGGCGGATGGAGTGCCACCAACGGAGCGCCCATGCCGGGGTTCGACGACCCTTATGAGGTCTACAATTTTGCATGGGACGGCCCCACACTCACGATCGACTGTCCGCCTGCTGCAGTCTGTTTGGCTGGCGGCACCTTTAACCTCTCGGCCACGCCCGACAACGGCACCTGGACAGGTCCGGGCGTTTTCGCAGGATTTGCAGGCTACCTGTTTGATCCCGCAGAGGCGGGACTCGGCACCCATACCCTCACCTACATAGCAGCAGACGGCACCGCGGCCTCTTGCAGCGTTACAGTGTCCGATTCACTTGAACCGCAGATCGACTTGCCCCTGGGGTGGTGCCAGGCCGACGGGCCGCTCAACCTCGCCCCCTTCGCGACACCCCCGGGTGGCACATGGACAGGTCAGGGCGTCCTCGCCATGACCGACAGCACCGTTTTTTCGCCCCTCTTTCTCGAAGTGGGCACCTACCCCCTCACCTACACCGTCGAAGGCTCCTGCGGCGGAACGGCAACGTCGGCGATTTCGGTCTACCCCTCGCCCAACGTGCCGAGCATCATCGCGCTACAAGGCCTGCTCTATGCCCAAGGTGTGGCGGCTGGAGACTCCATTGAATGGTGGGTCCTGCCCGAGGAATCCGCCGGCGAGCCCCCTTTTCCCATGGGTTACTCCGACTCCGTCTTTTACTTCCCCAGCTGGGGTGACTTCTTTTACGTAGAGGCCATCAACGAATACGGATGCAGCCGCATCAGCACTCCTTTGCTCGTCGATGGCACCATCGGCGTTCCTGCCCTCGGCATCGCACCATTGCAGCTTTGGCTTGACGCTCGAGGCCAACTTCTGTCCAGCACCCCCCTTGCGGCCGCCACCTGGTTCGATATGGCCGGACGCCGGACGGCACAAGGCCGCGCTCCCTTCCTTCGCCCGGATGGCCCGGGGCCCTTTATAGTGTGGGCGCAGGACATTCAAGGTCGCACCCTCCGAATGCGCCTTCCGTAAGGCTTGGACTTTTGAAGAATAAAAAAAGGGGCCGCCCAATGGCCGCCCCTTTTCTCATGTCGGTTCCGCTCAGGATCAGTTGCTGATCAAGAGCTTGCGTACCGTGAGGTAGTTGTTCGCCACCATCCTCACCTGGTACATGCCGTTGGCCAAAGACCCCACGTTCAAATCGATGGTGTAGGTCGACCCAGGTTGGACAGGTGCATCGAACAGCTGTTCGATCAACTCTCCAGACATGTCCGTGAGGTCGGCCCTGACCCGCATAGGTTCGTTCACCGAGAAGCGCACCTCGGCAAAGTCTGCCGTAGGGTTCGGCACCAACGAGCTGATCGCAATGGGCGTTTTGTTGCCCACCAAGTTGCCGTTGCCGTTCAACACCACTGGGTTGTGGTCCCCATCTGTCGTCCCCTGATTCACAGGATCATTGTCCAGACAATCCACTCCGTAGCGGGCAATGGTATACGAGAAGGTGGTGGCATTCCCTGCGCAGTCCGACACCAAATAAGTGCGTTCCAAGCTGAATGGGAGGCAGCAGTCGAGGTCACCAAAAATGTCACCACTGCTCGAAATCTCCATCGGCATGCCATCGATCACCATGGTGCCCGTGTAGATCATCCAGCCGCTGAAGCCATAGCTGGCGTTCATGTTGTTGGCGCTTTCGCCCACCTGACAACCAAAGAACTCGCTGTAAGGCTGGTGCGAGAGGCTGAATGAACTGCCCTCATAAGCTCCCCATCCCGTGAAGGTTCCCTGTTGCAGGATGAAGTACATCCACTCCTCGTGGAGGTCGGGCAGTGATTCGCAGTCGAGCTTGTAGGAGCTCGGCACACCCCGCGACGTCCAACCTTCCCAATCGAGGCCTTCGCCATAAGTGATGGAAACGTCGAATCCTGCATCCGCGCGGTCGTTGTTGACCACGGACAAGGAAACCGTCCATGTTGCAGAGTCTTGGTACACCACTTCACCCGGTCCAATGTTCGAGAAGAAACCCGTCCCATTAGGAGCATCGGGGAATCCAAAGAGGCGCAAGCTGTGCGTGGCAAAACCGGAACACGTTTCGCCACCTTCAAAGGCTTCTGGCGTCTGCATCGCACACGTCAAGTAAGTGTCTCCAGGAACGGTTCCCGTCCGCAGTTCGGTGATGCTCGCTGAAGCGCCGCAATCATCGGTGAATTCAATTTCAATGGGGTCTGGCAAGTTGATGCGCTCTCCGGGCTCACCACAGCACACCTCAATGACGTCTCCATTGAGCAGGTCTCCGGTAAAGGTGATCTGCGGCGGGGTCACGTCATTCTCTTCGATGAGCTGCGCACATGACGCCATGTTGCCACACTCGTCTACCGCTGTCCAAATCCTGGTGATGGAAACCACCGTATCGCACAGCAGCACCGATTCCACAGCCTCATCGACATAGGTGATGACCACATTGCTGCAAGCATCCTCCGCCGTAGCTGTACCCGTAAATTCTGGCCCCATCGAACTGTTACAAGGGACGATGGTATCTGCAGGACAAAGGATGGTTGGAGGCGTTGTGTCTTGGACTGTAACGAACTGATGGAAGTAGCGCACGGAGCTGTTGCCTTTGCAATCCGTAGCTGTATACGTCCACACTTGTTCCACCTCGTAGCAGCCCAAATTGCCGCCATCTAGATCTGGAGTAAAGGTCTGTTCTGGACCCTCCACGAACACCTCAACCGAAGTGTCGCAGTCATAGGCTCCATATTCCGGCTCGAAGGCCAGCAGGTCCACATAGCAATCAGCATCTGGGTACATCAACAGCGATTCTTGGCCTGCGAGGAAAATCAAAGGGGCTGTATTGTCGGTTACCGTAATACTCCATGTGATGGAACTGCTGTTCCCACAGTCGTCCGCAGCGGTGCAAGTCCAGGTGTCGACATAGCACGTTGGGCAGTCGTCATAGGTGTACACAATCTCGTTGGTGCACGACTGTGCGACATCCGTATCGCAATTGTCCTCTGCCACGGGAATGCCGGCATCATAGTTGTCCGAGCAATCCACCGTCAGGTCCTCTGGATGAGAAGGGAACACCGGCGCAATGGTATCCATCACCGTCACCAGGCGCGTGCAGGTTGCCACACTTTCATTGCCGCTGCAGTCGGTGGCCGTGACCGTCCACAATTGGGAGACCGTGTAGCAACCTTCTGGATTTTCATCATCGGCTTCCTCACCGGTCATGGTGATGGTCTCGACAGGTCCTGAGACGACCACCGATACATTGGGGTCGCAATCGGTCACCGTAACCGCAGGCTCATCCATGGGAAGGTCTACTTGGCAATCGGCGTCCTTGTATACCGTTGTAGCGGCAGCACAGGAGATGCTCAATTCGGGGTCGTCTGTATCGACTACAGTGTATGACCAAGAAATCGAAGTGCTGTTGCCACAGTCGTCCACTGCCGTGCACGTCCATGTATCCACATACCCAGTGGGGCAACCCGGCAAGGTGTACGCTACCTCATTGGTGCAGGACTGCGCGACATCACTGTCGCAGTTGTCGTCGGCCACCGGAAGCGCTACGTCATAGCTTTCATCGCATCCCAACGTGATGCTTTCTGGCATGAGGTTGAATGCGGGTGCCACCGTATCGTAAATCATGATGATCTGGACGCAGGTTACCGAGTCACGGTTGCCGCATTGATCCACACCCACAGCTTTCCATGTGCGCTCGATGGTGCTGCACCCCTCTGGGGAAGAGTCGTCACCTGCCATGCTCGGCATGGGGTCGGAGTCCTCGAAGCTGTATGATTCGATGCTGGGGTTGGGGTCGCAATTGTCCTCTACCGTCGCGGTTGCCTCTCCTGCTGCGTCCGTGCCAATGTTGGCCGCACAAGCGCTGTCGGTCCAGACTTCAAACATGGGGGGGCACTCAATGGTCACCGTTGGCGGTGCCCAATCGAATACCCGGATGACCTGTTCGAAGGTGGTTTCGTTTCCGCAGTCGTCCACCGCCGTGTAGCTGCGCAGATAGCTCTCGGGACAGATTCCGCTGGCCATGTTTTGAACCATGGTGATGGTGACTTCGCTGTCGCAATTGTCGTTCGCTTCTACCAGAATGCTGTCCGCATATTGCGCCCAATCATCGCAGCTCACGTCTACCAAACCTTCACCTGAAATCTCAGGCGCGGTCTCGTCTTGGACGTGAATGTTACGCTCGCATGTTTCAGTAGTGGATTGCCCACACCAATCTGTCGCTGTCACGGTCCAGGTCTGAACCACGGTGTAGCAACCTTCATGCATATCATCGTCCGAATCTTCCAAATCGAGGTAGGTCTCGGTCTCGTAGCTGATGTCCAAGTCGACCAACGAATCACAGTCGGTCACCACGTATGACGGCGGATCCATGGGGAGGTCCACGTTGCAGTGCTCATCGGAGACCAACGTTGTATCTGAAGCACACGTGATCACAAGTACGGGCGCATTAGTGTCGGTAATGGTGACCAGCTGATGGGCCACGGCAGGGTTTCCGCAATCGTCTTCTGCCACCCAGGTCAAGGTGTAGACCGTGACACAGCTGTCTGGACCGCCAACCTCTACACCCTGTAAAGTGGGCTCGAGGTCATTGCAGTTGTCTGTCGCTGTCGCTTCGACAAGGTCTGCCCACTCCGCGAGCGTTAGATCAGGATAGAAGTTGTTGCCTGGCTCGCACTCGAAACTGGTATCTGCCGCTTGGATCTCCGGAGCAATGGTGTCCTGGACCTCAATGGTCTGCGTGCAAGTTGCTGTCGCCGTCAAG
>Ga0206128_1001259_pt1 | contig 25995 bp, 24 predicted proteins | sample Helgoland_Spring_7_FD_148601 | JGI IMG/M metagenome (GOLD analysis project Ga0206128, IMG submission 148601) | Pelagic subsurface seawater microbial communities from Kabeltonne, Helgoland, North Sea - Helgoland_Spring_Bloom_20160426_1 | ecosystem: Environmental > Aquatic > Marine > Epipelagic ... | reverse complement strand
CCACGATCAACTCACGCTCAGCTGGGAGAAGGATAAGTTTGTGTTAAACCGAATCAGCAAAGAGGCTTTTGCGAAACGATATACCCCGCCTCCACCGGTAGCGGACGATGTCACAGCACAAGACATCCCGACCAGGCCGGCCGTCGGAAGTTTTCACGGCGTTGCCTTCAGCGTCAAGAATGCGACCCTGGAAAACAGCATACTTGTTTTCAGACACGGCAGCGCTTTCACAGACCCCAGGGTCACCATACATATCATGGGTGGACTCCGGCCAGAGGAGTTCGACGGAAAAACCATCCTCGTCAAACCTGACCGAACAATCCAACATCCCGCCTCCATCACTGTGTCGTATCCAGTTGAAGGCAGGAGCGTGCCGGAAAGCAAATACTATGGAGCTGGACACTCCATGAAACTGGAGTTCGGTACAGCTTCGGATGGAAAGATTCCCGGCAAAGTCCATTTCAGACTTCCGGGCGATGCCGGTTCTGTTGCAGGAACCTTCGAAGCTGAACTGAAATAGAAATACGAATAAGGAGCTGAAGGCGACGGATAGATTCGCACCTTAGCTCAACCGTTCGGCCAGAGAAGAGAAATGACATGAGAATAAGACCCTTAACCATCTTGGCAGCACTTATCCTCGCAGGTCTCGCAAGCAGTTGCACAAAAGGCTGGCAGTTAGACTATGGGAAGCCTGCCGCTCAGTTTCATGCGCATAACGTTGCGAGTAAAGGTAAGCCATTTATCGGGAAGATGATCACAGTTAAAGGGAAGGTGCTTCGCGTCCAAGATCGCGATGACGGTAACCACATTTACTTAGACCACAACATTCACTGCATCTTCCCAACTTGGCATTGGGGTGAAGACACCCTAAAGCCGGGCGACGAGATATATGTGGACGGATTTCTAGAGAGATGCATCGAAGCTGACGTTCAACTCAACCCAGCCATAAGGAGAGGTTCTAAGGCCCCCTTCACGCCAAAAGAATAGACGCCGAACAAGGCAGTGGAGGCAACAGCAAACCCCGTGCCTCACCTTCTACGTTCTCCCCGCAACCCCTTTATCACCCCATGAAAGCCCCTACGAAGACCTCACTCAAAAAACAAATTCCTAGCAGTTGAAACCTATGATCCAAAAATTAAAATCCGTTATTATACTCGCAGCTCTCTCGCTCGCGTCTCCCGTCGCTCTATCACAAGACTCCACCCCGGAACTCGATCGCCTCGCGGAGATCATCAACCTCCCGAAACAAATCCGAGTTCAAGTCGAGCTCATCGAAATGTCCCACGAGGAGCTCACCAATCTCATGACCAAACCAAGGGCTGGGGCCAATGATCAGGACCTTCGTGACGCCTGCACCAAACTCGTCGTGCAGAACAAGGCCACCATCCTCGAAACCACCAGTGTCATCGCCAGACCAGGCCAAAGATCCTCTACCGAATCCATCACCGAGTTCACCTACCCGACGAAATGGGAACCCTACGAGCTCCCGAATCAACTGGAAGTGCCCGAGTCCGGCGACGGACCGAAGGCCCTCGAACTCATTCCCCAACCCACCCCCACCGCATTCGAAACCCGAAACCTCGGAACCACGCTCGAAGTCGAACCAACCCTCGGAGAAGACAGTAGAATCATCGACCTGAGACTCGCCTCCGAACTCGTCTACCACGTCGGCAACGAAAACTGGAGCCAGTGGGTAACCCAAAAAGGCGACGGCTCCATCAAGTTGCCCACCATGTATAGCCTTCGCCTGAACACCGGTCTCACTATGATCGATGGACAACCCTGCCTCGCGGCTGTCCAATCACCCAAAGATGACTCCGGCAAAACAGACTTCACCCGCAAGATCGCCGTTTTCGTGCGCTGTGATGTCCTCGTCATCCGTCGATAACTCGCTGTGAAATCCATCATCCTCTGGGCCCTCACGCTGGAACCTTCCGAATTCACCGATTGGTGATGGGATTAAACCATAGGGGAGTAGCATTTGAGACGTTACAGAAGCTAAACCATTATTGGCAAAGTAATTGAGTAAACTGCTGCACACTGAAAGTTCAAGAAAGCATGGAGAGCAATGGGTAAGCCCAGATGAGTATTTCTCTGCCACACACAGTGCCAACAATCGATAGACATGACATATTCTAAAACCAGCGACAAGTATCACGCACTCAAACTAACTTATCTATGTGCCGTGCTGCCCTTGGTGGCGGGCGTCAGCATTTACGCAGCTTGGCTTATCACAGGGCTATATGAGCTAATGGTTGCTGGTATGATTACCGCGGGATGTGGATTGCTGCTCAATGTGATAGGTTTCTGTTTATCGGTGGTGGCTAAGCGCGTGGAAGGCAACCCCAATGCTGCGCCAATTCGTCGGGCCCGAATGATTCTGCTCGTGAACTGGGTGGCGGCCCTTGTGATCATCTTCGTGGTGATGAATGTTGGCCGCCCTAGTACGATTATTATTGAGAATAAAACGCCAGTTAAGCTTACTGGTGTTTCGTACACCTGGGGATATTCTGGCGGAACAATCGGAGAAATATCGGCTGGCTCAGAGGGAACAGCGAGGCTTTGGCTATCGCCAATACATTCGGCAAATGTTGTCCTGAAGTATGTGAACCAGACGGAAGAAGCTAGACATAAGATCCGGATGACAGGAGGAAAGGTGGGCATGAATCCATTGGTGGTCGAGGTAAGGGCGGATGGCTCACTGGGCCTTCCTGAAAACGCGGTTTTATACTCTTACGAGCCCTAATCAATTAGCGACCTTGCTCTCGTGGCATGTTTGCGCCTCGGCCTATGCCCAAGCCTAAGCCATTCCGCATGTCAAAAAATGCTACGCCACCACCCATGTCGAATAGGACTAATGCCAAATCATATCGGAACCAGTAAGATCTAATTCCAGACATATTCTATGAAAACATTAATCACGACCTTCGTTTTTTTAACGGGAGCAGCCTCTTTCGTCAGTGCTGAAATTTCAAACTCGATGATGCATGCATTGCAAAATAAAGCGCCTGAGAAATTGGAAATAAAAGTGATAAAGGTTTCTGAAAAGAAATTAATTTTGGGCAATTATAACCAACTTCATTTCGAGGTTGAAGCCAAGGTCATCGGAGTAGAGCTTACGCATGCTAGCTTAAAAGTAGGAGATCGCTTGCGGATCCAATATAAGAAATACGATGGCGATAAACCTGTGCCATCCGGATCTTATCCCATTACAGTAAAAGAAGGGCAGATGTATAAGGCATATCTTGGCATGAAAAAAGAAGACGAGAATGCGACGGTGGCGAAGGGCCCGGTCATCTACTCGCCTAAAGCTGCTCGAGGAAGTTTTGTATTAATACCTGCTCAAAACCAAAATGCGAAATAGGACGCGTGACGCTGGTTAGTTAGGTGTAATGCATTAGGCCTACTTGAGTAAATTCTCATACCAGACAACGTTTTTGGAACCGCGCCCGGCATTCAATAAGTCCTGGTCACCATCGCCATCCATGTCGATAGAGCGCAGGTCATAGCTTTGTTGAGCTTCATCAAGGGTGTGGATGGTGAAGTTTCCTTTGCCGTCGTTTTCGTACCAGCGCACCCATTCACTTTCGAATCCACAGCTTGCGATGTCGATATCACCGTCTTGGTCATGGTCAGCAACGGTGAGGCTGTGGGGTTGTTTGATTTCCTGATCAATCTCGTGGATTTTCCAGCTCGGGTTTTCAAACCATAAAACTCCGACGCCATGACCACGGCTAGCGACCCAGTCTACTTTACCATCGCCATTTACGTCTGCACCAAGAATGTTCGTCGCGCCCAGGTGATCTTCAGCTAAAATAGTTTTCTTCCACGCTCCTTTGACACCTTCTTTACCTGGGTTTTTCCAGAACGCGAACCAGTTGCCGTCGTCGAACGGTTTGCCCTTCGCGCCAACGGCGATTTCTTTCCAGCCATCGCCATCGATATCGGCGGCACTCATGTAGTGACTACCACCACGGGCGTCACCATCAGCAAAGATATAGCGCTGCCACTTGTCTGAGGCATGCACATTCTCCGGCACACTGAACCAGGCCATGGAGTCGGCGATGCCTTCGTCCGGCAGGAAATTATTGATCACGAGGTCCTGCCTTCCATCGTTGTCGATATCAGATGTCAGCAGGCAGTGAATCCCGGTGATTTCCGGATCGATGATTCGCTGCACCCAAGGGCCTTTGGGAAAGTCAGAGGGGCCTGGATTTTCCAGCCAGAAGGGGTGTTCATGCGCCAATGATCCTGCCCAATCAAGGTCACCGTCATTATCCACATCAATGGTGGTGCTGTGGATGCAGCCAGCTCCTGCGTTCTTAAACTGATAGAGCAGAATCTCCTGCTTCCAGTCAGGTGCCATGAACAAGCTGACCTTGCCGTTAAAACTGGCAATCACATCTTGCTTGCCGTCCTTGTTGACATCGATGGCGACGGCGGAGTTGCAGTGACCTTGTTCCATAATAAGATGCCTTTTCCATTTGGTTTGCGCATTTGTATGGCCGGCAAGCATGATTAAGCAAAAGGAAATGAGAGTTCTGACTTCAGATGTAAAAGCTGTGATTCTCATGTATTGAGCCTAGCGAATTTGCAGATTGGTAAAAGGCCAGAATAGAATATCGTATAGGTCTAATACCCTCACTAACGCAAAAAAATTGTGTCCCCTTTGATCAAAAATAAACTGAGTATCCTGCGCTGGCTGTTATCTGCGAGTTTGTTCGTCTTGTTTGTGGTCTTGGTGAGGGCGGCATTTAAGATGGAGTCGCTTGGAGCTGCGCCTTATGTGATTTTTTCTTTGGTCTGTTTGATCTTGGCCATCCTTTTACTCATACCAGAGACGGTGAAGCCGACGACCCGGTATCTTAGTGCCCGCATTGTGGCATTTGTATTTCCAGATCATAAGTTCAGCAAGCCAGCTTTGACCTATACCTTGGCACGCAGATATATCGAGCTCGAACGTTATGACGATGCCATTCAAGAATACGCCAAGATCATTCATTATTATCCAGGTGAAATAGAAGCTTATCTGGGAATGATATCAGCAAGCAGCCTAGCTGGGGAGACTCAACTAGCCGAGAAATATAAGAAGCAATTAAAGAAGCGCACAGCGAACAGAGTATCTGTTGATGCTGAGAGGTGAGCAACTTCGTTAGGCAGAGCCAGAAATAAGACGTTAAACAATAACAAAACCACATCTAGAAATGAATCCCCTTATCCTAAAGTCCATCGCCAAAGGAGTCGGAATTGCCTACGATAACCGTGAGGTAGCTCTTGAGCTTTTAACGAAAATGAAGGTGTGGCAGAAATCAAACGATTCAGCACCTGATAAGGAAGAGGGAGCGATGTCCTTGGAAGATCGTTTAGATAGACTAGAGAGCCACGCAAAGGCAAAAGACATCCTCGATGAAGAACAATCTAAATTGACGGCTTCTTTGGCTGCTAGCGTAGCAGAATTATCATCTTCCACACAGGCATTACTGACGCGCACAAAATGGCTCATGGGGATAATTATATGTTCCCTGTGTTTGTCTGCTGCGGCATTGGTGGTGGCGCTGATGCAATGAGCGGCCTAACAGGTCGCTGCGTCGCTTGAGCTTTATTTGGGTTAAGCCATACAAGAGACTTGGAAAAACTACAGTAAAGGACTGGACGACAAATCCCGCTGGCGCCACAAAACAATTTGCAAACGACCAGCACACGACTAAGCATATAACTATGAAACCCTTCCGATTACTAAGCAGCCTTTTGATCTCTGGATCTTTTTTGACCTCTCTCGCCATGGCGGGAGAACAAGAAGGGGAAGCCCCGGTATTCTCCATTGCGGCGGTGGCCGATATTCAATACGCGGATACAGATCCCCGGGGTGCGCGTGAGCCTAGAGAGGGCATTGCACGTATTAAAAACGCGATCTCACACTGGAATAAGCGCGATCTGGACTGGGGAGTGGTGCTTGGTGACATCATTGACTGGGATGATATTGACTACGGGAAATTTCCCAAAGAGACGATCGCAATAGAGCCCAAGCGTTGGCAGCACACCCGTGACATCCTCGCGGCCTGGAATACGCTTAATGTGCCCAACTATAAAGTACTCGGGAATCATGATTACTATGTGCCTTACAAAGACGCCGATGGCCTGAGCAAGCCTGCAAGTGTATTTCGTGCCTTTGGCTTCAAGGACAAGGCCTACTATGAATTTACCCACAAGGGATACCGCTTCATCGTGCTCGATGGCGACATGAGTCATCTTAACTATGATATTGAGAGTAAGGAATACAAAGAGGCCAAAGCGTATTACGATTCCCTGAAAGGTCCTGCCAGAGGCATCTGGAGCGCAGGCATATCCAGTAAGCAGATGGACTGGTTGAAGGGGGTATTGGCTGACGCGCTGAAGAAAAAAGAGCGTGCCGTGATCATGTGTCACTATCCGATGCACAAGCCCTATGGCGGCCACACACTTTTTAATGCAGCGGAGATGACGACACTTTTAAACCAGTTCCCCAATGTGGTGATGTGGTTAAATGGGCACAATCACTCGGGTGGATACGCAAACATCGAGGGCCGCCATCACCTGAACCTCAAGGGCATGCAGAACGAGGCTGAAAACTGGTATCAGATTGATTTTAGCCCCGAGAGCATCACCGTCTATCAAGCTGAGGATTTGAAGACCCCTAAGTTCGAACTCGAACTTTCCTGGCCCCCGAAAGAGAACCCAGAAAAATGAGATCTATAAAAACACCCATTCATGGGTGCATTGCTCTATGGCTTTGCATTGCCAGTGTTTACGGCAAGGAGCCGGCCCCGCTTGAATCTCTCTTCAACGGCAAAGACCTCAGTGGCTGGTCAGTGCTTCCCGCGGGGCAATGGAAGATCGAAGACGGGGTCATCAGAGGCACCTCTCGGGCATCAGAGAAACGTCATGGCATGTTGGTTTCTGAGAAGTCATATAGGGACTTTGAAATCACGATCGAATATAAGGCAATAGCGGGGAATAGCGGGCTCTATTTTCGTTCTAAGTATGATAAGAGGGCATCAAAAATGAAAGGCTTCCAGGCAGAAATTGATGCTAGCGGCAAGCACCCGGGGGGATTGTATGAAACAGGAGGTAGGACATGGGTGGTCAAACCAGACCCCGCAAGCAAGGCGTTTAAGCTAGGTCAATGGAATGAGATGAGAGTGCGGGCGCAAGGCCGAGATATCATTGTTTTTCTCAATGGGGTGAAGACGGCAGAACTTAAAAATGACTCAGGGAGTCTCGAGGGGCACTTTGGTTTACAGCTTCACGGCGGCCAGAGGATGGATGTCTCCTTCCGCAATATCCGCATCAGAGAACTTCATTAGCTACAATGCGATGAATAAGCTGACAAGTGACCCATCCCGAGCCTAGATTGCTATCCACCTATGAAAGTACTTATTGTTATCACATCACATGATCAGCTGGGAGACACTGGCGAGAAGACAGGTTTCTGGTTGGAGGAATTTGCCTGCCCGTATTACCAGCTTAAGGATGCAGGGGTCTCACTGGTATTAGCGTCGCCACGTGGCGGCCAACCACCGCTTGATCCTAAGAGTGATGCACCAGATTTTCAAACAGACGACACACGCCGCTTTGCTAACGATCAAGAAGCGCAGCAAGCATTGGCTAACACCGTCAAGTTGGCAGACGTAAAAGCAGATGATTTTGATGCGGTCTTTTATCCCGGTGGTCATGGGCCACTCTGGGACTTATACAATGACACCGACTCGATTGCTCTGATTGAAGATTTTATCGCTGCAGGAAAACCTGTGGCGGCAGTCTGCCATGCTCCTGCGGTGTTGTTAAAAGCAAAAACCCAAAGTGGTGAGCCACTCGTCAAAGGCAAGAAAGTCACAGGCTTCAGTAACTCTGAGGAAGCGGCAGTAGGGCTGACTGATATCGTTCCTTATTTGTTGGAAGATGAGCTTACTACGATGGGGGGGCTGTATCAAAAAGCGGATGACTGGACTTCGCTGGCACTGACTGATGGGCTGATCATCACCGGCCAAAACCCAGGCTCGTCCGCCGCTGTAGCAGAGGCCTTGGTGAAGGTATTGAAATAGCGAACACTTGCTGAGCCTTCGCGCTTATCGAAGTAACAAAACCAAGAGCATTAAGGTACAAGAAGCAAAGCTGATGAATGAGAGCGCACCTTGCAAAGGGAACAATTATTTGAGCGGCCATGCCGAGCTGATTTTATCGAGTTTTTTGCGCACAACCGGCAAACACCTTATCGATCCAAACTTAGCTGAACATAGCGATCGAGCATTATTCGAAGCTGGTTTTTGCGTGTTGTCTCACAATGACGACCCTGATCCTATTTTTAGCTATGGCAACCAAGCTGCCTTAGACTTGTTTGAAATGAGCTGGGATCAACTCACAATCCTGCCGTCTAGATTATCGGCAGAGCCTCAGCTAAGGGAGGAGAGGGAGCGCTTACTTGTGGAGGTCGCAGAGAAGGGCTACATCGATAGCTACCAAGGTATCAGGGTGTCATCGAGTGGCAAAAGATTCATGGTGGAAAATTCCATTGTTTGGAATCTGATCGATGAAGCGGGTCAGCGCCACGGTCAAGCTGCGGTGTTGTATCAATGGAAGGCATTATGAATAAGCAAGGCGCAGTCAAAGTGCTCAGAAGTCGGGCAGTAACAGTTCAGCTCGTTTTATTAAGCATACTGTTCTGTGTTGAGGTGGAGGCTGAGACTACGGAACAAACGCACACTTATAATCAGCCCAAAATATTTCCTATCAAAGTGACGCAAGGTGTTGCTGTCGATGGGGGCTTTTTTTACGCGATTAGTAATACCAGTATCGATAAGTGCGATAAACAAACGGGGGAGGTGGTTGCGACATGGGCCGCAGACAAAAGACTAGCTGCGCAAAAGCATTTTAAGCACCTCAACAGTGGCGTGGTGATCGGGAATAAGCTGTATGCTGCCCACTCACGTTTTCCCATTGCACCCAACGATAGTTCGGTTGAGATCTTTGAGCTAACGAGCGATAGCCTCAAGCACATGCGAACGATCCCCATGCCAGCAGAGCACGGCTCGCTGACGTGGATTGATAGGCACAAGGACGGCTCATGGTGGATGAGTTACGCTGTCTATGGCAAAACCAAGAACAAGCAGACCAAGCTTATCAAGTATCGTTATGAGGACGGACAGTTCAGCGAGCTAAAGACTTACTCTTTTCCAAATGAAGTCGTTGCCAGGTGGGGCTCGATGAGTTGCTCCGGAGGTTCCTGGGGACCGGATGGTCTTCTCTACACCACGGGGCATGATCACGCGGAGGCCTATGTGCTTGATATAGATGCCGAGGGTGGGCTGAAATACCTCAGGACGGAGAAAGACATGGGTTTTTATGGTCAGGGCATTGCCTGGGACCGATTTGCAAAAGCCGCCGTGCTGTGGGGGATTGTGAAAAATAAAAAGGTGTGTGCCACTAGGGTTGCTGCAATAAAATAGGGCGCCAGCACGTAAGCTCCAGGCATGCTTCAATGTGTGCTTTGAAAGAGAAACAAAAGAGCATGATGAAAATACTGAAGAACTTCACCCTTGTTTGTTGTCTGGCCACAACCATGGCCAAGGTCTCAACTGCGGCAGAGCGTCCCAATATTGTTTTCATCCTCAGCGATGATCAGGCATGGACGGATTATGGCTTTATGGGGCACGCGGAAATCAAGACGCCCCACTTGGACAAGCTCGCTGAGCGCAGCGTGTTATTCGAGAGGGGGTATGTAGCAGCACCTCTATGCCGCCCCTCACTGGCATCGATGGTGACGGGGCTTTACCCCTTCGAGCATGGGATTACCGGTAACGATGTCGACGGGAAGAATCAGCGTGCTGAGTTGGATGTGCCGATGCGTGAAGCATTCCACAAGCACCCGAGCTTCATCAGAATGCTGACGGAGAACGGCTACCTAACCCACCAGTCTGGCAAGTGGTGGGAAGGCTCCTTCAAGGACGGAGGCTTTACCCATGGCATGACCCACGGCGATCCGAAACGTGGCGGAAGGCACGGTGATGCAGGGCTGACAATCGGCCGAGAAGGAATCAAGCCAGTAACGGACTTCATTGATATGGCGGCGGCGGAAGAAAAGCCTTTCCTGCTTTGGTATGCACCGCTTCTACCACATACGCCGCACAACCCACCTGCTCGTTTGCTGAAGAAGTATACTCGACCCGACCGTGCAGTGGATGTTGCCAAGTATTACGCCATGTGTGAATGGTTTGATGAAACCTGTGGCGAGCTGCTTGAGTATTTGGATGAGAAAAAACTGACCGAGAATACGGTGGTGATTTATATCTGTGACAATGGTTGGGCGGCGCGCAGCACCAATGCGGATGACCCTAATCAGAAGTTGTGGGGAGGCTACGCGCAACGATCTAAGAGCAGCCCCTATGAAAATGGTACCCGCACACCGATCATGGTGTCATGGCCGGGCAAGGTGAAGCCGGAACAATCTCCCGATCTGGCACACGCGATCGACATTTTCCCTACGATTGCCGCTGCTGCCGGCATCAAAGCCCCTGAGAGTCTTCCGGGAATTGATCTGCTGGATGAGACAGCCCGCAAGGACCGCAAGGCTGTGTTCGGAGTCTGTAATGCAACGCATAACATGACCCCCGGAAACCCTGATGGTGCTCTGCAGTATCTCTGGTGTATCGAAGGCGACTATAAGTTGTTACTACGCTACCATGGTGAGGACACCACCCACTACCACAAGCTGCACGTCTGGGATACACGGCCCGTCCGCCTCTATAACCTCAAAGACGATCCCCATGAGAGCAAAGAAATCTCAGCGGGCCATCCAGAAATCGTGCAGCGCATGAGCAAAGCGATTCAGGCATGGCACCCGGTTGAGACATCGACCGAGACGAAATAAAAGCCAGTGCGAACAGCAGAGTTGCATTCATAAAAAACGCCCCGCTGGTTTCAGTGGGGCGTTTTTGTTGGATGATTTAAATCGATGATTGTCTTAGATCGCTGCAATGCGCCGGCAGACTTCCTCGACATTCTCGCGTGTATTGAACGAGGAGATGCGGAAGTAGCCTTCACCTGCGGCACCGAAGCCGGCTCCAGGAGTGATGACCACTTGGGCTTCCTCGAGCATCTTGTCGAACATGCCCCAGGAGTCGACACCCTCCGGGCACTGGACCCAGACGTAGGGAGCGTTTTCACCACCGAATACGGTGAGCCCTGCATCCTGACAAGCTTTGCGCAGCAGTGCGGCGTTGCCCATGTAATGCTCGATCAGCGCGCTTACCTGTGCTTTGCCCTCGGGTGAGAACACGGCAGCAGCACCGCGCTGCACGGGGTAGGAGGCACCATTGAACTTGGTTGCGTGGCGGCGGTTCCAAAGTGAGTGAAGGCTGACTTCCTCGCCTGTGGAGGTGGTGGCTGTGAGTGTCTTGGGAATGACGGTGTAAGCGCAACGCACTCCGGTGAAGCCACCATTCTTGGAGAATGAGCGGAACTCAATGGCACAGTCGTGAGCACCTTCGATTTCAAAGATGGAGCGGGGGATACTGGGGTCTTGAACGAAGGCCTCGTAGGCGGCGTCGTAGAGGATGATGGCATCGTTGGCTTTGGCGTAGGCGACCCAGGCCTCGAGCTGCTCGCGGGTAGCGGTTGTGCCGGTCGGGTTGTTGGGGTAGCAGAGGTAAATCAGGTCGGCCTTTTCATCAGGGATGGCGGGCACAAAGCCATTCTCGGCGGTGCAGGGGAGGTAGATGAGGCCCTCGTAGGCGCCATTTTCATCAGCTTCGCCGGTGTTGCCAGCCATGACGTTGGTGTCTACATAAACGGGGTAGACGGGGTCGGTGATGGCGATTTTGTTATCCTTACCAAAGATGTCGAGGATGTTGCCGGTGTCACATTTTGAGCCGTCTGAGATGAAGACCTCGTCAGCGGAGATGTTGAGGCCGGCGAACTGGTTTTCGACGATCGCCTCACGCAGGAAGTCGTAGCCTTGTTCTGGGCCGTAGCCGCGGAAGGTTTCACGCACGCCCTGCTCATCGACGGCGGAGTGCATTGCACCTCTGACAGCTTGAGGCAGTGGCTCGGTGACGTCACCAATGCCACAGCGGATGAGCTTGGCGGTTTTGTCGGGATTGGCATCTGTCCAGGCCGTGACACGGCGGCCGATTTCTGGAAACAGATAGCCGGCTTTAAGTTTAAGGAAGTTTTCGTTGATGTTCATAATGGTAGATGAGGTAGGTTAAGATTTTTTAGCCTTACGGCGAGATAAGATGATGATCAGTGACACGATGGCAAGAAAGATTACCGCAATGATAGCAAAGCCCGTCATCAGGCGCTCAAACATAGACTGCTTTTTTTCTTCACTGGGCTTAGTGATTGGCTGGTATTCTGGATCGTTGTGTAGGACCAGGGTATTGCCCTCAATGTCTACCGCCGAGAGGCTGCTGAAGATGGGGCCGAGCTCTTTATCCTCTTTCAATGGATGGAGCAAGGTTTCGGAGATGAAGTGGCGGAACTGCTCTGGAACCTCTCCCCCAGTACTTGCCTGCACCGAGGTGATCCGGGGAAAGGCAGCGCCCTCAACGAGCTCTGGCTTGATGATGATGACCGCATTGATAAAGCGCATGGCATCACTGCCTATGCCGGACTTCACTGGAAAGGCGATCTTCGCCTCGATATGGCCAGCTTCGATGCATGTAATGATGAGGTGATTACGGTGTGGCTTGAGGATATCAAAGGTGGCGATGGCGAGGTTCATCTCGTCAGCATTTAAGGTGATGTCAGCCTTGTGTTGGGCTTCGATATTATGCCTGAAGCCAACGAGCTTTTCCTTGATGGCAACTTGGGCAGATTCTTTGCCAACAAGATCTACCAGCTCGATCGTCTGAGGGGATTCATCGGTGAACACGGCGATGGTGTCCTGCACCTTGAAATAGGACCAGATGGTAAAACCGACCATGCTAGCAGCAAGCACTCCCGCAATGATAAAGATCGAGCAGCCGGCGAAGGGGGAAAACTTTTTGCCATACTCCGCTCCGGTTTGAGTATCGGTTTGAGTATCGGTTTGGGTACCGGGCTGAGTACCGGTGAGGGCGTCTTCAGCTGGCGTGCCTTCGGTCTGAGTAGGTTCCGACATGCAGGCGAGTTAGCTTTTTTTAGTGAGAATTGACAGGTTTTTTCAGGATTTCTTAGCGGAAAGGCAATTTGGTATTTGGTGTTTTGTGATTGGAGTTTATGAGTTTGGCGTGTCGAAGATTCTCGTAGGCCTCTCTGGAGGTGTTGATTCAGCCGTCGCCGCTGCCCTTTTGCTGGAGCAGGGGCACGAGGTGACGGGCGGTTACATGAAGAACTGGATCAATGAAGAGGGCATCGCGGGGGACTGCCCATGGGAGCAGGATGTGGAGGACGCTCATGCGGTGGCCAAGACACTCGGTATCGAACTCAGGGTGGTGGATCTCATTGATCAGTATCGCGACCGCATTGTTGATTACCTGCTGGCGGGCTACCGTGATGGCATCACGCCTAATCCAGATGTGTATTGTAACCGTGAGATGAAGTTTGGCGTCTTTCTGGATTACGCCCTGTCTCAAGGTTTTGAGGCGGTAGGCACCGGACATTACGCGCGCCGGCGTGAGCGCAGTGACGGTAGCGCCGACATTTTGCGTGGCTCAGACCCAAACAAGGACCAGAGCTACTTCTTAGCACTGATGGAGCAGCGGCAGGCACAGCACGCTCGTTTTCCTTGTGGTGAACTGCTCAAGCCACAGGTCAGGGAGGTTGCCAGAAGATTCCATTTGCCAGTAGCGGAGAAAAAAGACAGCCAGGGCATTTGTTTCATCGGCAATATCAAGATGGGAGATTTTTTGAGTCATTACGTGCCGGATAAGCCAGGTGAGATTGTCGACCTTGAGGGCAAGGTCCTCGGTCAGCACCGTGGCCTCCACCTCTACACACTGGGACAGCGCAAGGGGCATGGCGTAGCATCACCGCGTGAAGGCATGGCCTATGTGGTGGTGGGCAAAAACCCTGAGAAAAATCAACTCATCGTCGGCTGGGACCAGGCGGATACACCTGGGCTATACATCAAGCGATGCACGGTCGGTACGGTGAGCTGGACCAACAAGGCGATCACCTCAAGCTGCAAGCTGGAAGCGCAACCAAGATACCGCGCCAAGAGTGAACCAGTGACGGTAACACCTACCGATGAGGGAAAATTAAACCTCGAGTTTGTGCGGCCGCAACGCGCAATCACCCCCGGGCAGATCTGTGCCTTTTACGAGGGCGGCACGCTGCTAGGCGGCGGCGTGTTTGAGCAGATAGAGCTGAGTTAAACGTTCTTAATGTGGGACTTGATTTATTTCTGGGCTCAATTTTGGGCATTGAAATAATGCTTGTGAGTATGCGGCACGCCTCCTAATGTGCGCTCGTTATGAAATTAACAACATTAGCCACTATTACTGGTCTTGCCCTCGCTGCTACAGCACAGGCTGGAGAAGAAGCCTCAGCCAAACAAGTCATCGCCCCCATTGCAGCACTATGCGATTGGTCATGGTTTGCTGGTGGATCTGTAGGAGTCATCGATGGTGACGACTGGGATGAGGACATCTACACCCTGCACATTGGTAAAGAGAGAAAATGTGCTGGTGATAAATGCTCACAAGCAATTTATCTGGAAGTGGGTTTTACGGAGAGTGATTTCAGAGATGTAGATTCAGTTAGTAGTCCTGGAGAGCCTGATCCAATTATTACTACGACATCAATTACAACTGATATAGAGATCATTCCAATTACGCTGAACTACAAGTATGAGTGTGAACTCTCAGACAAGCTCAATTGGTATGCGGGCGCTGGCGCTGGTATTGCATTAGTTGATGTAGATATCGAGACTTCTGTTTCAGGAGATAATGGTGGCCCCACTTCAGAATCTGACGATGATACCGCCTTTTACGGCCATATTTTTGCCGGCCTTGTTTACAATGTCAGTGATACAATCGAAGTATTTGGCGGCGCGCGCTTCATCTTCATGGACGATGTCCTTGGCGGCGACTCACCACTCGACGAAGAGGTTCACTATGAGCTCGGTGCCCGTTACAACTTCTAGTTTACCGACAACAATCAATCCTATCAACCCGCATGGCTTTTACCGTGCGGGTTTTTTATGATGTTTCGCTAAGCTTACTGCGTAGTGCTAGCCAGCAAATACAAACCATCATCAGGTAAGCAAAGTAATCGCCAGCAAGGGAGTAGAGGGTAATAGGGCCGTGCAGGGGTGCGTAGGCGTGACCGTAGATACTTGACCTGATAAAATGGCTGCCATGTTCGTCTTCGATGACTTGGCGCTTACCAGTAGCGGGGTCGACTAGGCTGCCGGTGGCAGAAATGATGCCGCTGACTCCGGTATTGGCACTGCGCACCATCGGCCGTCGCAGCTCGATGGCGCGGAACTTGGCATTGGCCATGTGTTGTCTGGCGGCCTCGCTATCTTTGAACCAGCCGTCATTGGTGACATTGATGATGAGCTGTGGCTCAGCGCGGATAAACTTGCGAGTGAGTCGCCCGACGGTGTCCTCAAAGCAAACGCTGGGGATGAGTTGCACCTGGCTGTTTCCGATAGGAGCGATCATCGGGTCAGTCGATGTGCCGGCATCAAAGTTACCGGCAAAATCAGCACCGGATGAAAACTTGAAGAGCTCACCAAGAAAAGGAACCTGATCGATGAAAGGAATGTATTCACCAAAGATGACAAGATGCATTTTACGCCAGGTGCTAATGCTTTGTTCCAGCTCTCCTTCAGCGGCTATGATGGCAATGCTGTTGTATTGACCCCCTCCTTCTTTCCAGACGGCACGTTTGCCATCGAAGTCCGACTCAAATTCATTCATGCCTGATATGAGTGCGAAGGGTCCGAGCACAGCGTGCAGCGGGCGTATCTCCTCGTTGATCAAGTGACGCATTTCCGCAAACATAAGATAGCCGTCCAGGTTGTCGGCAAAATAAAGGGGCGTGGGAATAGCACTCTCCGGCCAGATGACGAGGTCAGGTTGCTTGAGCTCTATGGCATCGCCATTCACGTTGGCTTGTAATCGGGTCAGGTTGTCTTGCTCGAGAGCATCAATGGCCGCACTCGTGGCATCGGCATATATTTGCAGAATATCAGTAACCGAGGCCGGGTCCCACTTGACGTCTTGTGGGATGTTTCCTTGCACAAGTAGAATTCTGACTCGCTCAGTTTCCCAGCCATTGACGTGATTGATGCGCCAGACGCCGTAGCAGAATTGCATGGCGAGTAATAGGGCCGCGACACTGAAGTCGAGCCGCGGCTTGAGCTTCCCTGCTGCGGCTTCCGCCTTGAGGCGCACGGCGGTTTGAACGAGAACGGCACTCATCAGCACAGGCAAGAAAGCTAGACCCGTAATACCGACAAGGTCGGCGGCTTGTGCGAGCACGGGGGTTTCGTGAAAAGCAACGCCAAGTCCATTCCAGCTAAAGCCGGTGAAGACCCAGCCACGGAGCCATTCAAGACCTACCCAAGCCGCCGCATTGATGAAGGCAAATTTCAACGAGCGCAGCGAGTCTTCGAGGGCGCCGTTGAAGAGGTTGAAACCGGCACGTGATTTACGTTGTTGTGAGGTTTTTTGGTCGATCTTTTGCTGCAGGCTACTCGCTACCTGCTGCTCAGAGCTGCCTGTTTTGTTAACCTTGTTTGATTTGTCTTTTGGCTTTCTCCAAGGGTTTCCAAGGCTGACAGCGATTGCTCCCCAAGCCCCAAAATAGAGAGCAAGAAAGGCGGCCATCGCCATGGCACCAAGGCCACTGACTGTCCATAGCCACTTGAGGTTGAGCAGCCAGAAAACGAGGCCAGAGAGGTAGGCGATGCCAAAGCCGTAACGCTTACTGCTGCCTCGCCATATGGCAGGGAGCAGTGGCAGCATCCAGACCCAGACAAGCCCTGAGAAATTCCCAAAGCCCGGGAAACACATCGCCAGAAGCACACCACTTATAAGTGCGGCTAAAACGGGCCACAGGCTTAGACTTCGGCTTCGACTTTGGCTGGGTTTTGCTAACATTGTCTATAGTGGCCGGCTCTTGATGGCGCTTGCTTTAGGCCATGCGCGCCTTGGCATCGGTCTCGAGCGCGGTCCAGAGTGACTCTAGTCCAGTGGCGACCTTAAGCTTACTTGCGGGCAAGTCATCAGAGGGTGCATCTTTGCCAAAGAGGTAGTACTTGATTTTGGGTTCTGTGCCGGAGGGTCTTACCGCGCAGGAGCGGCCGTCTGCCAGATCGATAATGAGCATGCCTTCCTTGGGCAAGGTATCTCCCTCTGCATCTTCGAAATCATCCTTGGAAAAATCTCGCACACGTGCGACGGCAGCGCCGTCAATCTCACTGGGTGGATTTGCAGAATAGGAGGCGGAGAGCGCTTTGATTTGTGCGGCACCATCGGCACCTTCCATCACGAGGGCTTTGCCCACTTCGAGGTGGTAGCCGTATTCCGTGTAGAGGTCGTCCATCAATGAGGCGAGGGTTTTGCCCTCACTTCTGGCATAAGCAGCGAGCTCGGCAAACATAACGGCGGCGCCATTACCGTCTTTGTCTCTGATGCTGTCGGTGCCCAGGTAGCCGTAGCTTTCTTCACCACCAAAGATGAAGAAGCGTGAATACTCAAGGCGTAGGGTGCGGCTTTGCTCCGGGCTGAGGGAGCGGTAATCACCTTTTTTGTCGGCAGGGATGGCGTCTTCGTACTTTTGTAACTTCGCTGCGATGTACTTGAATCCAGTCAGGGTATCAACGATACCGACGCCGAATTTCTCTGCAATAGCACGTTGAAGCTCGGTGGTGACAAGAGTTTTGATCAGAACGGCACGGCTGCGGTTGGAGTCTGTGATAATGCCTTGGTCGATAAATGTTTTGGTGCGATACCATGCCATCAGTGAGCCAATCTGGTTGCCCGTGAGTAGCTGCATCTCGCCGGCATCGTTGCGCACGGCAACACCCATGCGGTCACAGTCGGGATCGGTGCCGATGACAATCTCGGCTCCATGTTCGTTGGCGAGGGCGATGCCCATGGCAAGAGCTGGACCATTTTCTGGGTTGGGGGAGTCAACGGTGGGAAAGCGGCCGTCTTGAATGTCCTGCTCGGGAACAGTCAGCACCTCAAAGCCAAGCTCGTTGAGTAAGGGAACAATGCAGTGACCACCGGTGCCGTGGAGGTTGGTGAAGACCACCTTGGTTTTATCCTCGCCACCCTGCATCAGGTCGGGGCGTAGCAGTAGGCTCTTGGCATCATCCATGTAGACGCGGTCCATGTCCGCAGCCAGCACATGAAGTGTGCCTTGTTCGCCTTCCGCTAAAACATCGTAGGCCTCACTGGTGATGGCGTTGACCTCATTGATCACACCAGAGGCATTGGGCTCGACGAGTTGAGCGCCTTGGTTGAAGTAGGCCTTGAAACCATTGTCGTGCGCTGGGTTATGGCTTGCGGTAAGTACCACGCCCGCATCAGCATTAAGCGCGCGGATGGCGTAAGAGATTTCTGGAGTCGCTCGTGGTGCGTCAAAGAGGTAGACATCGCAACCAAGCTCGGTGCAGACCTTGGCAGAGAACTCAGCGAAGTCGCGTGAGAAGTGCCGGGTATCATGGCCAAACACAAAGGCGGGTTTGCGTTCGATGCCTTGCTCAGCAAGATAGCGTTTCAGGTAGATAATCATGCCGCGGACAGCACGGCTGACGTTGTAAAAATTCATCGAGGCCGTGCCTACGCAGGGGTGCTCGGGCCGTTCATTGGGGCCACCGGCACCTTGCTCAGCGCTGGTAACGATACGGCCGACGGTTCTGCCACGCAGGCCTCCTGTTCCAAAAGCGAGGGTTTTGAAAAAGCGGTCATTGAGCTCTTGCCATGAGCCGTTATCCGCAAGTTCGGTAATGGCGGCAGCGGCGACGGGGCTGGTAGTTCCCTTGAGCAGGGCTTGTATATTGTCACGTGAGGACTCAAGCAGCTGGCCAGAGGCCACCGCATTATCAAGGGTATCGAGAACAGATTGAATATCAGACATTTCGAGCTGGATGATAAAGAGAGATCATGAGATTGCAACCCTGTGATCGGGCATAAACTGCAGTCAGCCATCGACAAACGTGCATCTATACTGGGTGCAGGCACGGATGCGTTGAGGCTGATCGATGGCGAGGGAGACAGCTTGCCTGGTTTGTATTTGGATACATTGGCAGGCCGCTGGCTGGTTTCTACCACAGCGAGTGAACTCGACACGGAGGTGCTGACATGGCTCAAAGGGCAGGGGGATAAAGGCCGCACTATTTATTGGAAGCAGCTCGACCAACACGAAAAAACGAACCCCACTCACATTGCGGGACCAAGCCAGGACGAGGCATTCACTATTAAGGAAAGCGGGGTTGATTACTTGTTGGATTTTCAATCCGGATATTCCCAGGGGATTTTCCTCGATCAGCGCCTCAACCGCCAGCGAGTACGTGCTCACAGCAAGCATGGGACTACCGTGCTCAACACCTTCGCTTACACCGGGGCGTTTTCTGTCTGTGCGGCCTTGGCTGGGGCTACGACGACGACGCTTGATCTTTCTCAAGTCTACCTCGACTGGGCACGGAACCATTTCTCAGCCAATGATATCGATCCTAACGAGCATTACTTTTGCAAGGGTGATACCTTTCATTGGCTGAAGCGCTTTGCCCGTCAGGGAAGAACCTTTGACGGCATCATTCTTGATCCGCCAACGTTCTCACGTGATGACAAAGGCAAGGTGTTCCGCGTCGAAAAAGACTACGGCCGCCTAGTGAGCATGGCTCACGCTTGTCTTGCCCAAGGGGGCTGGATTTTATGCTGCACCAACTGCCGTAAACTCGAGCTGGCGCAGTTCATACGCATGATCCGACAAGCCGTGCCAGAAGCACAAGTGAGCTCATTGTCCATGCCGGAGGAATACACCGCCGCGCCATACTTGAAATCAGTATGGGTCAGTGCTTAGGGTCAGTGCTTAGGGTTAATGTTTAGGTCAATGTTTAGCCAGCTACAAAAAACCCTCAGCGGCGGCCAGTTAAGGTAGCAACAGAGGGTTTGAAAGTTGTTAAAGGGGTGAGCCCTTAGAACTTGTAGTCCAGGTAAAATTGGAACTGGCCTCCTTGGTCAGCGTCCTCTTCGATACCATCGGGAGTGCCGAGCGGGAAGGCGTAGTCTAGAGCCAGAGGACCAAAGGGGAGATTCAAACGTAGGCCGAGACCTGCATCATGGTAGAAGCCGTCACCAAACTCCCATGAGTCCTCGTTGACCGTTCCAATATCGTAGAAGGCGGCACCACGGATGTTATCGGCGATCGGGAAGGTGTATTCGATGGAGACGTAGGCTGAGGTGTTGCCACCAAGAACTTCATCGGTAACTGGATCACGAGGGCCTACGTCACGGTTTTCAAAACCACGCAAGTTGTAGGGACCACCAAGGAACTCACGATCAAAAATCGGCACGGTTGATGAGCTGCCATGGGTGTCTGCTATGGTCACAGCTCCCGCGACATTCAAGATGCTATCTCCCCAGAGGTTCCAGTGTTTGGATCCAGCAGCATTGATGATGAAGACATCGACATCTCCTGCAAGAGGTCCGCCTGCGTAAGTCGCGCCAATGTCGAGCTTGTGTCCCTTACGAGGGAGTTGATTGCTGTCCCGGCTGTCAAAGACGTAGTTCAGGCTGAGTGCGCTGCGCAGATAGTCCCCATCCTCTGCCTGGAAGGCTGGTGAGCTGTCGGCGTCGGTGTCGATGGTGATGTCCTCGATACGGTATTCACCACGAAGATAGGAGCGTTTGCCGAGCGGCTTTCTCAGGGAGAGGGCGATACCATATTGGCTCTGCTCATATTCAGTACTGTAATAAAGCGTATCACGGTAGAAGAGCTCAGTGCCCAGTGCCAGGCGCTGGCCTAAGAACCATGGCTCAACCAAGGAGACGCGGAGGTCTTTGCGCTCACTACCCACTTGAATTTTAGAGCTGAAGCGTTGACCTGCTCCGGTGAAGCGTCCCCAGTTGGTGATATCAAAGTTGGTTTGCTCAAGGGTGGCGTAACCAACAATGTTATCTACCGAGCTGAACCCGACACCAAAACCAACAGAACCGGTTTTCTTCTCTTCAACGAGAATATTGACATCGCGGTAGCCATCTTGCGCGCTCGGAGTGGCGGACACTTGAACGTCGTTAAAGTAGTTCATGTTTTGAAGACGCTTGCGGGTAGTTTCCATTTCGACCGAGCTGAGGTGCTCACCGGGCTGCATAGGAAGCTCACGACGAATCACCCTGTCTTGGGTTTTGTCATTGCCCTCGATGGTTACTTTACCGACAAGGTAACGGCGGCCTTCGACGATGCGGTAGGTGATGTTGACGCTGGTTGCCGTGACATCACGAATGTCTGGCCTTACGGATGCATCAGCATATCCGCGTGAGCCATAATAGCTGCGGATCATGCGGATATCGTCCCGCATTTTGGAAACAGAGTAGGCGTCCCCAGCAAGAAGGGACAGTGCAGGCATTAGCTCCTCGGCAGTGAATACGGTTGTTTTTCCAAAGCCAACGCCGGCGATCGTGAATCGAGCACCCTCGTCAATGGTGATGACAAGGTCGACTCGGTCATCTTCTTTAGGCTCACGATGAACACTGGCAGAAGCACGGAGGTAGCCGCGGCTGCGGTAATAATCGAGCACGCGGTCAAGGTCCTCATCTAGTTTGGTGGCATCGATCTGACCAGACTTGGTGAAGAAAGAAAACCATCCCTTCTGCTTGGTTTTCATTTCATTGCGCAGCACATGCGACTTGAAGGCGGTATTGCCCTCAAAGCGGATCTCATGCACTTCAGCACGAGCGCCCTCATCAACCACGATGACCAGCTCGGCGGAACCGGGTGTATCCGTGGCATTTATTTTGTGAGAAACTGTTACATCCGCATAGCCGTAGCCACGGTAGTGATCGACCACGTTGCGGCGTGCGCTTAAAATGTTCTCATCACTCATCAGGCCACCCGCTTTGAGCTCGGTGATCTCAGCGAGCTTGCGGTCACTGAATTTTGTATTACCGACAAAACCAATGGAGATCACGTTGGAGCGTGTTTTCACTTCGGCAATGACGTTGACTCCGGCTCCAGCTGCTTCGGCAAAAAAGCGAATGTCATCAACTAACCCGCTCTCATAGAGGGAGCGCACATCATTGTCTAGGCGTGCTGCGCTGTAGTCCTGCCCCGCCCGTGCTGACATGAATCCACGGATACGTGCTTCATCAACGGTGCGAGCGCCAATGTAACGAACGGTGACGGAATTAATTTTTTTGCCATCCAAATTCTGTGCTTGGCTGGACGTTACGCTTGCGGCCATTAGCACAAAACCCGCGAGCATGAGAAGTTGCTGCGGGGCACGGTAGATAAGATGTTTAATCATGTGGATATTGATACGAATTAGTATGGTGGGATCTCACTTGCTTGTGGTGATTGCGTCAAGTTGAAACGCAGATATTATCCCCTGCGTAACAAGGGGTGTCCCTGTTTTGCTTTTGAGGTAAAGGGGGCGCGTAAATAAGTTGGCGCCAGAGGTGTGGAATACAACTGCTGGCGCCTCACCTCATCGAGGCCCAACCAGACGTCGACCAGCAGGCGAGCTTGCGGTTGTGTGCGAGTGATGCGCTTTTGGAGCTGGTCATTGAGTCCCAGTTTGGTGGGGTCATCGAGAGTAAAGAGCAGATCATCTGGAATAGAAGCGAGGCGTTGCTCCAACACCGCAGCGTCCATAAGCTCTGGCTCTTCGGCTTCGCCTGAGGCTGTGATCGGGGAAATATAATACAGACCTCTGCGGGCATCACCGATTGCGGTAGCGGCGGTATGTGCTGCAGCAGGACGGGCAACAGAACGGGCAGGAGGAGTGGCGGCTATCGATCCTATACCCGCGGCTGGACAAGACTTGGCAATGGCAAGCCCCTGTGCCGCGGCAATGCCAATGCGTGTGCCGCTGTAACTACCTGGCCCAGTGCCGACGAGGACGGTGGATAATTCGCGCCCCTCAAGTAAGGCAAGGGCTTCGGCGAGCGGCTCAAAAACCATGGAGTTGTGGTTTCGGTCACTGACAAACTCAGCTTCGAATAACCAAGCTCCATCAGACCAGAGCGCAATACTTGCCTCGGGCACACTGGTTTCAATAGCAAGGATGCTTTCCACGAGCTCAATCTAATCAAGCGAGACAAAATACCAACCATGGAATACCGATAATATTAAAAAACCTCACATATCCAAAACGATTCATTCTTGCATCACTTCTTATTTATCGCTTACCTTCAAACCGCCAATGGCCTTTGCGGCATCATTTCATGCAAAGCCATTTCATATTTTTCGCATTGTCACGCTAAGGCATGACCAGAGAAGTCCTAAATAGTCGGAGCAAGCTCCCACTAATAATAACAAAAAATTAACCAAGAATCATTAATCATCATGAGTGACTATGCTAAAGGACTCGAAGGAGTTATCGCCAACGAATCAGCCCTCAGCCGCGTGGAAGGCTTGGCCGGAAAATTGTCTTACCTTGGATACGATATTGATGATCTTGTCGAACATTGCTGCTTTGGCGAGGTTACTTACTTGTTACTCAAGGGGCGCCTGCCCAACTCCAAGGAGCTAGAGAATTTTCAGCGAAAGCTGCACCAGAACCGCAGCCTGCCCCCGCAGGTTGTCGATTTCATCAAAGCGGCCCCGCATGATGCCAGCCCCATGGATGTGCTACGCACCGGAGTTTCCATGCTCGGCCTTTATGACAAGCGCGCCAAGATTGGCGAGCCCGATCATGATGAGCTTTATGAAGCGGCCATTTCGATCATCGCACGCATTCCGGTCATTGTTGCCTACTTCCACCGCGCACGCATGGGCCTCGAGTTGCTGCCGGTCCGCACGGATTTAAGCGAAGCCGCCCATTTACTCTATATGCTCAACGGCGAGGAGCCGACCGAGGCCGCAGTCAAGACACTTGATATTGCCTACACCATGCATGCCGACCACGGCATGAATGCCTCCACCTTCTCAGCCCGCGTCACCGTAGCCACGCTCAGTGATATCTACTCCGGCATGACCTCGGCCATCGGCACCCTCAAAGGCCCTTTACACGGAGGTGCCAACGAAGGAGTCATCCACATGCTGGAAAAAATCGGCAGTGAAGACAAGGTGGAGGCCTACGTCGAGGACTGCCTAGCCAACAAGAAGAAGATCATGGGCATTGGCCACCGTGTCTACAAGGTGCTCGACCCACGTGCCCCGCACCTCAAGAAAATGGCACTCGAGCTCACCGAGGAGCTTGGTGAGCCAAAGTGGATCAATATGTCTAATCGCATCGCCGAGATCATGCTCGAACGCAAGGGCTTGAATGCTAACGTCGATTTCTACTCAGCCACCGTTTATTACTCTTTGGGTATCCCGACGGATCTGTTCACCCCCATTTTTGCTATTGCCCGTGCATCCGGTTGGGCCGCCCAGATTCTGGAGCAGTTGCGTGATAACCGCCTGTATCGTCCGCTTACCAAATACGTCGGCCCACAGGAGCTCATGCCGGTGCCGCCACTCAACGAGCGTTAACAGGCTCGTCGACTAACTCTTTAAAATCACCCGGTTGGCACACGATGAGTGGCTGCCGGGTTTTTTTGTTGGTCTCAAGAGCTCAGCGAGCTTTAATCTTCATCTGGTTATACTCATTCGAGCCACAGCGATACCTATGAAAAGTAACAATACAGCAGCCCGTCTTTCCATCATGATGTTCCTGCAGTTTTTTGCCTGGGGGGCATGGTTTGCCACACTTGCACTTGCCATGGGCAACCATGGTCTCGGCGACTTTATCGGGGGTGCTTATGAGAGTGCACCCATTGCCGCCATCTTCGCGCCTCTGTTCCTCGGCCTGATCGCCGACAGATTATTTTCCTCAGAAAAAGTCATGGGGGTCCTGATGCTGACCGGAGGAGTGATCATGTGTTTTATAGCCACCGTCGCTCCTCAAGGTGCGGAAAAAGGACAGCTGATCGTCTGGCTCATGATTGCCTATATGCTCTGTTACATGCCAACCCTTGGACTGGGTAACACGATTACTTTTACCCACCTGAAACAAGAGCAGTTTCCTAAGGTGCGCGTTTGGGGAACCATCGGCTGGATCGTCGCCGGACTCGCCCTTGGTATTTGTGGTTGGTCGGCCTCGCTGAACATTTTCTGGCTTGGCGCTATTTCCAGCATCGCCCTTGGCATTTATAGCTTCACCCTGCCTAACACACCGCCGCCGGCCAAAGGCAAGCCGCTGGATATCGGCTCGCTGCTCATGCTCGATGCATTCAAGCTTCTTAAAAACCCACCCTTCCTCGTTTTTGCTCTGTGCTCCATGCTGATCTGTATCCCTTTGGCGTATTATTATGGGCAAACGTCGGCATTCTTGGGTGCTGCCGGTTTCGAACAAGCGGCCTCTGCCATGGCGCTTGGCCAGATGTCCGAGATCGTGTTCATGATCTTAATCCCGTTTTTCTTCCGTAAGCTCGGCGTTAAATTGATGTTACTCATTGGAATGGGATGCTGGGTGGCGCGTTATGCCCTATTTGCCTTCGGCGCGCCTGATCAAGTGACATGGATGCTCTTGCTGGGTGTTGCTCTGCACGGTATCTGTTATGACTTTTTCTTTGTGACGGGCTTCATCTATACGGATAAAAAAGCCTCCCCCGAAATTCGTGGCCAGGCTCAATCACTCCTTGTTTTCCTGACCCAAGGTTTGGGCATGTTTTTTGGTTTCAGAATGGCCTTTGGTGGCCCCTTCCCATTTACCGACAAGGCGCTACCTAATACCTATGGCGAATATGGAGCGGCACCCGCGGGCCACGGAGCCTTGATGGAGAACATGAAGGCGGCGTCCACCCAGGCCGAGCTGAGCTTCATCGACAGCCTGCTGGGTATGTTCGGCAAAGGCTATCCAGAGGGCACAAGGGG
>Ga0206128_1001258_pt1 | contig 26001 bp, 2 predicted proteins | sample Helgoland_Spring_7_FD_148601 | JGI IMG/M metagenome (GOLD analysis project Ga0206128, IMG submission 148601) | Pelagic subsurface seawater microbial communities from Kabeltonne, Helgoland, North Sea - Helgoland_Spring_Bloom_20160426_1 | ecosystem: Environmental > Aquatic > Marine > Epipelagic ... | reverse complement strand
GCTTTCTCCGATTGAGATCGCGATTCTTGCTGAACTTGGTTCATTTCAAAGTTTTACCACAGGCACTCAGTCTGCCCCCCCCCTTGTTGAGGTAAGGCCTGCTTCGAATATCACTGAGAGCAATGCAACCATTCATTATGAGCTCCTATCTTATGATGAAGCCCAACCCGAAATTATTATTTATTGGGGCCCGGTTGATCAGGGCGAAAACGAGGGGTTGTGGGAGAATAATCAAAGTCTCGGACAGCAGGGAATTGGCGAAGGTAATGTTACGATCAGTGGTTTCCTTCCCGGTGATATGATTTACTACCGGGCCCGGGCAAAGGGGCCTACCTACGGTGACTGGTCTGATCAATTTGGTCAGCTGCGTATGGTGGACAAGCCCAGTGTGTCAATACTCTCCGCTAATCAATTGACTCTTACTTCGGCGACCCTTCGTGGAAGAGTGGACGGTAATGGTGGGGTTTCTCAAACCGTGTTATTGTCAGAGCCCAAAGTCTCCAAGGATTTAATTGCTCATTGGAGGTTCGATGAAGGATCGGGGCAGGAAGCGTATGATTCAACCGGTTTTACTCCTGCCGCTCAGCTTTTTGATGGGGTTTCCTGGGTAGAAGGAATGGGAGGGCAATGGAAAAAAGCTCTTCGTTTTGATGGTAGTTCGCTTTCATACCTTAAAGCGGGTTCTTTCCGAATTGAGGGTGATATGAGTTTTTCAGGTTGGGCGTACAAGGAAAATCTTGGAATTTATCAGGGTGTATTTGACTTTGGTAATGGTACAGATGATCAAAATCTATTTTTCTCCAACCGGTGGAAAACAAGTGAAGCTGAATGGACAATTCGTCGCGGTGCGAACACACGCAGCCTGTATGCAACTAATTTCTGGACACTTAACGAGTGGCAGCATGTGGTGGCTACGGTTAATGAGGCTGGGGTGATGAAACTGTACCGGAATGGTGAGCTTAAAGGATCCACTCTCGGGCATTTGCCAGCTTCGACCACCCGATCCAATCACTATGTAGGGAGGAATAGTCGAACAGATAGTGAATATTTTTACGGAATGATGGATGATTTGCGTGTATACGACCGTGCAATTAGTCCCGAAGAGGTCAGTCAAGTATACACTGGAGATCTTCAAGTTTATTCAGTCCTAGGGGGACAGAATCCGACCGTGACAATTTATTGGGGAGATGAGGACGCGGGACAGACCATAGATGTAAATTCATCCTCCAGTAGCAGTTGGGATGGGAGTGTAAACCTCGGAGTTCTACCCACGGGTGAATTTTCTACTCCACTCTCCGGATTAGCGGGTGGCAATACATATTTCTATCGTGTAACCGCTCGAAATGCAGCGGGAAGTACAGTTCTCAGTGAAGTGTCGAGTTTTTCAACTGGTTCCTTTGGATTTAAATCTGATTCATTTGCCCAGGGGCAACTTCTTCTGTGGCTTGACTCAACAGATATTAATGGGGACGGTAATCTTTCGAATGAACCTTTTGGTGGAAGAGTTGATAAATGGCGGGATAAGTCAGGTGCAAACCGACATGCGGGAAATGGGAATGGTCCTGAGCTTCGAATCAATAGTTGGAATTCGTTAACAACCTTAAAATTTGACGGCCAGAGTAATTACCTGAGAGTCTCTGATTCGAATGCTTTTAATCTAGGCGAAGATTTAACAATCTTCGTAGTGGCAAAAGGAGATACCCTCCAAGATTGGAGATCAATTCTTTCGAAAAGAGGTGAAGATAATGTGGGTTGGCAATTCCGAAAGGACAACACCGATTTTGCCACCTTTACTGTTCGTGGAACATCTGGAAATGACGGTGAGCGGGGAAGTACTCTTATTAATGGCGTTCCCCATGTTTGGTCGATGCGTAAGACTTCACTAAAACGAACTCAATGGGCGGACGGAAATCTAGAATATCATATTGATGACAGGGGCTCAATTCCTGACACCAACAGTGATGTTGTAATAGCCGGACGGGATCAGGACGGTATTACTTCTCTCAGTGGGGTTGAGATTGGGGAAATTCTGGTCTACGATCAGGCGTTGAGTGACAGTGATGTTTCGAAAATGGAGGGACACTTAGCTCATAAATGGGGATTGCTCGCCAACATGCCGGGTGTTCATTCTTACAAATCAGAAACTCCTCAATTTGAAAACCGGCCTGAAATTTTGCTTAGTGACCGTTATTCAATCAAAAAAGATTCCAATTTGAGTATGCCGATGCAGGTAAATCGGGTAGCCAGTAACTTTCTTGCCAGCGGATTGCCCATCGGATTGGATATAAATTCTACCACGGGATTGATATACGGTGTGCCCTCGGTAGCAGGTTCGTTTACTGCCCGCGTGGAAGCGTCCAATCAATCAGGTACATTCTCGAAAGATATTCTTTTCACGGTCACCGATTTTTCTGATTGGAAGTACTCCTCTTCTATAAGTTTCCCTGGTTACACAGGTTCCTCTCTCCTTAATGACTTCCCGGTTTATCTTGAATTGAATTCGTCGCTGTCTGGGTTCAGCTACGATCAATTTGCTTCTCCATTTGGATACGACCTCCGTTTTTTGGGGAATAATGGATCCGAAGAGCTTTATTATGAACCGGTAATTTGGAACAAACAGGGAACTTCGGGTTTTTGGGTTCTTCTTTCCGCTTTTGATGAAAATAGCACGGTTCAGGCAATATGGGGTAATCCCAATGCCACCCAACAACCAAGCTATTGTAACAACGGAATTGTCTGGTCTAATTATAATGGAGTTTGGCATATGGATGGCACAGGGCTTAGTACTGTGAAGGAGTCCCGTGCGAGTGCTCATGCTACTCCTTACAACTTTGAAACCCTTCGGGTACCAGGAGTAGTCGGTACTGCTCTTTCCTTTGATGGCGTAAATGATTATGTCGAACTACCCCTTTCGATTCACCCGCAATCGGATGCCCGTCAACTTACTCTGTCTTTTTGGAGTTACGGTGGTTCCAATTTAAGTTCATCTTCAAGCACGACACTTCTTGAATCTGGATCCGCACAGGGACGTTCGCTTAACATTCATTTCCCAAATGCTTCCAGATTGCATTGGGATGCGGGAGGTCAGAACTCTTATGATAATACTAACCGGGAATTTTCTTCCTACAGTGGGCAATGGGATCATTGGGCATTTCAAAAGGATATAGATGAAGGGGTCATGTATGTATACCGAAATGGCCAACTTTGGCTTGATGGTTATAATCGAAGCCGTCCGTTTGACGGAGATGTGGAGAGTTTCCGTCTGGGTTCCAACCGATATGGCGGGTGGTACTGGAATGGATTATTAGACGAATTAAGAATTAGTTTTTCGATTGAATCTCCTGACTCCATACTTGCCTCCTATGAAAGTCAAAGACCTGGCGGGAATTTTTCTGCCATGCAACCAGTGATTGGCCCTCCCCTATTGATTAACGGACAAGTTGCGGAAGGTTATGCCAACGATAGTAATCTTTCCTGTTTTATTCAGGTTTTTCCCAGTGCGACGACTTTTTCTGCGGTTGGATTACCCGCGGGTATCTTATTAAATTCATCCACCGGCGAGCTTTCTGGAGTTCCATTGCAAGGTGGTACCTATAACATCACCGTTACAGCCTCTAATAATTCGGGGAAGGATCAGGGGATTTTGACTTTATCTATCGTGGAGAGGACAGGATTTACCCATCAGGTGGATTTTAATTGTTCCGCTTATTCAGGGACTACCCTGCAGGATTTTCCCTTACTAATTCGCTTGGACCGCTCGGTCACGAACTTCAGTCTGAAGAGTTTTGCCTCCAATAATTGTAACGATCTTAGATTTTACGATCAACATGCACGTGAACTTGAATATGAAATTGATGAAATTAATGATGCTAATGGAAGCCTTTCAGTCTGGGTAAAGGCGAAGGAATTGAACTCGTCGACCTTCATCTCTGCGTATTGGGGGAATCCGACTCTTGCTCAATTCCCTCCAGTCTATTCGGGGGATGGTTCAACCTGGACCAATGGCTTCCGAGGCGTATGGCATATGCGGTCTTTCGAAGGAATTGAAGTGCTAACTGATTCGAGTGTTTATCGAAACCATGCTTATGATGATTATGGCATTGGAGATACCGGCATTGTGGGTAGTGGTCGAACATTATCGGGTGGAGTCGAGAAATTTTTACGGGTTCCATCCGCATTTTCTTTAGATGATTTACATGAGAAAAGTTTCACTTTTTCAACTTGGATAAAATTGGATGAAGCACCTCCTTCAAAAGCAGAGGATTCTGTATATGCCAGTGGCTATCTAACCAATCCTAATGATACTTATTTTGATGATATTAATAACTTTTACACACTTACCCCGAGTGGTAGTCGAATTATGCAAACCGGACCAAGGCAGGGTCTCTATTTTGATGGGGATAACGACTTTAAGAACGGGGGGATTGGTATTAACCGAAATGATAATTATCTCACTTTCTTTCAAGCTATTTTCACTCCCCAGGAAAGTGGTGACTACTTTTTCAGATGTGACCGCAAGGATGATTATTCCACGATCTGGCTGGATCTTGATCGGGATGGTACTTTTGAGAAAAATGGAGATCTCGGCGGTGAGAAATTAGGAGGGAATGGTAATTTTACATCTACCGCCTACCCTTTAATTTCAGGGAGTGATTATAAAATTGCAATTGCTCATGGCGAGGGTCGGGGAGGTTCAAGGATTAGGCCATGGATTAAAACACCCAGTGAAGATTGGCAAATCATCGACCCGAGCAACCCCACACAAACGGGTATGTTTTCGGTAACCTTTGATGGTAATTTTACTAATGACATTAGCCCATACATCATTGCTAAACATGGTGTTGGCGAAAGAATTAGCCTGAGCGGAGGTAAAACGGCGGTTTTTCATGACCTGGTAGTTCAGGGCGAAATATCAGCTATCTCCCCGAGTTCCCTTTATAGTCTAAACTCGGCATGGAAACATGTGACGGTAAGCGTGGATCATCTATTAGGTGATATTAAAATATACGAAGATGGTAATTTGACTATTTCTTCCACTTTTACTGCGGGAGAATCCGCACATGCAATAAGCGGTCAGGACTGGTACTTCGGTCAAGGTTTAGTGCCCTCTTCGTTTGATGAAATGCGACTTGCGAATGTCGCTCGTTCCGCGGATTGGGTCCAAGCTTCCTACCTTAATCAGAATCCTACTTCTACGCTGCCCGTTATTTCAGCAGTCTCTGGTCTGCCCAGCTTTCGCTCACTTTCAACATTTAACTTACCCGCCGATCAACCTTTTAACCACTCAATATCGGTAACAGGATCACCACTTGTTTTTACTGCAGTTGGATTACCCAGTGGAATTCTGCTTAGCTCGAATGATGGTAATTTGTCTGGTTCTCCTTCTGTGTCTGGTCAATTCACTTCCACGATCAGTGCCTTGTACCCGAATGGTAACCGGGCAGATCAGCAATACCGTTTTACCATCTCTCCGAGCGCTCCGGATATTATTATTTCTATCCCTCAGGTTGTAAATTCAACTTCGCTCTCAATCCCTTACGAAATGAATGCAACTGGAGGCGAAGACCCCATGCTTTATGTGGTTGCGGATACAATAGATCATGGCACCAATTTTTATGCGTGGTCCTATCGAAAGTCTCTCGGCAATAAGGGGCTAGGCTCTGGTACCGCAATCTTAGGTGGATTAGAACCCAACCAAAGCTATTATGTGCGATTATATGCTGAGAATTCGGCAGGTTATGACTGGACAGGGAAAGAATTCTTAATTCGCACACAGCCCAATAAGGAACACCTGCCCACGTCCCTTGCAATGTGGCTTGATGCGGCCGACTTGGCGGGCAACGGAAGCAATACTGTAGAGGGTTTTACTGTGTCGACCTGGAATGATAAATCTGGGAAAGATCGTGATATGGCCAACCCCGTCGGTAACCCGACCATAAAACTTGAAGGTCATGGAGGGAAGCCGGTAGTTGACTTTGACGGGAAGTCACAAATGAGAACGAGCTACAACTTTAGTGGTACCGATTTGAATTTATGGAGAAATGGTGGCTATTCAGTTTTTGGAGTATCTCGTTACACTGGCGGAGATAATGAACGTGTGATCAGTTCGAGCGGACATAATTGGCTTTTAGGACATCATGGTAATCAAATTGGAAGATATTTTTTTAATGGATGGGTCGATCAAGGATTTGCCTCCGATACCAATTTCCATATTTTTGAAACCCTCCATGAGGGGCGTACTGTGAATACAAATCCCTCTGCATCAGTCTGGACAGACGGAATTGAGGGTTCTTACCGAAGCGGGGGGAAGCAGGGTTCTAGCAACTGGAATTTTTATCCAGGGCAACTTTCGTTCGGGGCATTCGATAATTTGCGTGAAGCTTCCAAATGTCAAGTTGCAGAATTCATTATGCTGGAGGGTCTTATTAATGAACAGGATCGTTTAAAAATCGAGGGTTACCTCTCTCATAAGTGGGGAATACCACTACCCTCTTCTCATCCATGGGCCAACGATGCACCGACCTACGGAGATGTGATTCTCTCTGGCTCCACTGCTTTGATAGATACGAACCGAACTGTTGTTCCTACCATTATCAATCGATCGCCCGCTAATCTTAAAAATACGTCCGCTTCTTTGACTGGTCGTTTAGTTGATACGGGTTTGGGCATCCTTCCTATTAATCCAGCTGGGGTTGTCTCGACAAGCACTTCTACGATAGCCGGACTTTCTCCTCCTATTATTGGTGATATTAACGCATCCAATATTTCTCAAAGCAGTGCTAATTTAAGAGGAACTCTTATCTCTACTGGTGGGGAGACTCCGATTATTACTATAGTTTGGGGAGATGAAGATCACGGATCAGATTTTAATAATCTTTCAAGTTGGGACTTTAATGAAAGCTTGGGCTACTCGACTGCGGGGCCCTTTTCAGTTTTAGTAGGAGGTTTACAGGAACGAACCGTCTACTTCTTCCGCGTGGCGGTTTCTAACTCGATTGGTTCATTCATGTCACCGGATGTGGGAGTATTTGTGACAAGTTCTGTCGATCTGGTACCCCCTCAATCAATTTTATGGCTTGATGCAAATGATACATCTGCTTCAACTGGAACGTGGTTAGATACAAGTGGTAACGGAAATCATGCCACTAAGCAGGGTAATCCTAGTGTTGTATCAAATGCTCAGAATGGGTTGTCATAAATGAGGTATACCGGGACGAATGGGGAGTATCACAGCTTTGCAAATTTCACTGATGTTCGAACTGTTTTCTGGGTCTTTAAAAACTCGGGTGGTTATTGGCCTCTCTTGGGAGACAATAACAGGTACCACTTCCACCCAATGAATTCGAATGATTTAGTTAATGGTAGGCATACGAGTGGGAGTGTTAAAAATGGTAATTTTGCTTTGAATGGAACTCCGGCTTCTTGGGATACTTCAAAGCCCTCTACTATGTCGATTCTTTCGCTTCGTACATTAGGTAATGTGGAAGCTTCCAATTTCGCCAGTGACAGGAACATAAATGGTCGTTTCGGCAATGTCGATTTAGCAGAACTAATTATTTTTGATATTCCTCTTTCAGACGACCAAATCAAATATCAGGAAGGCTATCTTGCAAAAAAATGGGGGCTACAAAGTAAGTTGCCAAGTTCGCACCCACACAAACAATATTTCATGTCAGAAACACCTCAGATTACCAGTCCTAATTCTGATTCTTTAACCATTGGTCAGGCTTACAATTTCCAAGCTTCCACTAATATTTCCGACTCGACATTTTCTGCTTACAATCTGCCAGATGGATTAACCTGCAGTCCTTCCGGTCTCATAACTGGTACTCCAACAATCGGGGGAATTTACAAAGCTTCATTAACCGCCAAAAATTCAACTTATACTTGCCTCGGTTTTCTTACTCTGACGATTCCTGATACTGCACCTGGAATAATTGCACGTACTGCCGGAAGTATTTCTTCTACTACGGCAAATCTCATCGGAGACATTAATCATACCGGGGGCAGGGATTCGATTGTGACCGTTTATTGGGGGGATAATGATGCAGGGACTGGTAATTGGGATCAGAATATATCGCTCGGTAGTCAGGGCAAGGGATCTGTCTCGCATTTTGTGGATGGTCTTTCACCTTCCACTATTTACCACTACAGGTTTTCGGGTACTAATTTCAATGGGGCCACTGGTGGTGTTTCCTGGTCTAATACTGAGACATTTACAACTGACTCCAATATTTCTGTGCCGATTTTGAGTTCAATCTATTCTGTTTCAGATACTAACTTGGTCGGTGCCAAGCTGAATGCTGTATTACTAAACAATGGAGGAGATTCAAATACTTCAGTTACTTTTTATTGGGGGGAAAGTGATGGCGGTACAAATCCACTTGCCTGGCAGCAATCTATTGAAATTAACCAAGCTGAAGTCGGATCTGTTACTGGTCATATTAACTCGGGGCTTGGATTCCCTCGGGAGTATTATATGCGGGTGAAAGCTTCTAATGTTTTTGGGTCTACTTGGACACCCACTAGCCTATCTTTTCTTCCTCAGGCGGGGAACTCCGGTTTTACTCCGATGGATTACTCAGGCTTAAGATTATGGTTGGACGGATCCGACCTGAACGGTACAGGACAGACTCTTGTACTCAATCCAGGGGAGTCTGTTGGGTTGATTAAGGATAAGTCAGGGCAAGGTCGAGATGCCGCTCAGACTACCCCAACTTTCCAACCGACTTTCGTGCATGGCGCCTTGAATGGACTGCCCAATCTTCGTTTTGATGGTACGAATGATTACCTCACCTTCGAAAAGATTGAAACGATTCGTACCGTTTTTCTAGTGCTAAATCGAAAAACTGGAAATCAAGGGTTTTTATTGGGGGATGATACCGGTCATCATTTTCACAGTGCGAGTAACGCAATTTGGTCGAGCACTTGGACCCATCCTAACGTGATCAACGGATTGACTCAAATTAATGGGAATTTACGAGATGGTCTTACCAGTACCTACGACTTTAACACTCCTACCCTTATTTCTATTCGTACCAATGGCGCTGTCCGAGCATCTAATTTTTCAAAGGATCGAAATAATGAAATTTACTGGAAAGGAGACTTGGCGGAACTACTCGTTTACAATGAATCACTCCCTACCTCTGTTTTAAGAAAAGTCGAAGGCTACTTGGCTCATAAATGGGGAATACAATCCTCTTTGGTGGGCTCTCATCCTTATCGAATTACTGCACCCTCACGCAGTAAAAGTGCGGCGGTTACCAAGATTTATTGGGGAGGTACAGATGGCGGAGTAGATCCATCACTTTGGGATAATGTAATTGATGTGGGTGAAGTCGGAGTTGGGTTGAGGAAATTATCTGATGATGTGGCCGTATTAGCGGAGCCTCTACCGAATCAGTCAGGTGCGTCCTATGGTGTCGATCGGCTAGTTGATGGAGTATTACCCATGGATGGCTGGAGGAGTACTTGGACTGCTTGGTTTAAGGAGGACCCACAACTTACCTTTAATTTAGGTGCAGAAAGGTCGATGAATAAGATTCGTATTTATTTTCAGCCTTATGAACGTGCGGATGAATTAAAAGAAGTTGAAATTTGGGTGGCAGACGAAGAGATGAGTTTTTCATTATTAAAAACGGTCCCGGGTGTAGTGGGTATAAGAGAACAGGGAGTTTTTGCCGAATATGACTTGGAGGGTATTACCACCCGTGCAATTCGCTTAGCACCTAAATTTCAAGGTTGGGGTCACCAGTGGGGGGAGGTTGAGTTTTGGGTTTACGATAGTGGAGATTTTGAGGCAAAGGTGGAGGGTTTAACCAAGGGGCAAACTTATTATTATCGAACTTTTACTACGAATGATGGTGGTTCGCAATGGGCTCCTGATACGAACAGCTTTCAAGCCGAGGATAAAGTCGCTTATGAATCTGGGAAATTGATTATCAATACCACTTTGGGAACATGGAAGCATAGTGGTGGAGATCAAAGAAGCGGAGTGGTGTCACAAAAGAAACTTTCCGACAATATTGGCAATGAATATTTATACAAAGTATGTCGTTTCGAATTTGATGAAATTGAATTAAAAGGAAGTTTAGAGGTAGAGGTAAAGGGTTCAGCCTCCCTTGAAATTGTGGCCCGAAACGGGGATGCATTCATTGGTGTGCCAATTGCCGTTTCCGGTGAGGACGGTTCGACTTCAGACATTGGCTCATCTGGACCAGGTGGTTTTAATGGCGGAGAAGTGGGGGGGCGTGGATTTGGGCCTGGAGGGGGATTAGGAGGGAATGCCCCAGGGGGAGGTGGCTTTGGCGGTGCTGGCGGACTTGCCACTGCGACGACCGGTCAACCCTATGCGACTGGTGGGCTGCTTGATTTTGTTGGAGGGAGTGGAGGAGGAGGCTTCCTCGTTGATTATACCGGTGGTGGCGGAGGGGGTGCATTAAAGATCGAGTCCTCTCAAACACTAACTCTCGATTCGCGTCTCTTTGCAATGGGTGGCTCCGGTATTTCTGGCTCAGGTGGCGGTTCCGGTGGTTCTCTTTATTTAAAGGCGGAAAACTTGGTTCTAACTGCTCAGTCCATTATTGATGTGTCTGGTGGTTCCAATGGTGGCGGAGCGGGTAGGATTTACCTAGAGGGTACAAAATCTTTACTGAATCAGGGATCGGACAATTTAAGGAAATCGGGCGGACCGGGAGCTGCGCCGGGAACGGAGGGTACTCTTCGTTTTGTGCGGCCTTCTCACTTAGAGGAATTGGATTTTCGGGTTGGATCAATTGTGATTGATACCGATGTGGGGTCACTTACCCATAGTGATGGATCGATTGCTTTTGGATTAACTGAGGATTATTTGTATATTGATCAATCGGGTGCCGCTTGGCCTTATTCCGTATGTAGATTTAGGTTTACCCGAATACAGTTAGGAGGCGGAGTTGTGGTTCAACTTAAGGGAAGAAATGCATTGGCCTTGGAGGCTTATTCTGGGGACTTGATCCTGGGTGCAAATATCCGGGCTGATGGTGGAAATGCAGTCGCGAACCTCGGGGGGACAGGAATTCTTGGCGGTTATTCAGGAGTAGATGGTGCTTCTTTATACGGTTCTGGCCCCGGTGCACCGAAGTTATCTTCTTCCGTGGGACATGGTGCCGCTTATGGAGGGCATGGCTCTGGTAATGCGCGTATTTATGGAGACCGTTCTTTAGACGCTCTTCTTGGTGGAAGTTCGGGCGGTGCTTCTGATACTGCAGGTTCTGGTGCAGGAGGTGGTTCTATTTTATTGAAGGCATCCCGTGAACTCAAGATTGAGCCGAATGTTTTAATTACTGCCAATGGCGGTAATGGTTCCGGTAATGGTGCGTCTGGTTCAGGAGGAGGAGTTCGCTTAGAGGCAACAAGAGTATACAATCAGGGTAGAATTGAAGCGAAAGCGGGAAATGGGGTTCAGGTTGATGGAGATAACCAATCTCGTGGATCTTCGGGTGGGCGTGTCTCTATTATTGCCACCGCGGAGGTGACTGCTGGCGATATTGATGTATCGGGTGAGTGGTTGAGTAACGAGGGGTCGATTTTCATAGGAGGTAGTTATCAGAACTCGAGTTTAATTGCTGAAAATGCAAAAGTTACAATTGATACGAAAACAGGTTATTTTTCAATTGAAGGGGGAGCACATGGGGAAGGTGTATTTTCGGACCATTCCTACACTGACAGTTTAGGTCTTAACTGGAATTATGGAGTTTCTACCTTTACCTTCGCTCAAGTTCGGTTGAGTGGGGACACCAATATTCTTCTTCGTGGTGATCGTTCTTTATCCGTTAAAACAGTTGCCGGGGGAGAGATCTATATTGGGTCGGACTTGCTTTTAGATGGGGGGGATGCCTCGAATACGACTGGGTACGGTGGTCGACCAGTTTTAAATCCTTGGGCGGGGAGCAGTTCGCAAAAAATTTCCGGTAATGGCCCTGGCGGGCCTGGTACTGCAGGGAACTGGGGAGTAGGAGGAAGTTATAGTTATGGAGATGATCAAATATCAGATCTAATGGCAGGAAGTAGTGGCTCAAGTGGCCGTTATTTTCAAGGTTCTGGTGCGGGAGGCGGTGCGATTGAACTATTGGCGGAGGGTGATCTTACTATTGCCCCTGGGGTAATAATAAGTGCGAACGGTGGCGATGGCCGTACTGACGCTAATCAGAATGATCATGGTGCCGGTGGTTCGGGGGGTGCATTGAAATTATCAGGCAAAAATATTTACAACCAGGGCTTAGTTCGTGTACTGGGAGGAAACCGTGGAGCGGGAGGAGGACGAATCGTTATGGCCGCTCAAGGTACCATCGACAAGGGTATAATCTCGGTGGGCTCGGGAAGTTTTAAAGAAGTGAAGCCCCCGGTTATAATCGTTCCTGAGATACTCTATCTTTCGTATCAGAGTAAAGGAACACAGGTTGTTCGAAAAAATGTTTCGACTCGTCCTGCTAACCTGGTGGCATATTGGCCAATGGACGAGGGGGACGGAGAGCAGGCAGTGGATGCTATGGGGCGTTTCAACGGACAGTTAATTGGCGGCACTTCCTGGCAGAATGGTTATTTTGGTAAGGGAGTTCAGTTTAATGGTACCAATGCTTATATTTCCACCCAAGCCACTGCAGATGCACTTGGAGTGGACGGAAAAAAGCCAAGAACAATTTCTTTCTGGGTAAAGGTGGATGGTAATAATCCTCAGTCTCAACCCGGGTTTTATGGATATGGTGAGTTAGCCAATCCAAACGGAGTTAGTAAGTTCTGGGGTTTACGTAACATCAAGGATGGTGGGTACACCCAGATGATCAGTCAACATTGGGGGTGGGATCCAAGGGCTTCCCATTCTAATACCCTACTGGGTCGCTGGGCTCATTTTGCACACTGTTTTAACGGTTCGGAGGTCTCCATTTACATGGACGGTACTCGCATTGCGAATTGGGCTCGTTCAGGAATCAGTACTGGAGTGGCTCAAACATTTCAATTTGGCCGGTGGAGAAACGATGCAAATGCTTATTTTGGAGGAATTTTGGATGAGATGAGAATCTACGACGATTCATTAAGTGAAAACGAAATCCTGCAAATTTTTGGAGGGCAGGACTTAAAGTGTGATTTGATTTATTTGCATCACCAAGTTCAGGCTTCAGGAGATCCCACTTCCTATGATGCAAGTTTTCTGCCTAATGGTCTTAGTATTAACCAATTGAATGGAGAAATTATTGGGCAACCTCTAGAGGTAGGAATTTTTGATTTGAATGTGACTGCCACAAATATTGCAGGAAGCGGAGTGACTCCTTTACGAATTATTGTTAATAAAACCGCCCCAGTAGTGTCCAGTGCATCCCCGCGAAATGTGACCTCTTCTTCTGCCCGTTTTTCTGCATTAGTAAGTAATGATGGCGGGGATCCCCCCACCCTTTCTTTATTTTGGGGTGATAATGACGGTGGGTCCAATATGCTGGTAAATCCTGCTGATAATATACATTGGGATAATCGAATTGATCTCAACGGAACGCACTCAGAAGGAATGGCTCATTTATATGTGGATGGATTAACTCTTGGATCCACTTACTATTACAAGTGGTTGGCATCAAACTCCGTCACATCGGGAGTGTGGAGCTTGCCTCCGCAGGAAGGAATTAAAGCATGGTGGAAGCTGGATGAATCATCTGGTACTATTGCTCTTGATCAAATAAATGGAAATACCGGTACGCTTGTTGGGGTAGATAATTCGGCACGGGTATTTGGCAAGATTGGGAATGCCATTCGATTTGCTGGAGCGGGAGAAAATATCATTACAAAAGGTTTCAAGGGAGTTTCGGGAGATAAATCTCGCACCTTATCTTTTTGGATGAAGACAACACAGGCAAATGGTGGACTCGTAAATTGGGGAGAAAATGCGGATGGGCAGAATTGGGCGGTTTCTTTGAATAATGGATCTCTCAATCTTGATATTGGAGGTTCGCGATTAACCGGAAGTACAATTTTAAATAATAATGCATGGCACCATATTGCTTTAGTCTTACCGAATGGCTCCAACAGTGCCACCGATGTTTTTATGTATGTCGATGGTAATAAAGAAAACCCAATATTTGCTCATGATTTTGCATTTCCTTCAGGAATTGGAGGGCTTCAGCTTTGGTTAGATGCGAGTGATTTAACTTCAGCAGAAGCACTTTGGAATGACAAAAGTGGAAATAATAACCATGCAACCAAAAATGGTAATCCTGGTATTGTAACCAATGGGATAAACGGTCATTCAATCATGCGCTACAGCGGAACAAATGGAGAATATCATTCTTTTAACCGAATTTCAGATATCCGTACCGTCTTCTGGGTTTTTAAGCGTAATTCAGGTGGTTGGTTCCTTCTTGGAGATACCAGTACCTATCATTTTCACTCGAACGGAGGATCTCTATTTCACGGTACTTACGCACATGTAGGGATCAAGACGGGTTCTTCATTTGCTATAAACGGTGCACCTTACGATATTTACGGGAGCTGGCCAACCGATATTTCTATTGCCTCATTAGTGACCAGCCAGAATGTTCGGGCCAATAATTTTTCAAATGATCGAAATATTGGAGGTCGATATGCCAATGGTGATTTAGGGGAATTACTTATATTTAACACCGCTCTTTCTGCCGCTGATGTTAATCGAGTGTATTCCTACTTAAGCTTCAAGTGGGGATTGATGGGGGTAAATACTTCTGCACAAAATGATTTTCAAGTGGGTACTGATAGTAGTGGTAATCATTTCAATGGAATAATTGATGAAATTCGACTGTATGATCATTCTCTTTCAACCGAAGAGGTAAATAGTATCGCGTTGAATGGTACCATGAAGTTCCAAACTTCAAGCGTTGCCCTTCCTCCTGTAGTCGAAATTACCGCTCTTTCTGCGGAGTCTAATGGCTCAGTAATCATCACTGGTAATTTGATTAGCAAGGATTCGAACCTTCCTACTGTCCGGGTTTATTACGGGAATGAAAATGCAGGCTTTGATCTTTCCGCATGGGACAACTGGGTGGATGTGTCATCTGGTAATCCATTAGCCCTTGGCGAATTTAATGCATCTGTTACTGGGCTCAATCCAGGCGAGACCTACTACTTTAGAACATTTGCATCTAGTGTGGATGGTGAAGACTGGTCAAGTGGAGACCCTCAGGTGATCGATGACCTGTTGTCATTTTGGAGGTTGGATGAGGAGTCAGGAATATATGCTTATGATTCCACTTATCCTGCCAATACGGCTCGTTTCGAGGGCACTGATAATAACGCCACCCGTCCATCAGGGTATAATGCGCAGGGACTGTTTTTTGATGGGGGTACAAATTCCTTAAGTCTGGACTTTAATTCAACCGGTTATTTGGAAAATTCCTTCGAGGGGCGGTCCTTAAGTTTCCGTTTTAAACCGACTGCAAAGGTGTATGCCGGTCCCGCCCTTACCCAATATACTGATTTGGCCGCTTATTTTCCTTTTGATGAAGGGAGTGGTGCGAGTGCCAGTGATTTAAGCACCAATCAATTAACTGGAACTGGAAGTGGTGGTTTCTCATGGATTGCAGGTAATGCCGGACAGGCGATCAGTTTGGACGGAGTGGATGATTCACTTTCGCTGGAAACGCAGGGAGTGTTAAAGGAACTCCATAAAAAATCCTATTCCATTTCGCTTTGGGTAAACCCGGCAACGGGAGCGATTGGTAAGTACAGTCCGGGGCAGTTAAATACTTTTGGATTCAAAGTCCCAATGAGTGAGGCTTATTTTTCTAGTACAGATGTCTTGTTTTCTCTTACACCAAGTGGGTCTAGTTTGCTCACCGGCGGCCCGAGTGGAACAGGCTTAGCATTTGATAACGATGAGCACTTTGCAAATGCCGGTATTGGCATTAATCAAAATGACAATTATATGTCTCTCTTTACTGGTGCTTTCCGGGCAAAAGAACCAGGTACCTACACTTTTGAGACCAGGGGGAATGATAATCGAGGCGTACTATGGATCGACTTAGACCAGGATGGAATTTTTGAGGTGACAGGTGATCTGGGCAGTGAAAAAATCCTCGATGCTGCTTATCCTGCTATTGATAGCAAGGGAGTCCAATTGGTATCAGGGTATTATTCAATGGCGTTGGCTCATGCTGAAGCAACAGGAGGATCATCAATTCAACTGTATTTTTCTACTCCAAGCTCTGCTTCCGGACCTACCTCACTGAGCTTGGTTAATCCCTCTGCCGATACTGATTTATTTCTCACCGAAAATACCTACAGTGTATTGAAGAGAGGTCCTTTCGGTTTAAGGTTGGATGGAAATAATTCCCTTTCATATACTCATGCAACTGCGAGTCAAAGAGTATCTGTCTCATCTGTGCTTTCTCTTACTCCTTCAAGTTGGACTCATGTTGGGGTGGTGGTGGACTATAATTCTTCCACACTTAAACTGTACCAAAATGGTGAACTTGTTTCGCAAAACTCTTTACCCGAAGACAGTCCGCTCAATTTGTTAGCTTCAGAAACTTGGGAAGTGGGGGGGACTAGTCGTATCTCACAAGACTATTTTAATGGAGCGATTGATGATTTGCGCTTTTATAAGAGTGCGCTAAGTGATTCCGACATAAATGCCACTTTTAACGATGACTTGAGTGGGGCCGTCCCAGCAGGATATTCCAATCAAATGTTATATGATGAAGGTACATCAAACTCTGGGATTGGCGTCGTCTTGGAGGGCAATACATTAAAGGCGAAGATTGGAGAGAATGGATCATTCGCTGAGGTGTCAAGCAATGTGAATGTGAAAGATGATCAATGGCATCATGCCATTATTACATTTGGAGATTCTCCTAAAACTTTAAAACTTTACTTGGACGGTATATTGCAGGGTACCCCCACTCTGTTAGATTATTCGATGGTTTCATTGCATGCGGAACCCCCCTCCTTTGGTTCGACTTCAGGGTCTAGTGTCTATTCAGGTTTTGGAAACTATAAGGGTCTCCTTGATGAACTGAGGATTTATGATCGTGGTCTTGTTGAAGGTGATGTTAATTTAATTTTCAACGGGGATTCTCTGAACCAGGGATTTCTAGAATTTCGTGCCATCGAAAAACCCGTCGTTTTAACCAAGTCTGCTCTTGGAGTCTTGCCTACTCAGGCGACTTTGCGTGCCGAGGTAATATCGATTGGTGGGGAGATTACGACCGTGCAGACTGTGACCGATCAATCTTTTAAAACTGATACCGTCCCAGGACTTTCCGCTTGGTATTCTGCCCAAGATATGAACGGCGATAATGTGGAGGATCTCGGGCAAGTTCTTTCTAATGGTGATATTGTTTCTAGTTGGAGAGACGGGTCGGGCAAGCAAAGAAATATGCTTAATACTTCTGGGAATCCGAGATTTTATATATCAGCATTAAAAGGTAAACCAGTTATCAGTCTGGATGGGGATGATATGATTTGGGGTGAAACGAACTTTGATTTTCTTACCAATAGTGGATACAGCATGGTCTCTGTTGCCCGCTACACAGGGGGGGCAAATAATCGAGTCATTTCCTCTCGAACCAGGAATTGGTTGTTCGGGTTTCACGGCGGCCTTGTTTCCAGGTGGCATGCTGAAGGCTGGATCAGTACCGCGGGGCCTTCGGATAATAATTGGCACCTTCATTTGGGAAGCATTGAGGCAAAGGGTGGAAACCCAAGAGCATCTTTCTGGCGTGATGGAGAGCAGGTCGCCTTCAATAATAGAGGGTCAAACAATACTAATTTTGCTCCAGGGGTTTTACAATTCGGTGGGTATGGAACAAATCGTGAACGTTCGACCTGTGAAATTGCTGAAGTGATGGTTTTTGACCGTGAACTTAATCAGGGAGAAAGGTCAAGGTTGGAGGGGTATCTTGCTCATAAATGGCGCATCACAGAAGAAGTCTTACCCTCCAGTCACCCCTATATATCTTCAAATCCTTTTGGAGGCATTCAGGAAAATACTGTAGTACAATCTGTGGGCGGAGATAATCCCGTTGTTAAAATATTCTGGGGAGATGAATGGATTGACTCGAATACGACTTTGGTTGATGAGAACGATAACTCGAAGTGGGATTATGTTGTAGATATAAATGGAGGAGGTCCCGTAACATTAGGAACCTACGATATCCTGGTTCAAAACTTATCCATTAATACGCCTTATTTCTACAGAGCTTATGCAGAAAATTTAGGTGGTGGTAGTTGGGCAACAGATGTCCAAACTTTTACTGCCAGTGATACTCGGTTCACAAAGTATACTATGGATGGTCTTGTCCTTTGGTTAGATGCCATGGATACCGACGGGGATAATCAGAGTGATAGCATATTGGAGGGCAACTCAGTTCCTCTATGGGTCGATAAGTCTGAGAGTTCAAAAAATGCTTTACAATCTGTACCCAATGCAATGCCAACCTATGCGAAATCGGTATTCGATGGTTATCCTGCAATTCGTTTCGCTTCCGGAGAGTCCTATAATATTGGTTCTCTAAATCTTACTATTGGAAATATTCATGTCTTTATGGTGGCGCAGGGATTAGGAGTTGGAATTGGTGCTTCCAATGGGGTGACTGGGTGGACATTAGATGCAAAAACCACTCCTCGACTTGGTTCTTATTCCAATGAATATAGCATACTGCAACAAGTAACTCTTGGAAATGATCCTAGCTCCGGTTTTGGTCAATTGATCGGAGAAATTGGCGAAGTAATGGTCTTTGATCGTCTTCTGTCCCCACTCGAAAAGGAAAAGGTGGAGGGATATCTAGCACACAAATGGGGAATTACTCCCGATCTTGCTGGCAGTAGTTATAAGATAAAGAATGGCCTAGCTTTGTATTATCCATTTGAGGAGACTGATGGTACCGCAATTCAGGATGCATCTCCCAATCTAAGGAATGCCAATTTGACTGACGGTAATTTGAATACAACCGGCAAGTTTACTTCTGGTGTTGAATTTGATAACCTTGCCCACACCAAAATTGATCTCGGCGTAAATCAACTTGCTCTTCCCAATAATTGGACAATTTCAACATGGTTTACTACTCCCCTTGATGACACTTTCGTAGATTTTAGACATGCATTGACCAGTGGTGGTACCAATGCACATGTAGTTTTCGATCAACTAGGGTCTAAGGAGTTGGGAGCTTTCGATGGTACTTTTAATTCAACAGGTTATGGGGCTAATAACCTACCTACTGGATGGCATCACCTCGCCGCTCGTGGCAGTGGTGCACAAACTTCATTTTGGGTGGACGGAATTGCGGTGGGTACAGTAAATGCAAATGTTGCTTCAGCAGTGGATACAATTGGTAATCTCTCTGGTGGTTTTGGTCGATTTGCAGATAAGATTGATGATTTTCGGATTTATGATCGGGCCCTTGGGGCTTCGGAAATCGTGGAATTGTTTGGTTCTGGGAATGGAGACTTTGGGGCGCATCCTTTTAGTACTTACAGTCCTAATTTCGATAATTCTCCCGAGATTGTCTTACCCAGTAATCCAATCGTTCATTGGACTTTTGATGAATTAAACGGTACCGTTGTTGACGATTCTTCAGGGGTTGGCAATGTGGGTGATGGTACTTCTTTTTCTGATCTATATTTATTTTCTGAGGTCGGTCGAAATGGAACTTCGCTCCGCTTTGATGGGAATCAAACTTTATTATTACCTTCTAATGTTGCTACCTTTAATCTTACTGGACCTTTTGCAATTGGTCTTTGGTTATATACGGATGATTTGGATGGGGTAATTTTTAGAAGCGATCGAATCAAGTTTTATATTTCAAACGGTTTTATTAATGCAGAGGTCCGGATTGGTGGATCATGGAAAATCTCAAATTCATTTCCTTTATCTATTAATCAATGGGTTCACTACATTCTACAGTGGGATGGAAATAAAGTTGTGGTTTATGTCAATAATGAGGAGGTGATTGCTCCTATTAATGCAAAAGGAACGCTTGCTGGAGATGGTACGACAGTAGACTTATATTTTGGCAAGCACCCCTCTTCTCCGGATTACTTGGAGGGACAAATGGATGATTTGCGCATTTTCGGTCAGGGATTAACGGCACAAGAGAGACAGGATATATATAATTTTTCCGATTCGCCTTTAATTGCTAGATTTGGCCAAGAGTACGCCTATGAGATTGAGTCAATTAAAGGCCCGACTGAATATAACGCCACAAACCTACCCCAAGGTTTGGAAGTAGATGGAGTGAGTGGATTAATTTACGGAATTCCCACTCAAACGGGTGAGTTTAACTCCACTGTCACAGTTTCTAATATATCAGGCTCCGATTCAGAAATAATTAAATTGGTGGTGTTGAAGGGGCGGCAAAGTATTTCTTTCAATCAGGACTTGGGAGTTATTTCTTATGGTTCAATTCCAATTGATTTAAATGTAACCGCTACCTCAGAGTTACCTGTCTCCTTGGAGCTGGTTGACGGAAATTCTTCGGTGGATCTGAATGGTACTATCCTGACGATACGGAGTCCGGGCATGGTACGGATCAAGGCGACGCAGGTTGGAGGTTTGGAGTGGTTGGCTGCAGAACCAGTTTTTCTAGATCTTCAAATCATGAAAAAGGAATTGGTGGTAAGGGTGAATGATCAATTTAGAAAAACGGATCAAGCCAACCCTCTCTTTACCTACGGATTCAATGGGTTTGCTTACGATGACAACGAAAGCGATTTGATACAAAGCGTTTCGGTGACAACTTCTGTCGCAGATGGAAATACTTCAAACCCAACTCCGGAGGGATTGTATTCTATTCATGGTACAGGAGTACTTTCAGGTAAATACTTTGTTACTTACTTGGATGGGAAATTGACTGTATCTAATAAAACTCAGCATGAACTTATATTTGATCAGAATTTATCCTCGGTTTCGGCAACATTATCTACCTTATCATTAAATGGTTATTCGAGAACACTGGACGGAAACTTGACCAATCTTCCCTTACTGTACCAAGTGGAAGACGAGACGGTTGCCCGAATCCTCACCACTCGTCAGGATGTACTTCTTGCCTACTGGAAACTAGATGAAAATCTTTACTCCGGCGCTAAGGATTCGATGGGGAATTATAATGGTACTTTGCTAGATCTTAATGTATCGGGGTCGAGTAAGGATTGGCTCCCTGCTCGATTTGGAAACGGAGTCCGACTAGGAGCATCAAATGGAAGGATCGAGGCAGGCAGCGTTCCTTTTGATGGCTCGTTCACAATTAGTCTTTGGTTGAATTCCTCGGATCTGAACTCTTCTGGGACACAAATATTGGCAAAAGATGGTTTTCCTTCGATGAATGTTTGTCGATTAAGTAAGGTTAATGGAAACGGAAACATAGCGTTTGATTTCTTGACTGATGGCAATTCGACTCCATTCACCTTACAATCCCCCTCCCCTGTGCTCACTCAAAATGAATGGGTTCACATAGCAGTGGTATATGACGATTCCAATGATTCTAATCGTACATTATCACTTTTTGCAGATGGCAACCTGTCCCAGAAGCTCTCCTCAGTCCCAGTTTCTGGGTTTCCATTAAATCAAAGATTTTCACCGTTTAAAATTGGAGGTTCTGTTTCTCCTTTTGATGGAGTTGTGGATGACATTCGGATTTACAGTGACGACCTCAATCAAAGCGAAATTAACCAAATTTATGGCTCGGGGGGAGGTGACTTTAACACTTTGGAGATTATAGGTGCAGGGATTACTAAAGTAACCGCAATACAAGACGGTAATACTGTTTATGCACCCGCTCTTCCGGCAGACAATTATTTGACCGTAGTAAAAGCACCTCAGTTACTTTCTTTTGCTCCGATTGCGGACCACGCAGTGGGAGATTTCCCATTCTATCTAGATGCCAATTCAACCTCTGGATTGCCGGTTCAATTTGCAACTTCAGACCCAGCAAAGGCGACTATTATTGGCAATAAAGTTTTTATTCAAGGAACAGGCTTGGTTACAATCACTGCATTTCAAAATGGTGATAATCGTTTTGATAGTGCCATTGGGGTGGATCAGAATTTTACTATAGGATATGGCAATCTGTTTTCTGATTCTGCTCCAGGACTAAAGCTTTGGTTCGATGCGACTGATGTAAATGCGGATAATGAACCTGATGATATTTTTGATTTTATTTCAGGAAGTCGGGTGAGTATGTGGGGCGATAAGTCCGGGAACACTAATAACCCCATCCAGGCAACGATTAACAATATGCCTCGGTGGACGCCGCAGAGCCTGAATGAAAAACCAATTGTAACCTTTGACTCTAGTTCAGGAGAGCTTTTTGATATTCAGAGTGCAGTAAGTAATCCGGAATTTATTTTTATTGTTCATAAGCAAAGCGTTTTAGGTTCTTCAAGCGTGTTAGGTGGTGATTTATCTACCACAAATCCAGATGGCTTTTTCAGTCTTGAAGATAGTGCAAGTGGAGTAGAAATTTTATCGGATGTAAATACTTCAAATTGGTCCGTGAATAGTTTAAGAATTATCCCCGGTGGGCAATCACTTTGGGTAAACGGTACGGTTGCTCCTTTGGTCTCGAGCGGAGATTCCAATTTAACTTCAGCATTCGATAAACTGGGCGAATCTTTCTCTGGAGATATTGCTGAAGTTCTAGTATATAATCAGTCAGTCAACTCTGTTAATCGACAAAAAATTGAAGGTTACCTTGCCCATAAATGGGGGCTGACATCCAGTTTAGAACTTATCCATCCCTACTCCTCGAACCCACCGAGTTTTGGCGGTCCCCAATCGATTACCTTTCCTCCTTTGGTTGACAAGGCTTTCGGCGATAGTTCCTTCCCACTTTTAGCTGTTGCTACTTCGGGGTTACCGATTACTTACATTTCATCGAACCCCTCTGTTGCCACAATAACTGGAAACCTGGTTACTATTACAGGTAAGGGTTCCACCACTATATCTGCAATGCAGTTGGGAGATGATCGTTACCACCCTGCCAATCCGGTTAGTCAGGTGCTCACTATTATTCACCCGGGAGTCAAAGATGACCAAGTTATTACATTTGAATTAATTCCTGAGAAAGTCAGAGACGATCCTGCTTTTGAACTCAACGCAACCGCAGTGTCCTCTGGTATTAATCATCCTGTCTTCAATCTTCCTGTTAGCTTTGTCGTAAACAGTGGACCTGCTTCCGTTAATTCTGTTGGGGTGGTAACATTGGATGGTATGGAGGGTAATGTTAGTATTACTGCTAGTCAGAGCGGAAGTGCTTATGTGAACCCTGCCACCCCCGTGACTCAGGTGTTTTATGTTTCTTCTAAGCAAAGACAGGAAATCCGCTTTCCAAGTTTAGGACAGCCGGGCGGTTTACGTGATACTCCACGGGGACACCGACCATTAGTCCTGCAGGGGGTCCGTTCCACAAGTGGAATTCCATTACAGGTTACAAGTTCGAACTCCAGTATTGTTCGTATATTCAAGGGAAATCAGATCATTCCATTAATGGAGGGTACGGTTGATCTAACTTTTAACGCACCTGGTAACGCATCATTTGTAACTGCAGAGTCTGTAACAAAATCCTTGCGTATTATTGGTGCTGATAAATTCGTTTGGCGTCAATTTAGAAAGAGTGATGTACGCTACACTGGCATTCAGGATCGATTCATTGATAGGCTGATGTTAAAAAATCCTCTACTCAATGTCATGGAAAGCAGGAAGGTATTTAATGAAGATTACAGTGATTCCGACGGAGATGGTTATAGCAATCTTTTCGAGCGTGCAATTGGCTCAGATTCGCTGGGACCCGACCGAGGGCAAGATCTTCCTGTGCTCAGCATTCATGATGATAACAAGACTAGGATTTCTTTCGTACGCTACAAAGAAGATGGAAACTCCACGATTAATTCAGCGGGTGAAAGTTTTATATACAAGGTGGAGCAGAGTAATGACCTTCAAACATGGAACCAGTCAGGAATTAGGTTAGAGCGTTCTGTTGATTTAGGTGGTGGATTAGAAAGGCAAACCTGGGTTGCCGATGATTCTAAACTTTCTGGACGATCAAGGAAGTTTCTTCGCGTGCGCGTTTTGGTGCCTTAAATTTACTTTTGTATTTATTAGATTTATCAAAAAAAATAATATTTTTATTGCATTAATTCTTAGAATGAAATCACATAATGTAACCGCTATTTATTTTGCTTAAAATACAAAGTAAATAATAAAAACTGAATCTAATTCCCTAACTCAACCAATATGAAAAAAATTATATCGTTACTTGTCTTTACTCTTTTCACGACCTCTCTATTCGCAGGAGAATACCCCGATATCAGTATCAATGAATTAAAATCTGCAATTAAAAAAGGAAAAGTTGCCGTAATCGATGTGAATGGTGCGGGATCTTACAAAAAGGGGCATATTCCAAGCGCAATTCATTTTTCTTCAGTGGGTGCCAAATTAGCAAAATCTTTGCCAAAAGATAAGAATACACTGATTGTTTCTTATTGTGGCGGTCCTGGTTGCAGTGCTTACAAAAGAGGTGCTGATGCAGCGGCTAAACTGGGTTACAAAAATGTGAAGCATCTTTCCGCTGGAATTTCAGGATGGAAAAGATCAGGTTCTGAAGTCGCCAAAAAATAGATATTCTTAAGATTTGATTAAAAAAGACGCCTTCGGGCGTCTTTTTTTATGTCTGGGGAAAACCCTCCATAGATGCGGCTAAAATTTGTTTAATCTTCTCGCGCTCCTCTGTTTCTAAATAGGAATACTGGACGGGAATTTTACTACGTTCGCATGATAATATAAAATGTAACTTTTCGATTATGTAATCTTTGAATTCTAAAGGAAGACCTTTAAAAGAGTTGGAAAAAATCATGTAACTACATCTTAATTTTAATAATCTACTGGTTAATTCGAGTTTCTTTAGATTCGCTTTCTTTTTACCACTAATACTTCTCCTTTCAAAATCTGAAACATATCGAGTTTTCAAATTAATTTGATTTTCAGGTAAAGGTACTTCGTCTTTAAATAAGATATAATCCAGGAGAGAGTTTGCTTCTTTTTGAATGAAATTTTCAATATTTTTTTGATCGACTGTATTATCATTCGAGGTTACTAAATCGCGAATTCTATAGGTAATTGTTATGCAACGATTGGTAAAACCGATTTGGTGCTCCAGTAATAAATGGGGGATAATATCACTGCTTTCAGTTAAATATTTGTCCCAAGAAAAATATTTCCCGGGAGGATTCGGTATTTTGAAAATATTACCTTTTTGCATTTCTCCAATCTGGTTTGCCCATGTTTCATTGAATGGATGTTGACCGGTGATATGCCACCCGCCAAATCTTTTGCCGAAAGCAACACCATGTCCTGAAGTTTCTTTACGAAATGAGTCTATCGAACCACCTCCCTGCCCTGGTATAACCGAACCGATTAGTAAACCTGGTGCCCCTCCTATATCTTGTGATGCATGACAATTCATACATCTTTTCGATCGATAGATCGTTGGATGAGTTGTACTTCCTGGTTTTGGGAAATTAAATATATAGGTGATTGCCCCTAATGCGGGATCGATGCCAATAACTTCAATCTGACCTCCTGGTACATAGCCTATATAGAGATCATCAGTAAAATAAATCGCTCTTGGATTTCTTGGTGAAATTCTACTTAGTTGTAGACTGGTGGTAGAAAAAACAAGTAATTGAGAATATGGACTGATTGATAGTTCCTGTAGTAACGAGGAGAGATATTGTTTTTCCGAGTTAAAATTCAGTGTTACTTCGCCATTTTCCAATTTTCTTCTGAAATGTGAAAATGGATCACTTGGATTGGATTGAAAGTATTGATGGACGCTGTCCCGGAAATCAATCGCTGGGTACTCCGATGGAAAAAGAAAGAGGGGAAAGCAATAAGATGAAATTACTAATAGTGATCGCAGTTTTATCATTTTATTAAAAATATTGCTCGGCATGATGCAGTACAGATCTAGTTGATTAGCACTTTTAACACTAAAATCAAAAATTCCCTTTTTT
>Ga0206128_1001254_pt1 | contig 26022 bp, 24 predicted proteins | sample Helgoland_Spring_7_FD_148601 | JGI IMG/M metagenome (GOLD analysis project Ga0206128, IMG submission 148601) | Pelagic subsurface seawater microbial communities from Kabeltonne, Helgoland, North Sea - Helgoland_Spring_Bloom_20160426_1 | ecosystem: Environmental > Aquatic > Marine > Epipelagic ... | reverse complement strand
AAAAGGCTCCCTTGCTCACGCAAAGCTTCAAGAGCAGCGCCATGAAGCACCCGCTCACTGGGCAAAAGAAAGATTTCAAGTTTCAGACCATAGTCACGAATCTGACCGGTGATGTATTCATGATCCTGCTGATAAAGGTATTGTTTTTTCTCCAAGCCCTTAAGCAATTCATCACGATCTGATTTGGCCATGCGCGCAATTCTGACCTTGCGCCGCTTCTCAACAAGATCGCTACGCGTTGTCTGAAAAGCTTGGCCCAGAGCTGGCTTTTCGGCCGCTATCAGTTCGCGCTGCTTGGTGAGGCGACTTATTGATCCATCCAGGTCCCGCTGAATGGATTCAAGATCCTGAGCCATCGAAGACAATAGCGTGCCCAACAAGATGACCCATATAGTTACAATCATTTTCATCGTTTATTCTCCGGCCTCCCCTGTTTGCAGTTGAACCGGCAGCTCTACAAGCTGTGGCTGCGCCGATTTTTTATGCACGGCGATCGTCCTGCGCACTTGATCCGCAATGCCTCCATCTTCGGTCCATAACCAGCCGCCTGCTGCAGCTGTGGCGGCTGTGGCGGCTGTGTCAGCTGTCGCAGCTGTTGCTGCTGGCACACCCGTGCCCGCCAGAGGGCCAACATCGGCGGCATAGTAGGCACGGCAGAGGCCAAGGTAGAGCACGCTGACGGTGATCTTTTTCCCATTGGCAAGGGTGCGTGTTTCTTCGGCAAGTGTTAGTGTCCGGTTAAAGCTCCCTGCTGCATTTAAAATGGCAATGATCGACTTAAGCACATCTCGGGGTTTATCAAGAGCCTGCGGCGAACGGATCAAATCAATGTCAGAACCTAACTCCTCAACCAAAGGCGCGGGGAAACGCCCAACCAACTTTTGCATACGAGGAACAAGGCTTGCCATTGAAGAACGCAGTATCTGCTTAGCCTCGCGGTATTGAGCGAGGCCACTTTCTAATTTTTCTTTATTCTCATCAATGAGATCGGCCGAGCTTCCTGCTAAGTTTAACTCCTCGTTGAGCAACTTGAGCTCTTGTTGATAGATCTCAAGCAGGTCCTGCATTTGCTGTTTTTCAACCTGCCAAGTTGTTTTTTCTTCGCTAATGATGCGCTCCGTTTGAACCCACTGGCGGATCAACTCGCGAGAGTTCGAAGGATTCACCTCCTGCTCAGCCTTATTGTTCTGTTCCTGAGCATGACATGTGATCACTGCAAGTAGTGTCATCCCTATCGTGGAACTGTAAAATCGTATCATGTTATGATATGGTGTAGTATGGTATGGTATGATGTAGCTGACTTATCGTCTTCAGCAAGTATTCAAGTCGATTGAGCCGGCATTATCGCTCACTGAGAATAAGCTTAGAATTCGATTTCGAATCCGCCATAGATGTGGCGGCCACGGCCATTACGTGGCCCTTCAGGAATCCTGGAGACGATATTTTCCTCATCTAGAATATTGTAAATGCCTCCAATAAGTTTCCAGTTATCATTGATTTGATACCAAGCAGACAGGTCAAATTGCAGGGCATCATCAATCTTACCCTCGCGAGCAGAAGTTACTGGCTTATCGTAGTTTCCAGCAGTGCCATACATGGAGCTCGTCCAGGTAACGTCGAGGTTCGCTCCCCATTTAGTCATATCAATGCCTATGCCTGCGGCAAGCTTCCACTCTGGGATGTAGGGAATATCATTACCAGACTCATCACCCCCTTGAAAATCTGTGAAAATATTGCTATCATCAGTCTCTAAATTGCTTTTCAAAGTCGCCTGTGTCCAGGTGGCACTGAGATACATAGGGAGGCGGTAAGCCTTACCATCCTCGGATGCCGGATCCCAGCTTAGCATAGCCTCAATACCATAAACTTCGGCGGCACCTCCATTGGCAGGATCACCAGTCGCGGTGCCTGTGGCCGGAGCGAGCAGATTATCAAAGTCAGTGAAAAAACCGACTAATTCAAAACTGCGGTAAGCTTGTTCATCGATGTGACGCCAGCCCAACTCATAAGAAATGGAGGTCTCTTCGTCGGTCTGTTTAGCAGCATCGGGCTCGGTATAACCTTTAGGACTTGGGGTCGAAATACCGCGAAACACACCACCAAAAAGTCGGCTGGTTTCATTGAGCTCGTAGGTAAAACCCATGCCCCCTGCCATGACATTCAAATCATCGCTGCGGGATATATCTTTGTTATAGTCCTCAAAATCAAACTCAAGATGCTCAAAACGAATGCCTGGACGCAATGTCCACTTTCCAGATCTGATCTCATCTTCGATAAACAAGGCTGTCGCCACAGTTTCCTGCCTGAGGTTAGAATCAGCTCCAGGTATGCCAGGTTTTATCGAGTTAAAATCCCCCGCCCCATCCGAAGTATAATTATCGACCCACTGAAAGCGGCGCATGCGGTCCTTGTGCACCCGCAGGCCAGCGGTCACGCTGTGGTCAATCGCACCTAGGCTGAAGTCATAGGTAGCTGCTAGTTGACCACCGTAGCTATAGTAATCGCGGTTGTTTGCTTTGACGTCAATAGTGTCCCCCGCGTTGAGGCCACGTAGTGCATTGAGCTCATTATTCTTATTTAGTAATGCAGTATGCAAGGATATGGGAGGGTTCGGAGAACCACCAGGAGTAATTTTATTAAGCTTATACCAGTTACGGTTGAAACGATTGTAATAACCAGCTGCTTCCAATTTTAAATCACTAGTAGGCTCAGCAGTGTACTTTAAATAAGTGCGATACTGAAACGCATCGATGTTGTCATACTTAGTCGCCGCATAACGATCGTAGGGATTACTACGAACATCCGCCTCAGACAAGCCGAGGTAGCTTTCATTGGCGTCAAAATCGGTGGATCCAAATTTAAAATCAAAGCGTTGCTTCAACGCCGTGTCAGGCTCCCAAAATAGTTTCAGCATTGGCTCAATGCGCTGAAAGCCGGTATTCCTATCGCCATGCCCCTGAATGCTGCGGAAGCCATCACTGCTCTGATAATACAATTCTAAGAGATATCCAAAGCGACCATGTTCGGTGTCCACGGTATTTCCATAGTGAGCGTGGCCTGTGAAACTATTGTCAGAACCATAGATAAACTTACCATAAAATACCTCTTCCTCTGGGATAGGGGTGGAAACATAGTTAATTACTCCGCCAGTAGTGTGCGGACCATACTTAACCTGACTGGAGCCTTTGAGGATTTCGAATGCACTCATTCTACCCGCATTCGGAGAGTAGTAAGCCCCTGGAGAAGAGTAAGGCGCGGGAGCCATTAAAATGCCGTCCTCCATGATCGTGGTTTTTTCACTGCGTGTGCCTAAGTTACCTCGGATGGATAAATTGGGAAACAAGCCAAAGCCGTCCTCCTCACGCGTGTAGACACCGGGCACCTTCGCTAACAGCCGGTTGATATTGGTGTAATTCTGCTGCTTGATATCCTCGCCATCGAGATAGACTGCAGATCCGACCAGATCAAAGGCACGATCCTTGCTTCCCACCACCGTCAAGGGAGACAACTCACCATCATTTTGAGCAGATGACGGCACAACTAAGGTGACAGCTAAACCAGCTGCTAGGGGCAAGGTAAGCATGGCTTTTCTAAATGACGGGTCCTTTGGGAACAGGATTCGCGGAAACAGGATTCGGATGTTCATTGCTTGAAGACTTATTGGAAGGGGAATAAATGCCAATGAGATGGCGGCTTGCGGGCTTCTTATTGCGAATGAATCTCATTAACAATAAAAATCTGCATGAAATCCATTTTTTTTACCTTGCTGGAATCACCACTCTGACCGCTATTTGTGCCAACATGTTTGCACCCAGATGGAAAAAGGAAGCCAAGCTGCTCAATAAGGCAGCCAAAAAATTTCTTCATTACAAGCGCGACCTGCTCGATGATCAACAGATCGCAGAGATCAAATCGCGCTGCCAAGACCTTCAGGCCGCAACCAAGCAGGGGGACAAGGACAAATGTGACGAGGCCTCAAAACAGCTCCATGCAACCTGCGAAAACGCATTACCCCGACAGCAGAGACAGGGGTGGATTGAGGAAAATCTCGAGGTCATCTTTGTCGCTGTCGTCATCGCACTCGGACTGCGTGCTTATGTGGTTCAGCCCTTCCGTATTCCCACAGGCTCGATGCAACCTACCTTGAATGGCATTGTGGCTACCTCGGTACCCTCAGCAGATCAGTTTCCCAATATTGCCAGTAGAACCTTGCAACGGGCCACTCGAGGACGAAAATATGTGGACCTTGTTCTCGAGGAAGATAAACGCCTCCGCTCGGAAAACCCAGTGATTGAACAACCCTACTTTCACTTTTTCACCCACACCTACATCTATTTTGATGACGGTACCAAGCTCACCTTCCCGGGGCCAAAGTCTGCGCTGATGAACCGCAATGGCATGGGTTTTGGCAGCCTCTGCGGCTATCCCACTGCAGACATGAGCCAACAAGAAAAAGACCAATACCGACTTGCGATGCTTGGCACATCAGCCTCAAACATATCCTTGGAAGGTTCCCGAAACCGCACCATCGCCTACACAAAGCCGGAGCTGGCCGCGGGTACTGTCATTGCTAGAGGCTATATTGATACTGGCGACTTAATTCTTGTGGATAAAATATCCTACAACTTCCGCCGCCCTGACCGTGGAGAGGTTTTTGTTTTTGACACACGGGACATCAAAAAAATCCACTCTGAAGCCGCTAAAAATGGCGGGGCTGCTGGATCTCATTATATCAAGAGGCTTGCCGGTGTGCCGGGTGATAAACTACAAATCAAGCAGTCTGATTTATATGTTAATGGCGAAAAAGCCCAGGAACCCGGCATTGTTCGTGTAATGAGCCAACAAGAAGGCTATCAAGGTTACGAGCCTTCTTATCGACTTCAAGGAGGCAAGATATTCAAAGCCAGAAAATCTAATATGCCCGGCATGAATGAATACATCGCGCTTGGCGACAATAGCTACAACTCATCTGATTCACGCTTCTTTGGCACGGTAAAGGAATTCAACGTGATTGGTCCAGCCGCCTTTGTTCTGTGGCCTTTTAGTAGCGGACACTGGGGCGTCATTAAATAGTGTTGCTTACACCCACTATCTTCACTTTGATGGGTTCGTCCTGCCTGCTCTGCTTTTCACTTTGCTTTTGCCCTTTTTTTATCCCTGATGTCCTCCGCCCAACAAATCACCCGTAAAGCAAAGTCTAATCTAGCATTTGCGCTCTCTTGTTTGCCCAAACAACGCAAGAGCGACATGGTTATTTTCTATGCTTTTTGCAGAGTCATTGATGATCTGGCCGATGACCTCGATATCCCTTACAACGAGAGAGCGCTGGGACTCACTCAATGGCGAGAAGGTGTTGAAAACGGCTTTGATCATCCCGATGAGCTGCAAAGCGATGTCATGCATATCATCGAGCGCTACTCGATTCCAAAGCAACCATTCCTAGATCTTATAGACGGCTGCAAATCCGATCTCGACCCACAGCATTTCAATACCTGGCAAGACCTCGAGAGATACACTTACCAAGTCGCCAGCTGTGTCGGTTTGATTTCGATTCGGATTTTTGGCTGCACGCATCCAGATTCCGAAAAATACGCAACAGCCCTGGGTCACGCACTTCAACTCACCAATATTCTCCGAGATATCGAGGAAGACTTACGCAAGGGTGACCGCATTTATTTGCCTAAAGATGACTTCTCCCGTTTTCAATACAGCGAGGAGGAATTAAAAGAGCATATTCACAATCAACACTTTGTGGATATGATGAATGCACATGCTGACCGTGCGGAGGCATTTTACCAAGAAGCGATTGGCTATTTGCGGGATGAAGATGCCAAAGCCCTGCGAGCGGCTGAAGCAATGCGTAAGATTTATCACACCCTACTCATCAAGATGAGATCTGACAAATTTCATGTCTTCAGTCAGCGCTACTCCCTCTCGAAGGCCAAAAAAACAAGCATTCTGATCTCTAGCCTATTAGGTAAGTGACCATGCTATTGGTCACATTTCTTAGTAGCCAGATAGTTGTTACGCAGTATATTTGGTGCAACAGATTTTTCTCTGAAAACTCAGGCTGCCTCTGGCCTCCTTCATGGCTTAGCGGCTCACCACAAAATATTTCACCAACTATCTTTGAATGAAAACTCAGTACATCATCATTGTCACCCTGACAGCAGTGCTCGCCTCCTGTACGCCCTATCCTGAGACCAGCAATGGCGGCAGAAATCGCTGGTATTCAGATTTTACGGAGCCTGCACAAGAGCAGAAGCAATACAGAAAAATTCCCGTCGGGCATCCAGACCCACAAGGCAGAGGTAATATGGTAGTCAGTCCTTTCCGCCCCTATAATATCATCGACGTCACTGGCTACAGTCGTGGAGATATTGTTGGAGACCCTTCCACGGCACTCATCAACTCGAGAACAGGTAAGCGTGATCCAAAGACAGCGAAAACCTTTCGCATTCCGTAAGTTAACATTCATGGAGTCACTTTTCCCAGATTCTTCTGACTCGGAAGTCACCCTATCCGAGCCCTCAGACTCCGTCAGCGACGCGCCTCTGGCTGCACGAATGCGCCCTACAGCACTCACAGAGGTCGTAGGACAGCAACATATTCTCGCTGAGGGCAATCTATTACGGCGAGCGATTGAGGCCGACCGTTTCTCCTCTCTTATTTTCTACGGCCCACCCGGCACGGGCAAGACAACCCTTGCTACGGTGATTGCCAACTCCACCGACAGTCGCTTTGAGATGCTCAACGGGGTGGAATCAAATGTCGCTGAAATACGAGATAAAATTTCTCAGGCTCAGAAGTGGCGACAACTGCGTGAGCAGACAACGATCTTATTTATTGATGAGATTCATCGCTTCAACAAAGCCCAGCAAGACGTGCTGCTCCCGCATGTTGAGCGCGGCACCATTCGCTTCATTGGAGCGACGACTCATAATCCCTATTTTTATGTCAATTCTCCACTAGTATCACGGTCACAAATTTTCCAACTGGAGCCAATTTCAAGTCCTGACCTCATTACCTTAATGAACGTTGCTCTGACTGACTCAAAGCGAGGCCTAGGGGCCATGAATATTACGGCGGATGACAATGCCTTGGCCCACATCGCCGCAAAAAGTGACGGAGATGCCCGCCGAGCGCTGACCGCTTTAGAGCTCGCTGCTTTGACCACACCTGAAAATGATGACCATCATCGAATTCACATCAGCTTAGAGGTCGCAGAAGAGTCGATCCAACAAAAGGCGATTGTCTATGATGCTGACGGTGATCAACACTACGATACAACATCAGCATTCATCAAATCAATCAGAGGCTCTGATCCTGACGCTGCTCTTTATTGGCTCGCGAAGATGCTCACCGCCGGTGAAGACCCTCGATTTATTGCACGCAGGCTAGTCATTTCTGCAAGCGAAGACATAGGATTAGCTGACTCGAATGCCCTGCGAGTCGCCATGGATGCTCAGCAAGCTTATGAATTTATTGGTATGCCCGAGGGGCGCATCCCTCTTGCTCATGCTACCGTCTACCTTGCCACTGCGCCCAAATCAAACAGCGCCTATAGCGCGCTTGGAGATGCCATCAAGGACGTTAAAGAAGGCCGAACCTTGGCCGTTCCTGAGCACCTAAGAACAAAAACGCGCAAAAAACTGGCGCAAGACTCCGGCACCAGCGAGGAAGCTCTGCAGTACCACTATTCGCACGATTACGAAGGGAACTACACTCCACAGGCTTATCTTCCAGATGGACGCAGTTATTATTTTCCCACAGAAAACGGACTAGAAAAACGCATCAAGGAACGCCTCGCATACTGGCAAGGCTTATTTGATAAGTCCCAGAGTTGATTCTATTCTGGAGCTATCAGGCCCTATTGAGCAGGCTTCTGCTTGCCTGTTTTTATAAGTTCCCTGGTTTGATTCATGATCATTTTATCGCCAAGGTAGTATTTCTTATCCTCTTTGACAAAACCAGTTCCCGGCGCAAACCAATATCCACGTTTGAGCTCTAGCCCACCATTCATTCCTGTGACTTGTATGTGCAGCGCTTTGAAGTTACCCGCTTCAGTTTCCAAATCCTCCCATCCTATCGCTCTGAACCACCTGGTCATGCGCATCTTTTTACCCCCTATCGATTGATCCATCACAACGGGAAAAGCCTCTCCACCCTTCCAGCCAGACTCAATGATAGGGATAGGCTTGCTCAGGCTGATGACTCTCTTGGGGTTTTTCCCCTCCTGCTTGGATCCGAGCGCTTTCACCGCATTCTTTTCAATCAGCATGTATTGAATTTCCTCAAGCTGTTCGCCATTGGAGAAATAGAAAGCGTGGGCTTTAGGGCCATCCTCGGAGAGAGGTAAAAAACCGCGGTATACAGCAGTCTGTTCATACGTTGCACGGACTTTTCCCTCTAGCTCCTCGATTTTTTGCCCCGGAATCCCAGAGGGAAGTGTGGTGCTTTTAGCCACCTCCACAGAGACTTTATAAGTCCATGAGTCCCCAACTGATGGACTCCACAGTCGTTCTTGATGATCAGCCACTTCATCTTCGGCATAAGCCAAAGTCATAAAACAACATAGCAGCGAGGTTAAAAACAGGTTCTTACACATGACCCAAAATCTACTAACATCAGGACTTAACTCAAGACTAAAGGGATTGCGCAATGCGAACAGCCTCTACCGCCCCTTTGACATCATGCACGCGATGAATGCTGATGCCACTCTTGAAAGCTAAAGCTGTCATAATAGCTGTGGCACGGTCTCTCTGCAAAGGGTCTTCCTCACCCGTTAGTTTGCCAATGACCGATTTGCGTGATACGCCAAGAAGAATAGGCCTGCTCTTTTGTAAAGCGCCAAGACTCCTCAATAGCTCCAAATTATGCTCATAGGATTTGCCGAAACCAATACCAGGATCGAGGCAGATGAAATCTGGATTCATGCCAGATGCTTCAAGGCTTAGCAGCCGTTCAGCAAAAAACGCATTGATGGCTGACACCACTCCCCCCTGCTCATCGTAACAAGGGTTTTGCTGCATTGTACGCGGCTCACCCTGCATGTGCATGACGCAGACACCAACACCAGCATCGGAACATAGCCTTACCATTTTAGCATCCCTCATTCCCGTTACATCATTAACGATGTCAGCTCCTGCCTCGATGGCCGCCTCAGCAACCACTGCCTTCGAGGTATCAATAGAAATCAATATATCAGATTCATCTCGCAGCGCCTTGATGATGGGCACGGTCCTCTCAATTTCCTCAGCAACATCGATCGCACGAGCCCCAGGGCGTGTGGATTCACCACCAATATCAATAATCTGCGCTCCTTGTTCGACCATCCGCATGGCTCCGCTCAGTGCCTGATGAGTTAAGGAATATCTACCTCCATCTGAGAATGAGTCAGGTGTAGCATTCAAAATGCCCATGACAATTCCGCCCTGGTTGAGGTCTAATGTCTGACGACGTGTTTTCCAGATCATGATCTTATGGCTTGGAATATCATATCTACGGCGGTAGCTTCATATCTGGCACGTATGAATACAATCTTTAAAAAAGGGCCCATGGCTGCCAACCCCGCAGCCACCTCAATCATCCTGCTGATTGCATCACTGATGTTAATCAACAGCTTAAATGGGGCTATACCTGATCTAGCTGGTGTGGATGCGCCCAAAAACAATGTGCGCATCATGCACAATGAAGATGGCACATATACCGAATTCCGCCGCAGCCCAGATGAGCGGATAATCGAACGACGCACCTATGGTGACCGTCCTGGCGGCGGCGGGGACAGGGTCTTACATATGCTCATCGTCTATCGTAAAGATGCCTACGGTAAGCTTCGTAGTGGCATTGTCTATGACGGTGCAGGAGCCAAGTTATACCGCATTGTTTACGGCTACCATAAGCGAGATGGAAACCTAGTAGCGGAGGACATGTTTGATGCCAGAGTCAAAAGGACAAAAACATTAACTGACCCTGTAACCAAAAAGCCCTTCGAACAGGAATACCCAGTGAGATATCTAAGATACCGCTACGATGCTCAAGGACGACAAATGAAACCAATTGTCATTTGCCTGCCTGCAGGAAAAAGAGCGGAGGAACTCTTTGGCAAGGAGGGGTCTAGTCATGCCGACCCATGGGAAAATCCCAACAGAAGGACAGCTAACCCCAACGCACGGCCCCTGCGGTAACCGCTACGAGCGGTGCTTAACTACCGGCCCAAATACTTGGTCAGGGCTCGTCTACAGCTGCAGGCTCACGCTTGTTCAGGTAAGCGGGGAATTCTTTTTCTAAGGTGTTGAGATAGTACTCAGCCTCCTCTTGATCTCCTTTTTTCATCAAGGCATCGTAAGATTTATAAAGCGCATCAGCCCTGAGCTCTTTATCATCAACGAACAGCTGAACCACTACGACATAGTATGCTGCAGCTGCAGCAAAATCATTTGTGTTGTAGGCAATATCTCCAAGAATCATACGCAACTCAGCATTCACCATACCTTTGGGCCTCAGCTCAAGCCCTTCACCGGCACTCTTTTTTGCTTCCTCGAGATTTTCCAACCCCAGATAGGCTTCGGCTCTGTCTAACAAGGATTCAGCTTTCCAAAAGGGCTGCTCAACCACATCGAGAAAGTTAGTAGTAGCAACAATAGCCTCTTCATACTTACCTGCGCTAACACAAGCCTTGCCCAGCATTTTCCAAAAGGCTTGGGGTGTTGAACGCGGATCATCGAGGCTTACCCCTTGAGTGAGGTATCGCTGACTGGCCTTCATCTCACCGGCGTTAAAACACTGCACGCCCAGCCACCGAAAAATAGATGCCGGTATCTTATCCTGATGGCCCAGCTCAGTGAGCGTATCGATCTCTTTCTGCAGTCTGTTTTTATCCTTCATTGCGTAGGCACTGTAAATGACAAGCATGCCACTACGCTGAGCATAGTTCGCTTGGTCGAGGCGGCATGCATTCTCCAATGCGGTGATAGCCTCTGGGTATCTTTTGATCTGATAATTACCCCAACCGATCCAGTAATGAGTATTTGCAGCAGTATCTTGACCAAGATCAGGGAAGCCCATGAGCAACTCCTCATATCGGCGAATCATATCTGCGTAATCCTTATCCTCTTTTCTAATCCTTGCGCTGTTTTGCCATGCAAGAGCTGCCAGCTTGTCTTTTGGAAAACGCTCAATCAGCAAATCAAAATCTTTAAGTGCAGAAATACGGTCACCGAGCGCAAGAAATGACTTTCCTCGCATCGCAATAACATCAGGTGCACGCTGATCGTCAGCATGCCTTGCTAGGAATGATGTAAAGTCACGTACTGCGCCATTATGATCGCCTGACAAAGACAGGCACCACCCCCTTTTATAGTAGAGGTTAGCCTGGTTGGAACTTCCAATAATTTCCGAATCTATCTGGTTATACGCAGATGCAGCTTCGCGGTGTTGCTCGGCATCAAATAAAGTTTCCGCCTTCATGAGTAGCGCCTTATGAATCCTCTCATGCTTGGGGTATTGACCTTGGTATATTTCTAGAAAGGCATCGACCTGCATCGGAATATTCGCTCCCTTAATATTGTAGAAACAAAGCAAGCGGAAGTAGCTCGCTTCAAAGGCCTCCGCGGACATTGGCACCTGCCTCTCTGCCTGAGAAAAAAGTTGGATTGCCTTATCATATAACTTTAGCTGATAAGCACTACGGCCAGCAATGGCGTATTTGACTGCTTCCGTAGCAGGTGATCCGAGATATTCTGCTCGCTTCATCACATCCAGCACAGCTTGGTAGTTTTTAGCCGTGTACATGCTATTCATCAAAGCTGCCTGCGCGCTTGGTTTGAAATTATCTTCGCTAGAGAGCAAGACCGCCTCAAAGCATTCTGCGGCGAGTTCAACTTCTTTGTTCTGGAGCGCTAACAAACCTACATTGAGAGTCGCTTCAATACGCAGTTTGATCTCAACCTCAGGCTTCATTAAGGCCTCAAATTTCTCTCTCGCCTTGTCGTTTTCTTTTTTTGCCAAATAAAGATGTGCCAACTTCAGCCGAGCGCTCTCTCGGTAATTGATGGGCGCTTCTTCGGCTGCCTCTACCAAAGCGAAGGCTTCTATAGCCTCATCAATATTACCCGCATAACGAAAACATGAAGCCTCTTGATATCGACCACGGAAGCGCTCTTGCGCTGTGGTCGCCATCGTAGCTACTCGGCCAAAATGAACCGCTGCCTGACTGTACTTTTTCTCATTTACGGCATCATAACCAAGCCTGTTGGATGCCAGTGCTACATAGCGACCTTCTCTAAAACGGTTCACCACTCCATGCAGTATCCTCTTGCCCTCATCAATAGATCCAGATTGGTAGTAACACTCACCCAAGTAATAACTGGCAGCCTGCGTATTGACGTGATCGGGATAACGCTCAATGTATGTCATCAGACGAGGAATAGCCCGCTGATAAGCGTCCACTTTGAGTGCCTGATCCTCGGTATTGTTAGCCTCTCGATAGAGCTGTTTACAAAATTCAAATTGATCCTGAGCTGGATCGGAAACCAGCGGAGCATTTTGAGCACTGACCACAGAATGGCACAGACCCACAGTGAGGGAAACCCATAGGGCCAAAGGAAGTATGCGCATGCTAATATTCATAGAGAGAATGGATTAAAACTGATTTTTTGCTTACTTCGTTAATTGCATGAATGAACACAAAAATCGCCTATTACTTACGCTGGCGCTGCACCTGCGTTGCAAATGAGATATTCGGTATTCCCGCTTTCTGGCATACATCAATCACCTCTACAATCTTCTGATATTCAACCTTACCATCGCCTCGGATTCTAATAGCTTGATTCTTGTGCACGGCTGCAATGCGAGTCAATTTTCCGAACAGTTGATCTTGTGTCATTTCACTATTGTCGACGATCACGCCTCCATCTTCACGCACATTAACGATGATTTCACCAACGGTCTGCTTGGCATCAGCCCCCTCTTCAGCGACAGGTACGGATACATTGAGCTCACGCTCACTTTGAGAAAATTGCATCGTCGCGATGAAAAAGATCAACAGCAGAAAGACAACGTCGATCATCGGCGCCAGCGGGAAGGCGGCGGAATCAGGTTCTCTGGTTTGAAATTTCATCGGTTAAAAAAAGGTGGCTAGATCTACATGCCGTGAATCTCAGGGCTGTCATTGGAAGGCCTTGGAGCTGATCTTGGAGCCGCTGTGGCATCTCGCTGATCATTGCCATAGCCTTGATCGTCTGGATCGTCTGAATAAACCGGCTGGGGAGCCATACCACCACGTCGGTTATATTGAGCTGCCAGCAATGCCATTAAGTGTGTGGCTGCAGCCTCTAATTCGGCAATATATTTCTGCACCCGGCCGCGGAAAATAGAGTAAAAAATAACAGCCGTAATACCAATAACGAGGCCACTAGCGGTGGTGACGAGCGCTTGATAGACCCCCTCTGCCAGCTTATTGGCATGCACCCCTTCATAGTTACCGCTGGCGATCTCCATGAATGCGCGGATCATACCAATGACCGTTCCCAGCAGACCCGTCATCGGTGCAATAGTTCCGATATCATTAAGGTAGCTAATACGGTGGGTGAGGATACCTGCTTGGCGAGAGCCTTCTGCCTGGGCGACCTCTCGGACTTCCTTAAAAGTCGTACCTGTATTTTTCGTCATGAAATCGAGTGTCTTCTCGGTAATGCGAGCAACACTCTGATTTTGTTTGTGACAATGTGCCACCAAACCTAGGTAGTCACGCTTTCTGATAAGCGCCTCCGCCGTGCTCATGAATTTATCACTCACCACGGAATTGCGACGAATCGTGAAAAAATAGAACAGGATCAAAACCACACAGATCACTGATAAAACAGCCAAAGGATACATCATGAAACCTCCCATCCAAAGAATCTCAAGAATATCTGTGCTATCAACCGGATCAGGCGAATCCACCAAATCAGCGTCGGCAGCCATCAGAGAATAGGAAGAAGCCAGCATCGCTACAGAAGACAGGCAAAAAGTAAGAATATTAGATTTCATGGAAATTGTGTCAGAAGCATTGTAGTCCGATTTTTCTCGTGTGCAAGCACTGGGAACTCAACAAGCTAGCCACGGCATGACAAAGAGCGAAGGGCAAAAGCGTGCTTGCTAGCCATAGATTAATCGGGACAAAGAATAATCGTCTTCTCATTGCATTTGATTTACAAAACATTCAACACGACTCTTTGTAACAGTAATCGATGAGCACACCCAAGATCCAGCAGAAACTCAGAGACACGCCGCACAAGCCCGGTGTCTACTTGATGCGGGACCGACTGGGGGGAATCATTTATGTGGGCAAAGCTCGCGACCTCAAAAAACGCGTCGGCAACTATTTCATGCCATCCCGCAAAATGCGTGCTGACCGCAAAACCCGTGCTCTCATTGACAGCATTGAGGACTTTGACCTTCAGATCGTACGTAATGAGCAGGAAGCCCTCATTCTGGAAAGCAAACTCATCAAGCAGTATCGCCCACGCTACAATGTCAGCCTGCGCGATGACAAACGCTTCTACATGGTGAAAGTTCAGCTCAAGGATCCTCTTCCTCGTTTCATGCTGACTCGCTTAAAAAAAGACGATGGCGCACGTTACTTTGGCCCCTTTGTTCACTCTGTTGCCATCAAGGCGACCCTCGAATGGATTAATCGTGAGTTCGGCCTGCGCACGTGTCGACCTAGATTACCCAGTGAAAATGAATATCGCCACTGCCATGCTGATGTCATCCGCTCATGCAGTGCCCCCTGTGTGGGCAAGATCTCCGAAGAAGATTACCGCTCTCGTGTCATGGAGGCCGTCACCCTGCTCGAGGGGAAAGGCAGGAAAGATCGTCTGCAAGGATTACGTGAGCAAATGCAGCAGGCCTCAGAAAAGCTCCAGTTTGAAAAAGCGGCCCGCCTCCGCGACATCATCGACAACTTAGAAAAAACCCTCAGTCCAACACGAAGTTTTGTCCGTAGTGGAGGTGCCGTTCCTAGCACGGTGAAACCCAGCGAAGACTTGGCAGAACTACGAGAGGCCCTCAGCTTACCTGATCAACTCAACATCATGGAGTGCTTTGATATTTCTAATGTTTCGAGTAATCACATCGTCGCCTCGATGGTTCGGTTTGTAAATGGAAGCCCTGAAAACAAGAGTTATCGCCGCTATCGCATCAAAACAGTCCAAGGCCAAGATGACTTCGCCAGTATGGCAGAGGTCGTCAGGAGGCGCTACTCACGCATTCTATTGGAAAATAGTATTTCTGACCTTGAGGGTAGTCAGGAACAGCCACTTGAGGCTCTTCGTCGACTTGCTCGAGAGGGCAAATCTCCCTTGCTTATCCCTGATCTTGTCATCGTTGACGGTGGTAAGGGCCAACTCAGCATGGCTGTGCGAGAACTGCAGCGTCTTGGTTTGCACGACCTGCCCGTTATCGGCCTTGCTAAGCAACGAGAAGAAATCTTCAGACCTGGCATCAGCGAACCGCTATTGCTCTCTCATGACTCAGGAGCGCTCAAACTCATGCAACGCATGCGTGATGAAGCTCACCGTTTTGCCAACAATTACAATGAACTACTCTTGCGGAGGCGGGTCCGGGAGAGCCTTCTCGATGACTGTCCTGTGATCTCAGCAAAACGCAAAGAAGCACTGTTGAGGCGCTTTGGCTCCGTTAAACGCATCCGAAAGGCCGATGCCAAGGAATTGGAATCGGTTCCTGGAGTCGGCAAAAAATCAGCTCAAGAAATCCACCTCTGGCTGCAGCAGCAGAGGTAGTCGCTCTGTTGTGCCGTGCTAACTAGATTGTGGCATCTAGATTGTGGCTTACTAACTGGCAAAATCCAGTGCGCGCTGTTTCATCTGTGTTGCCATCAGATTGAGCGCATTGGCTCGTGTGGGCGCTAGGTGCTCCTTCAGGCCGGTTTCATCGATGTATCCCATGTCTGCCTGCAGAATCGCATCTGGCGTCTCACCGTCGAGCACTTGGACAAACAACGCAATCATGCCCTTGGTGATCAGAGAGTCTGAATCGGCTACATAATGCATTACTCCGCCCTCGTGTGAGGCATCTAGCCATACTTGAGATTGGCATCCTTTAATGAGCCTGTCTTCCGTCTGCTTCTCCACCGGGAATGGTTTGAGCTTTTTGCCCAAACCTATCACATACTCATAGCGCTCAGTCCAATCATGAAAAAAGCCTAGCTCCTCGAGCAGCTCTTGTTTTTTGGACTCAATACTCATCGATATGCTTGGCTCTCTGCTGAGCTTTCTATTGGCCTTGCTGAATGAGGGGCAGGATACGCGCAACCCTCTCTTTCATTTCCTTGCCTGGCTTAAACTTGACGATAGCACGAGGTGGGATTTTCATATCTTGGCCAGGATTTTTAGGATTACGTCCTACCTTACCTTTCATCTCACGCACTTGAAAAGATCCAAAATTACGCATCACAACTGCATTGCCACTAGCTAGCTCACTAGTAATGGTCTCCATCATGGTTTCCAGCACATTGAGCACCTCAGCTTGCCCAATTCCTGTTTTATTGCTCAATTTAATAACGAGATCGCGTTTTGTTACTGTTTCCATCTGTAATATATATATAAGGATTATTTAATCTAGCAACGAGAAGGCTACTATCTAGTTGCGCGGCTACTGGAAACCATAGTCTCGTGAAATTGTCTCGTACAAAATGGTATTAATTTCTTCTCTCCTCAACCCGCTGCTCTATTTTGGCCAATAAATGCTCTATTTCAGGCGTTTTGACTCCTAACAGCTGAGCTTTCAAGAGCGGCTGCCTCCATATAGCATCTACTTCAACTTCACGCCCTTCCATGTAGTCAATCATACTGGACGGCCGATATGCCTTCATTGGCCTTGTTATCTCGATCTGTTGATCAAGAAAATCGTCATCAATACGATAACCGAGAGCATCCGCAACGGCCTGCACTTCATGCATAATCTTGCGAATGCGATCTTCCAACTCTGGTCGAGCCAACAACTTTCCCGTATCAAGCCCACGCTCGGCAATCGCCAGGCCATTGAAGGGAATATTCCATACCAGCTTCATCCACTGGGCTTTCTCAAGCTCAGGCACAGCACGCGCATTAATTCCTCCGCTTTTGAGCATCTCAACCAGTGCTTCTAGCCTTTCTGAAACCGTTCCCGCGCTAGACTCAAAAGCCCCCACCTTGATCAGACCTGAAGCACTGTGACATAGGTGACCCGGCGCGGTTCGATTGATACACACAAAACAAAGCCCCCCGAACACCCTCCAGCCTCCAAAAATGCGCGCCAATTCCTCCGTATTGCCTAAGCCATTCTGCAAACTCAAAATCTCAGTTTGCTCACCGATCAGTGGCCCAACAACACTTTGATAATGAACATTGGCAGTGGTTTTCCATGCAATGATGACCAAATCAACTGGGCCTATTTCTTCGCTTGTTTTTGCACATTTTACCGATGGTAGCTCAATATCGCCATCGACACTCTCAATGCTCCAGCCATGGCTGCGCACATATTCATAATCTGTCCTTAACAAGAAATGAACATCCAAGCCCGCCTCTGCAAGCCGAGCGCCATAATAACCCCCGACAGCACCTGATCCAACAATGGCTATGCGATTCATGCTTGTCGATTCACCGGCACACTCACAGAACCTCATCTTGTTCATGGTACATGCCCGCATAGTCCCTGATCGCTGAGCCAAGACCGCTACAGAGTATTTCGATTTCATCGATGGAAATCGACAGTGGTGGCATAACGACCAGGGTATCCAGAATGGGCCTCGTTAAAACCTGATACTCGCGGGCCATGACCGACACCTTTTCGCCTACCCTCAATGTTTGATCGAAGGGCTGGCCATCACGGCCACGCAGTTCAATTCCAGCAATCATTCCACACTGCCGAACTTCATAAACGAGTGGCTCATCATCGGCTAACTTAGCCAGTTGGTCAGACAAGAAGTCCATTTTTTGGGGTAATTGCTCAAGCGTATGCTCCTGCTCAAAAACCTTCAAACTAGCGAGCCCTGCCGCACAGCCCAGCTGATTGGCTGTGTAGCTATGACCATAATAGAGGGCCTTGTCAGCACCCCCCAAAAACGCATTGTAAATTTCACCTCCAACCATCGTTGCGGCCAGTGGCAAATAGCCACCACTGAGGCCCTTGGCTAAACACAAATAGTCTGGAATGACTTCTTCATGCTGGCAGGCAAACATTTTACCGGTTCGCCCAAAGCCCGTCATTACCTCATCAAGGATAAGATGCACACCATGGCGATCACACCACTGCCTCAACTTCGCAAGCATGCCCTTTGGCCAAGGACGTATCTGGTTTACTCCTTGAATCAGCGGCTCGATAATGACCGCTGCTGTTTTTTCAATCACCTCATGGCCCAGTGCCTCAAGGTCGTCTAATCCGCCGAGGTGTTTGACAGGAAAACCAAACTTTCTAAATTGGTCAAAAAACTCGCCCACTCCGCCAAGTGAGGCCGCCCCCATCGTGTCACCGTGATAAGCCTGATCAAATGCGATGAAATGAACGCGCTCTGGCTGGCCCGTCTGAATCCGGTATTGGATTTCCATTTTAAGTGCGCACTCGACAGCCGTAGATCCATCATCAGAAAAAAAGACGCGCTCCAAGGTCTTCGGCGGAAACATAGCACACAAACGTTCGGCCAGCTCACTTGCTCGTGGATTAGCAAAACCAAGGTAACTGGTATGGGCAACCTTACCCAGCTGATCGATGATGGCTTGATTAATCAGCGGATGCTTGTGCCCATGCACATTGGTCCAGATGGACGCATTGCCATCGATATATCTTTTGCCCTCAGAATCAATCAGCCATGAACCATCACCCTCCACCAAGACCAATGGATCAGCAGGCTCTCCCCTCACCCAATCATCTTGGCGGGTAAAAGGATGCCAGCAATGCGCCTGATCCGCTGCGATCCAATGTTCCGTGTTCACGAGTGCTATTGCGCCACATTATGTCAAAATTGCAAGCATCAGCATCTCTCTCAAGACGCAAAAAAGAGGTGAAAACATCCCCTGGCAACAAAAGCAAGTCGTGCGATACCCGTGGATCGAATGGCCGCGATCACAAAGCCCTATTTCATCGAACCTTGAACACTCCCATAAAAAATTGAATAATACCCGTCCCATTACGTCTATCTAAGTATGAACAAGGCATTCCTCACCACCGTATTGACCGCTCTTGGTATCTTATCACTGAGCTCCTGTGTTGACCCCACTTACTATGAGGGCGGATATAGATCTTCGGGCAGCGCTACATTCACAACCCTACCTCATGGTTACAGCACCATCTATGTTAGTGGAAACCCCTACTACTACCATGGCAGCAGATGGTATCGCCGCAGTGGTAGCCATTACATCAACTGCTCTCGCCCCCATGGATACCATGGCAATATAGGCAGGCCTCATCACTACAGCGGTGTATCGCGTTTACCCTACGGCTATCGTACCACCTATGTGGGAGGCAGCCGTTATTATAACCATGGCAGCACCTGGTATCGCAAAAGTGGTAGTCGCTATGTCTCCTGTGCAAAACCATCTGGGCACCATTCTAATATACACAAAAGCGATCACCGCTCATACAAACACAGGGATCATGATACAAAATCATCCCCCAGCCGCGGCAGTCACAGCGGTAAAAAAAGCCACGACAAAAAAATTCATAGCAAACAAAGCTACAACAAACAAAATACTCAGCAACATGCTTCAATCACTCATCATGAGCGGAAGCGCTCCATGCAGAGTTCCCCTCGGATAACATCATCCCTCAAGACTGACTGGCACAAACAAAAAATGAGCCGTTCCACAACAAGTCCAACGACGGCGCAAAAGACGACACAGAAAACGGCCAACAAGCCATCAGCTGAGAGAAGGACAAGCTCTGCTAAGCGGCACCGCAGCCCAAAACCTGCCGTCAAAGCAAAGAGCTCTTCCGTAAGAAAAAAAACCCTCTAAAATCGTAAAAACCCGACAACCATGAGCTTACATCCGCTCGGGAACCTCAATACCTAATAAACCAAGACCCTTCTCAAGCACCTGGCTGGTTAGTTCACATAAAGCAAGGCGTGTGTTTTGAGTGTCTCCTTCAGACTTCAGCACTGGGCACGCCTCAAAAAACGAATGAAATGCCTTTGCCAGCTCAAGCAGGTAATTGGCCAAGAGGTTGGGCCTAAAATCATCAAGTAGTATCGGCACCGTCTCGCCAAAGCGAACCAGCATACGTGCTAGATGGACTTCAGCATCGGCCTCAATCGATAGAGCCGATGGGTCTATATTGATCTGCCCGTCGAGCTTGCGGAAAATAGAACGGACCCTCACATAGCTGTATTGTAAATAAGGTGCGGTATCACCCTGAAGCGCGAGCATCCTATCCCAGCTGAATACATAATCGGTCATTCGATGCTGAGAAAGCTCAGCAAACTTGACCGAACCAATGCCGACAATCGATGCCACTTCCGCTCTCTCGGCCGGGTCCATATCTGGATTTTTCTCACCTATCACCCGATCGGCACGCTCGACAGCCTCATCTAAAACATCGACCAGCTGAACATTGTCGCCACTGCGCGTTTTCATCAGTTTGCGATCCTCGCCAAGAATCGAACCAAATGCGATGTGGTGCATGCTGGGATTCTGTCCACGCTTGCGAGTGGCTTCAAAAATTTGCTGGAAGTGTAGCTGCTGTGGGGCACCTACCACATACCATATCTGATCTGCATGCCATTGCTGCACACGGAAATCGATGGTGGCCAAATCGGTTGTCGCATATAAAAAACCTCCGTCAGCTTTGCGAACAATCGCCGGCTTATCATCAAGCTTTGCATCACCATCAAAAAAAACACAAACGGCACCCTCACTCTCACGAGCCACCCCACTCTCAAGCATTTCATCAACCAGTGGTGCGAGTCTGTCATTATAAAAACTCTCCCCATACCAGTGATCAAAACCAACATCGAGACGGTCGTAAATGCCCTGCAGCCCTTGCTTAGAGAGATCAACACACTTTTCCCAAATTTTGAGGTTTTCCGCATCACCCCCTTGCAACTTAACGAGCTCCTGCTTGCAAGTTTCTCGCACCGCATCGTCTTTGCCACAAAGTGCGTTCACAGTACGATACACTCGTAACAGCTCGGCTACTGGATCAGCTTCTAGATCAGATTCCTTGAGCACCGTTTTCCAGCCATGGATGATCATGCCAAACTGCGTGCCCCAATCACCAATATGATTATCGGTGATGACCTCATGGCCAAGAAAACGAGCAATTCGTGACAGGCTGTCGCCAATAATTGTCGAACGAATATGGCCAACGTGCATCGGCTTGGCCACGTTTGGTGCAGAAAAATCAACTACGATCGTCTGCACTGGACTGGCCAAAGCAACCCCAAGCCTGTCATCACCAAGCAAGGCTGACATCCTCTTACTCCATGCAGAATGAGTAACTCGAAAGTTAATAAATCCAGGACCCGCGATATCGGCCACCGCAAGATCGCCAAGCTCCATCACCTCAATGAGCTTCGCCGCAAATTCACGGGGGTTGGTGCGCAGACGTTTAGCCAGAATCATTGCCGCATTGCTTTGATAATCTCCAAAGCGTAAATCTGCAGCCGACTCTACCTGCACCTGAAAACCTTCCGGTAAATCAACACCCACCGCATTCAGGGCTTGAGACATTACCCCCTCTAATTCTTGTATCATCATGATTTAAAATATTATCTGATTTACCCCGCTGATTGAACAGCCCTGCTAGTTTTCGCCTCCCGCACGGACGCTGGAGGAATCTGAGTCGAAAATATCCAAAACATCTTCTGCCGTTTGGGCATCATGGAGCTGCTGACGAATAGAACAATTATGAAACATTTTGGCAATAGCAGCCAGAGTCTGCAAATGCATATTGCGCTGTGATTGAGGCACAATGAGTAACATCACCAAATTCACTGGCCCATTATCGATCGCCTCGAAATCAATTCCTTCACTAGACCGGCCAAATGCCGCAATGACATGATCAATGGAATCTGAGAAGGCGTGCGGTATAGCCACACCGGAACCGATACCCGTGCTGACCTGGCCTTCCCGTTCCTCAAGAAGGTTTAGCACCTCATCATGCAAGCTAGCATCAAGCTGGCCACGCGACACCAGATGATCCACCATATGCGCCAGCGCATGGGAACATGTCTCACCCTTCAAATCGAGGATGACTTGTTTGGGACTTAACAAACTAGATAGTTTCATCACGTAATAACACAGGACTCGGAGTCACAGTGTCGCAGGAGCAGCAGCCACATACCTTGTGGCACTATTGCTTGCAAGCCTATTTGACGGCTGAAGAACACGCATAATTACACTGCAAAATACTCATTCTTCTGCCTAAATAGGCCTGTGCCCGACCTGAAAACAGCAGCCCTCGCTACCACCACCCGCTTAGCCGACGCTGGTCATACAGCCTACTTCGCCGGTGGATGCGTGCGAGATATGCTGCTCGGCACAGAGCCTAAGGACTATGATATCGCCACCTCTGCTACCCCCGACGAGGTTCAGGAACTTTTCCCCAACTCCAATGCCATCGGTGCTCACTTCGGGGTCATCCTAGTTCACAAAGGCGGCTTCCCTTTTGAGATTGCTACCTTTCGGCATGATGGCTCCTACAAAGATGGCAGACACCCTGATCGTGTTACCTTCACCACCCCAGAGGACGACGCTTCTCGACGTGATTTCACCATCAACGGGCTGTTTCAAAATCCAAACGACGATGAAATCATCGACTTTGTCCACGGTCAGCAAGACCTGAAAGCAGGGCTTCTTCGCGCCATTGGCAATCCCAGTGAGCGTTTTCAAGAAGACGCACTGCGCCTGATGCGGGCCATCCGCTTTGCCGCCACACTCAAATTCACCATCGAGCCTGTTACTTGGGCTGCTATTTGCGAGCACGCCCACCTATTGGCTAAAATAAGTGCCGAACGTATTCGTGATGAGTTCACCATGATCATCACCTCTGAGAGCCGAGCCCACGGACTCGACCTCCTCACCGAGAGCGGTCTCATGCGCCATATTGTTCCTGAGGTCTACGATCTCATCGGCTGTGAGCAGCCGCCACAATGGCATCCTGAGGGGGATGTCTACACCCATACTCGCATCATGCTCGAGATGCTCACCGAACAACCATCTGCAGAGCTTGCCCTGGCCGTGTTACTTCATGACATAGGCAAGCCCCCCACCTACAGCTATGATAAAGCCGACGACCGGATCCGGTTCAATGGCCATGACCGTGTTGGTGCTGAGATGGCTGAGGAAATATTACAGCGGCTCAAATACTCCAACCAAACCACCGATGATGTCTGCGCCATGGTGGCCAACCATATGAACTTTATGAACGTGCAAAATATGCGCACGGCTAAGGTCAAACGCTTTATGGCGCGCCCTACCTTCGAACAAGAGATGGAGCTGCACCGAGTGGATTGCGCCAGCAGTAATGGTTTCACTGAGAACTATGAATTTCTGCGGTGCAAGGAAACCGAATTTGCGGCAGAGCCACTTATTCCCCCGCCGCTTGTCAACGGCAAGGACCTCATCGATATCGGCATGCATCCGGGCCCAGAATTCACCCAGATTCTTACCAAAATTCAGACCGAACAGCTCGAAGGATCAATCAATACGAGGGAAGAAGCTCTCGATTACCTGCGCACTCATTTCTGTTAAAATTAATCGCTATCCCGATCGGGATGATCATCTGAGTCCTCGGGCTCTTCTTTCACATAGCCTGGCATGTCACCCCCCTTGTCCTTGAGTTCCGCAAGAACTTCCGACATGTCACGGAGCTCGTCCCAAACATGCTGCCGAACATAAATGGATGCATCTTGCCTAACGGCGAGTGCCAAACAATCGCTTGGCCGGGCATCAATTTCCACCACCTTGCGTTCCATGATCTCGTTTTCAGCCGTAATAAACAAACGGGCGTAAAACACATCGCCATCGACTTTGACAATCACCGCCTTGTCGACCTTAGCTCCGAAAGCATCTAGCATCTGTGAGAATACGTCATGGGTCAGTGGCCGTGGAGGCTTTACACCCGACATTACCGCATTGATCGATGCGCCAATCGCAGGCTCAACATAAAACACGATGACCTTTTCACCGTCTCCAAGGAAAACAGCACAACCTGCTGAAGTTGGCATCAAGGCAACAGGCTCAACTCTGACGTGATCTTTCATAATATCTGGTATATGTTAGGTATTTTTTCTGAGGGCAATTTCAGCATACAAATTATGATTCTTTACCCCCGTTTGGTCGAGCCAAGTACTGACGTGATATTTTCACATATTTCTCTGCCCAGTGTTTAATACCCTGCTGCTGCTCCTTATCGAGTGTCTTAACGACTTTAGCAGGGCTGCCCAAGACCAGCGAGCCAGGTGGGATTTCTGTGCCTCCTGTCACCAAAGCATGGGCCCCAATAATCGAACGCTCACCGATCACTGCACCATCAAGGATACATGCCCCCATACCGACTAAGACCTCATCTTTTACCGTGCATGCATGAATAATCGCGCTGTGGCCTACCGTCACGAGTTCGCCGATATATGCACCGTAATCATCGGCCAAATGCAACACTGCGTTGTCTTGAATGTTAGATCTTGGACCAATGACAATTTCATGGATGTCCCCCCTGAGTGTGGTATTGTACCAAACACTCGCTTCTTCCCCAATACTCACACGCCCTATCACGTCAGCGCTTTGCGCTACAAAAACGCTGTCATCTATGTCCGGACTTATCCCATCAAAGGTCTCAATAGCCATACCCTTACCATATCTCGCGTCTCTATTTTCACAAGTTGCAATCTATTGTCAAAAATGCCATCGTGCCGCGTGTTACATTTGGCCTCCCGCCTCAAAAAGGCATTCTTTCTGATGCTTGACCGAGCTTCACCCTAGCTGATTCTGTCCCCACTTTTCATGAAGGAACTCTACACCGTTATCGCCTTTATCATCTTTGGCTTTGCCCTTCGCTCCTGCAAAACTATTGCATTACGAAAGCTTGGAGCCTTGGTCATGCTCATCGCTTCAGGATTATGTTTTTACTTTCTTTTTGAATCGGCGTTGGCTGGCATCCTCGCGATGGCTGCCTGGTTTTTCCTGCCGTGGATCGAGCTACTTACCCGCATACGCAATCAACGTATGCCGCTGATCAATAAGCTCAAAGCGCGATCATCTGCTAACCTCAATGCCTTTCCCAATGCACGACAATATGTGAGTACATTAGAAAGCTCAGGCTTCGAACACATCAGCAACTGCGGCTGGAACCTGGGAGGAGTGGATCAGCTTTATCAGCTATACTGGAATGCAGAAAAAAAGTCTGTCGCCTCTCTCTGTTTGTGTGAGCAAGCCAGTGCTACTTTTTCTTATATTACCATCACATCCAAAGACATTGCCAATGGTGTCTGGCGAACGACCAACTTTCCATTTTCTCCCACATTGAAGCCTTCTCCGTCTGTTCACTGGAACCAAATTAGCTGTGTCAATGAATGCGTTGTCAAACTGCTTCATCAGCACGGTAACTTCCTGCACAAACAAGGGTTCGTTGATGACGATTTAAGCATCCCTGACCCAGACCACCTTGAACAAGAGCTTGAGCACGAACTACAACGCCAGATCGATCACAACCTCGAGCAGGGAATTATTACCCCGGCATGTGAGGATCAATTTCGCTACACCATTCGTGGGCTCTTTTACCTGTGGCGCCAGTTTATCCGCGACATGATCAGATTATGCTGAGCTCTAGATCGCTAGCCATCCAGCAGCAAAAGACCCCGAATTTCCTCTAGGAAACCCGGGGTCAAAAATGTGATGCTTTGTGTGTTTATCTTTGAGCTGACGACTATGAATACATCTTGGTGTAGTATTCGTCAGCCATACGGTCCGAATCAAAGAATGGCACTACTTCGTTCATGCTATTAAGAACGATATTCCACCAGCTTCCCTGCTCATCGTAGTATGA
>Ga0206128_1001246_pt1 | contig 26156 bp, 25 predicted proteins | sample Helgoland_Spring_7_FD_148601 | JGI IMG/M metagenome (GOLD analysis project Ga0206128, IMG submission 148601) | Pelagic subsurface seawater microbial communities from Kabeltonne, Helgoland, North Sea - Helgoland_Spring_Bloom_20160426_1 | ecosystem: Environmental > Aquatic > Marine > Epipelagic ... | reverse complement strand
GGGGGGAGGTTCTCGGGTTGAATCCTATTTTTGAAATTCGAGCATTGTTCATTTTTTTTCTATATGTTCCGTCGGGTTTTGAGTTGTCGAATGTAATATCTCCTTTATATGCAATGATGTTTTTAATTAAAGATGTTAATTCAAGTATGGAAATTTCTTTATTGGATCCGCAATTGAGGTGAGATATCTCTTGTTTGTAAATATCTGAGGCATTCACATTTTTTAAACAAAAAGATATTGCTTCGGCGAGATCCTCGACATAAAGAAATTCCCTTAATGCTTTGCCCGACCCCCAGACCTCAATGCTATCTGCGCCGCTTTCTTTCGCTTCGTGAACCTTGCGAATTAATGCAGGTAAGACATGGGAGCTTTTTAGGTCAAAATTATCTCTCGGCCCGTACATATTACACGGCATTATCGAATAGAAATTATTATCGTATTGTTCGTAAAGGCTTTCGCATAGTTTTATAGCTGCTATTTTAGCTATTGCATATGGCTCATTTGTTTTTTCTAATGCGCCCGTTAATAAGCTCTCTTCTTTAATGGGTATTTCTGCATCTCGAGGATAAATACAAGAGCTTCCAAGGTTTATCATTTTTTTAACATTGTAAATGTGCGAAGCGTGGATTAAGTTTGTTGCTATTTGCAAATTTTGATATATAAAGTCGGCTTTTTTAGTGCTGTTTGCTAATATGCCTCCCACCTTAGCTGCGCAAATAACAACCATTTCAGGCCTCTCTTTCCCGAACATCTTATTGACTTCAGTTTGTTTTGTTAGATCCAATTCTCTTCGAGTTTTTGTGATGATATTATTGAAGCCTTCGCTTTTTAATTTATTTAAGACGGCCGAGCCAACCATTCCGTTGTGTCCTGCGACGAAAATTTTATTCGATTTCATTTGCTTAGTGCAATATAATCGCTTTTGTACATTTTCTTGACCAAGCCTTGGAAGTCGGTTTGTCTTGCCCAACCCAACTCTTTCTCCGCAAGAGATGGGTCTCCGCATAGTTCGTGAACTTCTGCCGGCCTATAAAACTTTTGATCAACTTCAAAAATCAACAGTCCGTCTTTTGTGTGATATTTTTCATCCTCTTCTTTTCCTGAGGGTTTAAATTCTATACCAGCGCACTTTAAGGCTTCTTCCATGAATTCTCTAACAGTGTGCATTTCTCCACTTCCGAGAACATAGTTTTTTGGTTTTTCTTGATTAAGCATTAGCCAAACTCCGTCCATAAAATCTTCTGCGTCGCTCCAGTCTCTCTTTGCTTCTATGTTTCCAAGTTTCAGGGTTGGAACTTTTTTACCTTTCTCTATGGCTGTTTTTATTCTTGCTACTGTGTGCGTTATTTTTCGAGTTACGAAATCAAGCCCCCTTCTACTTCCTTCGTGATTGAATAACCACCCTTGTATTGCATATAAATTATAAGATTCTCTATATACCCTTACGATGTGCCTAGCTCCACATTTTGCGGCCCCATAAGGAGATTGAGGTCTAAGTGGGTGATTTTCGTTTTGCGGACTAAAGACCACATCTCCAAATTCCTCGGAAGATCCGGCGTTATAGAATCTGCATTGCGGGGCAAATCGGCGAATTGATTCAAGAATGTGAAGCACTGCATTTGCATCGGTGTCCCAAGTTTGAATCGGAAAATCCCAGCTTCCAGCCACAAAAGACTGTGCGGCGAAATTTATAAAAAAGTCTGGCTGGATGTCGATTACTACATCACGAATACTATGAGCATCATTTAAGTCCATACTGATTAACTCAAATCGAGGCTCATCCTCTAGATGCAATATGTTTTCGTGATTCTTAACGCTTAATCTTCGAGCTGTTCCGTATATTTTATAATCGGTATTCTTTAATAAATAATCGACCATGTGGCTTCCGTCTTGACCAGTGACTCCTGTTACTATTATTTTTTTCATTACGTAATATTAAAGAAAAAAGAAAAGATTTATAGTTCTATGTCTTACTCTCAGATAATTTATTATTAAAGAATTTTTTCTGCAGGTTGGATTTCGCTGCATACCTTTTCATGTTTAGGTCGTCTACTTCCTTGGAGGATATTTTTCCGTACCTCGCTCTTTCTACAGCATTAAATGTTTCTTGATTAGCCTTTAGGCACGCAGAGTATTCATTGGAGCTGTAAATTTTACTAAACAATTCGCCGCTTAACTGCGAGCTGATTAATTTTTTACATTCTTTGAAGGAAGATAGCGTTTTGTTTTGTTTTATCTTTCTTGACTTAATTTCCAGGATTGATAAATAATCAAATGCATATCCTTCGTCTACACTTATCTTAATCATTAACGTTTCCGTAGACTCTTATTATGACAGGGTTTTCTGTGTCAGTCTTAGCTAAGTTTCTTGACTCCTCTACTGTATAGTTAAAGTTTTGCGCATCTAGTCTAGATTTTAATTTTTCTAAGTTAATGAAGCGCCTGTAGTGATTTCCATTGAATTTACTTTTATCTGACCTCGCTTCAATAAAGAAATGTTTGCAATTATTCTTGATGAAGCTTAAAAATTTGATTTCTTTATCCAGGGGGATGGCATGAATGAAGAATCTAGCATAAATATAATCGCATTTTATATTTGGCATGTTATCCACATCGCTATTTAAGAAAAAGCAGTTTGTTGCGAAAAGTTCTTGCGGGAAGGATTGATCTATAGATAGGACGTTAATTCCGGACCTTGCAAAAAAAGACGAGTCCCTTCCGTTTCCGCATCCAACGTCTATTAGCGTCGAGCCTTCTTTTATATATGGCAAGCATGAGGCGGCAAAGGGGGAGGGGTTTGGAGTGACTGACTGACTCGAATAAAAGTCTGTCCAGTATTTTGAGTTTTCAGAATTTTGATCCATGATTTTTTTTGGGTTTCTTCCAGTCTGTTCCATATCGATCTACTATATATTCATTAATATTAAAAACCGTAGAAAATTCCATTCCTAAGAAATTTATTTTCTGTAGTGGGAAATTCTTTTCTTCAAGAAAGTAAAGGGGGTACCCTAGTGTTGAGAAATACTTAGAGCCCTCTTTTTTAAAACAGTAAAAATCAACATAAAACCCATCCCTGAATAAAGAAAATTCCCTGTCTTTTATTGCTAGAATACCTTTTTCTTTAAAGCTTCCCCCTTCTATCAGTTTTCGGATTTTTTTAATGTTATTAGCGTTCAGAACTCCAATGTCCATATCTACATCGTGCGGAATTAAATCGTTATCCCTAAAGTAACCTAGCAGGCTACCAAATAATAGGATTGTTTCAATTTTATTACTGATTAAAATTTGGGCGCAGTCTCGCAGTAAATTTTTAGCCGCTTGGATGTCTTTGCTTAAGGGGAAGCGGTCTGTTCCTGAGCCGGTTCTTCTTTGCAGTTCGATAAAAGTATCCTTGGTGTAAGTTGTCATATTAGATTATCCTGTATGTTACTGATGGGTGGAAGTATTTCCATTTTTCGCTCTGAAAAAAGCGGCAAGAGGGGGGCTCGTGTATTTCGCAGCTACATCCAACCGCAATTGCAAGATGCATGTCCCCGGTGTTACAACCGACGTACATGCCACACTTGCGCAACAGGCATATATATTTAGAAAGAGGTATGTTTTTATAGGGCTCACGGCTTAAATCTAATATCGAGTAGTGGTCTTGATATTTGCCAGTTATGCCCTGATGCTTGCGCTCAGGGATCGATCGCGTCTTGTGCCAGGTAGGACAACAGTATGGCTGCCATATCAAGGGGGGTTTGTCGAGAGAACGTATAATATTGTCTGCCCATATTTCAGATTGTATGCATGTGTGAAGCACTATGGGTCTTACGTCAAAGGCTTGAGCGTTGCTATAAAAGTTTTTAAGCTTTTGGGTGGCATAGTGTCCGCCGCCTATGTTAGATAGAGGCAGCGACTCTGTTGTGATTTCAATGTTAGCTATCTTGTCAAACAAAATACTAAATCGCTCTTTAGTTGGATGAAGTAAGATGGTAGGCTTGGTCTGTAGATTTTTGCATACAGCGGTAAGTAATAATGTGTCACCTAGGCCGCTGGCATCCCTGTCCGTTCCAAATCTTAAATTTTCTTTATCGGGCACCTTGTCTTTATCCATTTTAGGTATTTTTCGGCGAACACATTCTCATAGCTCTCGAGCGAGTTTAGCCGCTCCCACTGATTGACTGCGTCTTTGTATCCATAGAATTTTTCTTTAAATTCCAACTGGTGTTTGTATTTATACGCAAAGTGATCGAAAGTCCATCCGGCTTTACTAGTACTATTCTTGTGAATTGCCAGCGCTTGATTTTTTACTCTTGGCGGCTCATGAGATATGAAACTATTATGCTTGCCTATCATCCAGAGCCTCCACCAGTCCCAGTCCATATCTCCATAGCAATTTTTCCCATTAACCACGAGATTACTTCCTAGGTAAAAACTACACCTGAACTGCATGGCGTCAAAGTTATTGTGTGCCTTACAGTATTTGAATATATCAAGCAGGACGCTTTCGCTCCAGAATTCATCTACGTCAATCTGCATCAATACGCAATCTTTAATAAAATGCATGAAGCTGTTGCACATTTCAACTTTTCCGTTCCATGCGTCTCCGTTTTTTTTCCGAATTACTGTTATTTTCTTCTCCTTGTTGATTGTGTCCAGGAATTGCCGAGTTCCATCGACCGAAAGGTTGTTTTCGTGGTATTCTCTAGCTACGGGATTGCACCATCTAGTGCAATTAATATTTTTAGAAACTCCTTCGATTATGTACCAATGATCAAATATTTTAGGTATTATTTCGTATTGATCCTTTATGAATGGCATGCCATTTAGGACGATTGTGAAGGCGACTTTATTCATTATGTATTACCCAATCGCTTGTTATGGCTGGCGGCACATTGGGCGGCGGCCTGTGAACGAAATATTTCTTTTGTTTTAATTTTAATTGATTGCATAAATTAGAAAAACAGCTGTCTATCATGCATAAACTTTCTGAACCCTCTAAAACTTTAATCCAGTCAAAAACGCTTTCTGTCATTTCGGATATCTCTATGACCAGATTGTTTTTAAATATATCTCTATCGAAAGATGCCCTGTATCCGTCTGACCCTTGCGTGTGAATTACTGAATACTTTTCGTTGTTTATTTTTAATTCCTCTACTAATTGATTTTCTTTGTCTTTATTTCTTGTTATTGATAGGTTGTATTTCTCTTCAAGCGGTACATTTGCTATTTCGTATTTTAGTTCATCGAAGTGAAGAGTACCGAGTTCAAAGTTTGTGTTATTAAAATTATTGACTGGACCAGGTAGTCGAAAAGATAAATCAATTATATTATTACATCCAGACTGTAGGCATATATTATAACAGCTTTGAATGTGATATGGAGACTCTATAAATCGAACATAATTAATGTGATTAACAAAATGATTAATGTATTTTTTATCTATGGGCCATATTATCTCATACCCTTTGTCGAAATAATATTTTGCTATAGGCAGGCATATAATAATGTCCCCTATTCTTCCTGGCTGAATTATTCCTAATTTACGTAAGTTGTTTCGCATGTACATTGTTGAAATATTGCATTTTTAATTGATTTACTTCTTGAACCGCGTCCATTAAGGTTTCCTCTTTTGAGGAAATTCCTTGCGGGTTTCTATAGTATAACCCAAGTGTTTCGTTTATTCTTTGCATGTTTGCTCCTCGCTCTGCAGCTCTTAACCACATGTCGTAATCCGCTGCGAATTTAAGGCTTTCGTTGAAGTATCCAAATCTTTCGTGAATGCTTTTTCTCCACATCGGTTGGCAATGAGGGGAGTTTACTCTGATTAAATTATCAAAAGAAAAATCTATACATGGGAACTCTATTTTTGCTGAGTTATTTTCAACAGTTTCGTTTGGCAGGTCTGTCTCTAGGGTTCGATAGTATACAAGGTCTATATACTCTTTTTTCTCAAGCAAGTTAAATTGCTTTTCGATTGCGTTCTTTGCTCTGCGGTCATCTACGTTGGCATTCGTTATGTATTTCCCTAATGCGTTTTTAATAGCGAGATTCCAGCACCCATAAACGCCGGGATCTTTACTAAGCCCGAAGTCACTGATATGATTATATTTTATATTTTCATATTTTAGATAATTTTCTACCAAGTGTTTTTCTGGTTCTTTATTTGCATCTATGATTATCAGTTCGCATTTATGAAAGACAGTTTGTTCGAGAATGTTTTCCATAAAAGAATCAATAAATTCTTCCGCATTAAACATGGATGTAATTAGGGAAATCATTTTAACTTTAGTATTGCGCCTCTTGTTTCTTTTGTCATTGGTGAAGGAAGTGAGTTTTTTTCTATTTTAAAAAAGCCCCATTCGTCATGTTCTATTGCATCAATTGCGTCATTGCTCGGGAAGATCAGGTCGTCTATCTGCATCGAGTATAACGCGAAGTATTTGCCGTCTTTCACTTCGAAGTCGTCGAGAAACTTTATTTCTTTGTTCGCAAGAACACCGGTCTCTTCAAGAAATTCTCTTCTTGCGGCATATTCGGAATTTTCTCCGGGATCAATCATTCCACACGGCATTGACCAATGACCTGAGAGGTTGTGGCAATTTTTACTGCGCCGACCAAGCAACACAAGACTCCCAAACTGCGCGACAATCCCTGCTGCAATATATTCTTTAATCGAGGAAGTCATCTAGTTTTTGCTTGTTCTCCCAGTGTGGGCAGCCATCATATTTCATTTTTACAACCTTCTCTCCTTTGGAGCCGTCCGCTTCTAGCGTTTCTTTTTTATCAATAAAGGATGTTTTTGTTACGTTTCCGTCCTGATCTTTTATTGCGTAGTACTCCATAGGTTTTCTGTATGGACAAATAAAGGCTTTGATTGGTTCTCCGTTTTGATCTAGTATTGGTTCTCCTCTTGATATTTTGTAGCCGTCTTTTCCGCAAGCAAGAGGGCCTCCAAACGTTCCGTCCCTGGGGTAATCTTGCTTTGCTGCAAAGTTACTCGTAGCACACGCTTCATCGAAGTTGTCTAGGTACTCTTGGAATTGTGTTAATTGATGCTCAAAGCCTTCCAACTCTTCTTCTGTTATCTTTTCCATTCTAACATAACCTTTTCCTCTTTCTCCTAGAACATCCTTATCCAAATCAAACCTTAAGAAGATAAACTCACTTTGGGGTTGCGATTCTGGGATTAAATGTTTTACAGCTAGGGAGTATATAAGGTTTTGCAGGTTGTCTGTTATTTCTTTCCCCTTGAAAACTTGCTTACTACTTTTGAAGTCTCTAATAATTACCGAATTGTCTTTGTATTTGAAAAGTTTATCTATGTAGCCCCTTACTGCGTACCTGATACCTTTTTCGGGCTTATCTATCTCTAAATCAAAAAACCTTTCCGATTCAGCTTCTTCAGGCTTTTCTTCTGTGTCTCCAAAGAAATCACAACGAAGCCCAGCAACAATCATTTCGTCGATCAAGTCCAAATTTTCTTGATCATCAACCTTTAACTCTTCGGCTTCTTCCTTAACTTGAGCGGCGACAATCTTGGTATTCCATATTGTTCCTTCTTTTGTTATTTTATTAAATTCAGCTTTATGCTTGTCTCCTAGAAGTTCAAATATATTGTGACATATTGTTCCTCTACTTGAGCCGTCATTTCCTGCTTGAGGGAGCTTTAATTTATAATTGCACCAGTATGTCCAAGAGCAAGTTTGTGCGGTTTTAATTCTGCTTGCTGATAGTTTAGTTAATTCACTCATTGGTTATTATTTTTTTATTTTTTAATAGGGACTTTGGTAAAGTTTTGTATATTTCGTTAATTTTATTAATGATGAATTTTTTCTGCTTTTCGGGCTTTGTTGATTGTAGTTTTTTATTCCACAATTTAAAGTCGTCATTACTCATGTCTCCAAAATCTTTTGCAGTTGGTAGGCATATTAGTATCTTGTCCGGATCATAGTAGTTTAATAGTTTTAGGTAATTTTTTATGCTAGCCTCTAATCCTCTGTTTTTTTCTGAGCCAGAGTCGTTATTTAGTGAGATTACGACTTTATTTATATTGAGCGATAATGTTGAACATATTAACTTGGTGGATATATCTAGGCCAAAAGTAACCAGTACGTTATTGTACCCATTTTGGTTTAGGTTTAACAAGTCACCTATGCTTTCTACGAGTATAACTTCTCCCGTCTTGCTTATGGATTCTTTTGTTTTTGGGCTTGCATAAAGTGGGTATACCCAGCCTTTCTTTCTTCCCACGTGCTTCCATTTTGGCCTGCTTGTTGAGCGACTCATATCTCTACCAGAAAATCCATGGATCTGCCCGTGTTCGTTATATATTGGGAAGATAAATCTATTATTAAGCTTTCCGCTGGTCGCGTAGCCAGATTTTAATGATTTCAGCACATCAGAGGATATATTTTTGTCGTTGTAGAATTTATAATGAGGTAGTAATTTTTTAAGGCAGTTTTCTGGGTATATTTCTTCCATTTCTAATTTCTCTGAGAATTTTTTTTTGTTGTAGTTCGATCCTATATCGTCATCTTCTAGATACTTCTTAAGCTCTTTAGGGTCGTTTGTCCCCAGGGTCATCTCAACCAGCCTTTTTAATGGAGAGAACGGACTATTCTGCACGTGATCTTTCCATACTCCTGAGTCTTTATATATCTGGATTGCGGTTCGATTGTCCCCGTTTCTAAATATGGCGTTAGTTTGCCAATAAGGGCCCCTGTCTTGAAGTCTATACCCAAGATTAGTCAGGCATTCTTTTATTTTTTCCTGGGAGATCATATATTAGGAAGCTCTTCCATGAAGCCTTCAACCGCTCCAACTCCCTCTGATTCCATGTGGGAAACTAAATCCTGCAGATCCCCTCTTTCTTCTATGTTGAAATTTTCCATGTGAAGGTTTATGTAGTTTTTTCTTTTTGTTCCGTCGGGCATTTCTACTGGCTGCAAGGCTCTATGAACGTCCTCTCCTAACCATCTGTATTTTAAGCAAATAAGCTTGTGGGTACCGAACCCTTCCGATTCGGACTGTATTTCGTCCATAGTTTTTTGCCTAAGAAGGAACAAGTGAGAGCAGAATTGAGTAATCTGATCCGATAGTGAAACTATGCTTTCGTCGTCAACCACATTGTCTGAACTCCTGTTGTTGGTTATTCCTAACCTATTGCTCTGAACACTAGTAAGCATAGAAACTACGGGGCCGTCATTAAAACAAAGCTCTTTTTGTATGAGCTGTTTGAATTTATCTACCATTCTTCCTACTGTCTCCCATGAGCTTGCTCCATTTTGCCTTTCGTAACTTGTTTTAATATAATCAAAGCTAAATATCATTTGATTTCCCCTGCCGATCTCAGAGAAATAAAATCTTCTTATTATGTTGATCATGCTTTCGATAGAGTGCCCTGCGACATTATAGTAATAAAATTTAAGCCCTTTTATTTTTGTCCATGTCTCTCTAACTTTATTTATAATTTCATCTCCAGCCTGCCTCCACCTTCCTGTCTCTAGTAGGTTCATTGGTACTCCTGAGAGAGCCGAGCATTGCCTCACTATCAACTCCTCTTTGCTCATTTCTCCGTTATCAAAGTGAAGTATTGGCACGTTATTATTCATGCTGGAGACTTTCGTGCAGAAATCCATGCAGAACTGCGTTTTCCCCACTCCTGCTCTTGCGACAACCACAGTTATATTTCCCGGCCTCAGTAATGATCCGTAGCATTCGTTAACTCTTTTGTGGGGCCCCATTAATCCAAACTGGTCTATCGGGTTATTTCCTCTTTCTTCTATGAAGTCCTCCATATCCTCAAATAAGTTTTCTGGGTTGCTGGATCCTATTTCATATAAATTAATTTTGTCATTATATACTTTATCTGCCTCTCCAACGATATCGTCAAAGCTTGAGCTTGACGCTATTGATTTCATGCTTTTTGCCACGTCTAGTGCGGAGTTGTGAATTTCCCTCCTGACAGTAAGTTTTTTGAGTTCTTTTGCTGCTTTAACGACTCCATCTTTAGATATTTGTCTCATCGATAAAGCTTTGATATAATCTGCGATATTTATGTTGTCCTCAAAGGATATGTTTAAAGATTGAACTCTTTGAGATAATAATACTTCGTCTAATGCGTCAGACGACTCTAGCGACTGCCTTAGTACGCAAAAAATTGTTTTATTTACTGTTGTGTTCCCGTCGAAAAAATCTTTTTCATCTATGAATGCCGCTATTAATGGATAGGCTTCGGGAAATTTTATTAAACCTCCTATTAGGTGTTGCTCTAGTTCGTAAGAATATATCATTCTTACATGATATCATTTACCTGATTTAAAGTCAAGGATTTTCTTCGTCGCCTGAGTCTTTTGGAAGGTTTAGCTCTATCTCTTGAGCGGCTAGTTGGTCGAGGTATTGTACTAGAGATTGCCTTAGGCCTAGCTCTATGATTGGAGAGTTTACTTTTGTTATGATTGATGGCACCCCTTCTTGGTTCACGTAGGTAAGTATAAAGCCGCTATCCCCTTTTCCTGAGCCGCTAAGCTCAAAAAGTAGAGAGATTACGCTTTCGGGCAAATGAAACTTGCCTAGGTTCTCAGGATCAATAAATTCTTCGCTCATACTGTAGTATACACATTTTAAAGAAAAACTCCGAAGTTTTCAAATAATTTTTCGGTTAGAGTGTCCTCTTCGTATATCTCTATTAGTTGTATTTCGTTTAGTTCGCAGAACCTTAGTTTGTCCTGATCTCTTTTTAGCTGATTTATATAATTTATCTTATTGTTTGCGTGAAAAAATGGCACGTATCTCGTGTGCTGTTTGCCTTGAACTTCCACTGCAATTTTTTTATTGGCGTTATAAAAGTCTAGAGATAGCTTGCTCCCCGCAACCGGGAATTCTTCAAATACGATGTGGCCTTTCCAATACTTTTCTAGGAATTTTTTTGTCTTAAATTGTATTTTGCTTCTACTCGGAGCTTCCCAGTCTATTAGGTATTTTTTAGCTTTTTTTACCGTACGTACAGCTCCAGTTAGAGTGTTAAAGCGCATTCGTTAACTTTTTGAAGTCTTGGTATAGAAAATCACACAAGCTTTCGTCTCCCTCTAGGAAGTCTATTAGCCTTTGTTCTCCTTGGAATTTGTCGTTTATTTTCATTTTTTTAATTTCCAGCTCCTTCATTAGGTCTTCTGATATCGATATCCATGCGCCTTTTTTTTCTATCAAGTTAAAGAGGTATAGCATGTCTAATATCTCCCTGGCCCTCCATACGGACTTTCCGGACTTTTGGCCGTATTTTATGGGATACCTTGTTGTAGATCCGGTTTTTTCGTTTATACTTTTTCTGAATTTTATTTTACAATAATGTCCTATAGGTTCCCCTTTTGCGTCTAGTGTCGTGGCGCTAGGATTTTTAAATATTAAATCGGAAGTATATCTCTCTTGAAATTCGAGTATAAAGTTTGCGTAATGTTTTACGGCGTTGCCTCCGGCTTCTTTTGTTTTTGGCCCGCCTCTTGCGGCGTAAGGATTGGTTGCGACTTCCACTCTAACTTGGCTTGTCAGGATCATTGTGTGCCCCATTTTTGATATGGGGAGAACCATCTTTTTTAAAAAAACAGAAGTGATTAAGGCTCCCCCCGCCACTTGCTCTGATTCTGCGAAAGGCTTGTTTATGTCTCCAACCCTGCATAGAGCGTCAACGCTATCTATGATGAACATGTATTTCTTATCGTCTTCGTTTTGGAATACTAATTCCCTTACTAGTTCGAAAACTTTCTCGAAGATGTTGCAGTCGAATACGAAAAACTTTTCGGGGTCCGTATCTATTCCTGACCTTTCTATCATCTCTCGACTAAATCTGCCCTCACTTTTTATATAGATAACCATTCCTTTTTTGCCAAAATGTTTCTGAAAGTTTCTGGCAAACGCTATTGCGCAACTAGTTTTCCCCCCTTCGTTTATTCCTGTAAATCTATGAGCTCCACTGGGTAGACCTCCGCCCATAGCTATGTCAAGATTTAGGCTCCCGCTTGAGATTTTGTATTCATCGGCTTCGTGGAAGTTATAATGGTACTTTTGATTATCTTTATCGTTTAGGAATTTGGAAATCTGATCTGTTGTCTTTGGCTGTTCTTTTTTTATTTTACTCATCTATGAATTGTCTGATTGTTTTATTTTTTTTCGAATAAAAGATATCCTTTCCTGTTTTGTCTCCAAGCTGAATTTCGTTTTTTACTGGTATTTTATAATTAAATTCTCTATATTTATTATTGAATATCTTTAATCCTTTCTGCGACTTGATTACGGCTAGGGACGGAACTTTCCTTATGGAAACTTTTGTCCAAAAATCTAGATTTGGAAATATCTCCATGAGGGAGTTTAGAATCTTCATCTCTTTGGCCCAAAAGAATCTTTTTTGAGTTTTGGGCTCAACTACTAATCTTTTTATTATTTCTCTTTTGTTTATTTTCTTCACTCATGGATTGTAGCGAAAAAAAAGAATAAAGTCAAGGAATAAATTTATATTCAGGCTTTACCTGTCTGTATGTAGCGTTGTCGCATCTAGGGTCTATTATTTTTTTTATCTTAAGCTCATACAACCTTTTGAGGTTTTCGTTGTCGAGGTCTTTAAATGCGTCATCAAGCTCTCGACTTACCTTTGTTAACATTAATATTTGGTCTTCAGAAAAAGAGGCTTCTTTCGAGTATTCGTGGTGGCCTTTTTTAATCGAGGGTATTAATAGCTTGCTCTTGTTTTGCGGCAACGCCTCCGTTTTTATCACGAACATTTTACTACTCTTAAGCTCTAAGTTTTGCTCTAACAAGTCGTTCTTTTGATCTATGAGTTGCGTTATTTTATTTTTAAGTCCTATGTTTGGCTCTGGCGCTTCTGCGGCTTTAAGTTGTTTGTTTTCTAGCTCTATGGCTCTTATTTGTTTTTTTAGGGACTCAAATTTTTCACCGCTAATGCATATGTCAGACTTGAGTTGCTGTATCTGCTCTTTGGTTCTTGCGTGTTCTCCTAGGACCTCTTTGATTTCTTTAGCGCTCTTTATTGCTTCATCAGCTCTATCTATTAAACCGCCTTTCTTGATTCTTATCTCTTTGATTTCTTTCTCTACGTTAACTTTTTCTTTTTGCAGGTTTTCTAGTTCAAGGGTTATTTCTGATGTGTTTTCTTTTTTTATTAATTCTTTTTCTGTTTCTATTTTTACCTTGCGAAGGATCTCTTTATTTTTTGATATCTCTTCTTGGAATATTTTAGATTGAGTTTCGTGAAGTTCCATAATCTTTGAGTCTTCTTCAACGTCTCTTTTTCTCTCTTTAAGCTCAAGCTCTTTTGATTTTATCTCTTTTTCTTTGAGGTGGAGTTGTGCGGTTTTTTTGATATAAGTTTCTTCGTCTATAGTTGCGTTGGGGAATCTTTTGGATAGGCTTATGTGCGCTGCGAGAACCAGTAAGATGGCTAGTGGGTCAAACACAAAAATCAATATCAATATCACTATCCTTACCGCCTTACTGATATCAAAAGAAGATCCTGTTATATCTGAAATAAACTCTGCAACATATTTGATTGGCCCAACCTCAGCTTCTAGTTGCCTCGTTCCGTCGCTGTAATTAAATTTCTCTTGCTCTAGCTCATCAATCTCGTCTAGAGCTTTAGATATGTTAATATTAAACAACTCAACCTTGGACTCTGTCTCCCCTGGATCCTCGAAGCCTAAAGATTGGTACTCTTGTATCCTTTTTCTTATGCTGGATATTATTTCAGAAGTTTCTGCTCTTTGCTTGGATATGTTATCTTCAGCAGTTTTTATTTTTTTAGCTATATTTTCTCTTTCGATCTTTTGTTCTAGTGTCTTAGATTCAATATCTTTCTTTTTGCTAGAGAATAATCCTCCAGACTTATTTTTTAAATCATTTAATTCTTTATCTAATTTAGAAAGTTTATTGTTGAGGGATTTTAATATTTCATTGTCAATGCTTATGTCTCTATCTAGTTGATTTGTTAATTGAGATATTTTTCCTTGTTCAAGTTTTATATTTTCAGAGGTTTTTCCTCCGAGGTTCTCTGATTCTTCTTCTTTTTTAAGCATCAGGTCTTTTTGCCTTTGTATGTATTCTCTTTGCCTTTCTATCTTGCTTTCTACTTGACTTACTAGAGCTTTAGACTTTTCGGCGGTTTGCTCGTGCTCTATGTGGGACTTAGATAGGAATCCAAAAATACCCATGCTTGTTATCCCCATCAATACAATAATTGCCGAAAAAAGGTAGAACTTTATCATTCTTGGCGCCGACTTCCAATTTTTATGCAGCCAAATTGAAGCTATAATTTTACCCACTTCTAGCACGGAGCCCATAGCTATTACTGCGTACATAGATCCTGGGAAAATAGTTGCCAGCCCGATAATGCTGAAGTACGCCGCTATGCAGGAAATACTTAATGCCGAAATTAGTGTTGTTACTGCAAAGATCATGGCGTTTTGTAATTTGAGTTTGGCGCTTGTTTCTTATTGAGTGGATCGGCTGATGTAAGGCTTTGCCTGTTTGAGTTTGCATGGTGCCCGCCGTTGTCGTTGGCATAATAATCTCGATCTCCTTTTTGGGAATTTTCACCAACCTTTTGCTGAGAGGGGTAGCTGAGGGTTCCTGGGGGAAGGTCTCTGTTGTCGTTTGGGTATCTAAAGTCGGGGTGTGTGTTGTTGTCGCTCATGGCTTGAGTTACACTAATCAATCTTGGATTTCGGACATTTTTACTGTTATTGTTTGTCCGTTGTCTAGTTCTATTGTAGCAAAGATAGCTCCGTCATCTGGCCCTCCGACCTCTTCGTACTCGCTAATTATGGTCCCCTTGACCTTGCCTTTTGTTGTTGATACTGAGCATCTTCTTTGTTTTTTGTTTGCCATTTTTGTATATACACTTTCGATCGTAAGTCAAAAGTTAAAAAGTTAACTTTTAACTTTAAGTAGACTTTACTTTAACTTTCGTGTACCATAATAGATGGGTAAACGGAAGTACATTAAAAAGTCTGATTATTGGGGCAAGTTCGAGAAGGAGATTTCTGCGAGCAAGAGCAACCCTTTAAGCTCTCCTGTCGTTCCACCTTCTTCTTCGGGGGAACCTTACTATATAGAGTCCAGTGCAAACTATTCAAGAAATAAGTCTGAAAGCGATGAGTTTTCTTCTAGAAGGAACTTCGCTCATAAGTCGGATAAAAAATATCGGTTTTCTCATATTTCCGGAGGAATGCTTCCATATAACTATGGTAGTGACGGGGTCAACGTTAGGGAAGCTATAGAGCTGTGTCAAAAGGCGTATGCCAATGTAGCTGTATTTAGAAACGCTATTGATGTTATGTCTGAGTTTGCCAATTCCAAAATATACCTTGAAGGAGGAACTCAGAAGTCGAGGGATTTTATATATAAGTGGTTTGATAAAATTAATTTATGGAACTTGAAGGATCAGTATTTCAGGGAGTATTATAGGAGCGGTAACATATTCTTGTATAGGGTTGACGGAAAATTTGAGAAGTCAGACTTTGATAAGTTAAGTAAGATATACGGGTCGTCCTCCTTATCTTTGAAGCCTGGAAATTTACCTATTAAATATATCCTGCTCAATCCTTACGATATAGTCGCGACTAAGGGATCTTCTTTTGAGACAGGTTTGTACGAAAAAATATTATCCGAATATGATATAGAAAGACTTCGAAACCCAAAGACAGATTACGACACTCAGGTTTTTGAGGCGCTAAGCGAAGATATCAAGGAGAAGATTCGTACGGGAAAATATAATTCTGACGGAATAAGGATCAAGCTTGAGCCGGGAAATTTGGCTTACTCTTTTTACAAGAAGCAGGACTATGAGCCTTTTGCTGTCCCTTTCGGTTTTCCTGTTCTTGATGATATAAATTTCAAGCTTGAGCTGAAGCAGATTGATCAAGCTATTTGTAGGACGATAGAGAATGTAATACTTTTAATAACGATGGGGGCTGAGCCTGATAAGGGAGGGATTAATCCTCGCAATATGGAGGCTATGCAAACATTATTCAAAAACGAGAGCGTTGGTAGGGTACTTGTTAGCGATTATACAACAAAAGCTCAATTCGTTATTCCAGACATAGGAAAGGTCGTTGGTCCGTCGAAGTACGAAGTCATCAATAACGATATAAAGGAGGGACTTCAAAACGTAATCGTTGGGGACGAAAGATATAGCAATAGTCAGGTAAAGGCTAAGATATTTTTGGAGCGCCTTGAGGAGTCTAGGAATGCCTTTATATACGACTTCTTGCAGCCTCAGGTAAAGATGGTTTGTCAGAACCTTGGCTTTAGGAAATACCCTACTGTTAAATTTGAGCAGGCAGACATAAAGGACGAGGTTCAACTTCAAAGAGTTACGACTAGATTAATGGAGCTTGGTATTATTACTCCGGAGCAAGGAATGGATGTTCTGGAAAAAGGGAGCTACCCAAAACCTGCAGAAATGAGCCCTGCTCAAGAGAAATATATAGCCCAAAGAAAAAAGGGGATGTATAATCCTATTGTTGGCGGGGTACCAATGGTAACCGAGGACGTTTTTGAGGAAGGTGCAAGCTCTCCGACTAAAGAAGTTGGCAGGCCAGTGGGTACCTCTGGTATTCCTCAAGAGCCTTCTTCCTCATCTGCGAATCTTTATTCGAGAAAAAGCCTTCAGGAGGTTATATATTCTACAGAGAAGTTGCGGGAGGGCGGCTACGCGGAAATGAGAAAAAGAGCGAAGAAAAAAAGGCTAAGCAAAAAGGAGAAAGGTATGATTGACGAGTTGTGCGAGTCTGTAATCGTCTCTTGCCTTCGAGAAGATTGGGTTGATGTTCTTTCGGGGTGTATTGGTGATTCGGAAAATATAGAATCTTTAGTTTCTAATAGTGAAATTCAAAAAATATCTATTAGTCATGGCCTGGATTTATACTCCGCAGCTCTTCTGTTTCATAGCCATAAGGAGGTATAGATTGTGGGCGCGTTCGAAACTTTCGTTAATGCTAATCTAGGAATAAGAAAACCTCTGATTATTGATGCAGGGCCTCCCTCTAACAGTTCAAAGGCTGCGGGTGTTGTGGGGTCTCAATATGTAGATTCTGAGACTAATTTTATATACGAAAAGACAGGGGAGAATAATTTAGAGGACTGGTCTAAGATTAGAAAATTAGGGGAAAGTTTAAATGATGCGATTGGCGCTCAAAGAACATTTTCCACTTCTTTGCTTATTCCAACTGGACAGCATACTTTATCATATACTTATTCGGATATCGGCGACTCCCTGGTTTATCCTACACCCCCTCAAGTAAATGTTTCTATGAGGGTTGATGAGGAGTCTGAGTTTTTTTACGCTTTCTCAACTTACAACGTTTCTACCGAAGGCTTCCAGGTGTCCTTTTCTGATAAGGTTCTTGAAACTGGAAGTTATTTAGACATTTCTATTCATAAAGATTAATATTCGTGTTAGTTTATTTTGTATGAATATCGAACTAACTGCTTCACTTAAGAAAAGGCCTGACGGTTTTTGGGCTTAATGAAGAAATGTTCCCAATGAGCGAATTTAACGCCGAACCAAGAGCGGTTGATGATGGAACTTTTATTTTACATTTTATGGCTTACCCTGGCGAATTGAAATTTATTTTTATGAGGTATTTTGTTTCTAGTTAATGTCATCAATGTGTATATAACTAGATATGGCGAAATAGCTTATAACCAACCTTTATAAATCATGGCAAAAAATCAAGTATACTTAATCAAGAGCGGACAAAATTCATTTATTGAAGAAACGGAAGCTATTATTGGAATTAGTGGTGGTAGAATTGGGGTGGGAACCACTGCTCCAGAGTCAGATTTTCACATAACCGGTAACACTCAAATAGACGGAGACTTAACTGTCAGGGGGAATTTTTCGACCATAAATGAGACAAGTGTTCAGGTGGACGATAAAAATATCGAGCTTGGAGTTGTTGATGTTCCTACGGACATAACTGCAGATGGAGGAGGTATTACTTTAAGGGGGGCTACTAATAAAACAATTTCTTGGCTTGGCTCAAATGCGGCTTGGAATTTTAATCAAGATGTTAGGGTTGATTCTGGTAAATTATTTAAGGGCGAAAAGGTTGAAGCCATTAACTCGTTAGGTTTGGAATTGTTGAATGAATCTGGAAGCGGGGTCTTCTTGAAATCCTCGAATATCGGAATTAATCTTGATTTAGATGTTTCTGGTTCTGGTAATTTTTCGCAAGGTCTTTATGTTAACGGAGAAGCCGTGGTTACTGGAAGTGCTGGAAAATGAAACGACGGAAATGTCGTTGGTCAGATATTTTATACTGGCGGTAACGTTGGAGTCAATAGCGATTCCCCGGTTTATGATTTAGATGTTTCTGGTTCTGGTAATTTTTCGCAAGGTCTTTATGTTGATGGAAATGCAGTTTTGACTGGCATCGCATCTTCCAGCTTGGGTAAGTGGCAAGACGGAAATGAAGCTGGTGAGATATTTTATGACGCAGGAAAGGTTGGGGTTGGTACTGATAATCCTGAGTATGATTTACATGTCGATGGGAACACCTATATCGAGGGCTCATTAAATGTTTCTTCTGAATTTAAGGTGGGGTCTAATGGCGCAGTAGGTGATACGCAGCCGGTTCAAGATGGTGATATTGTAAAGTGGGATCTCGCTAATAGCAAGTGGTCGGTAGGTTCGAATATTCCAGGAGGGTTGGTTACTGGAGAAGTTCCTTTAGGTTTTATAAAGCCCCTACCGAGCGGAAGCTCAATTTACCAGGTCGACTTTGTTGAGGAGTACAATGCTATTCCAAGCATTTCAACAGATTTACAAATTGAAGGGGATGGGGATATTATTCCTTATGTAATATCGGGAGTTTCTGCGAGTAGTTATAATTTAGTTTTTGCAAAAAATCTTCCTAATAATAATTACAGAATTCATACAACATTTGGTGGCAGGCCGGTTTATTGGAAAACTGGATCGGATGCTAGTGTTAATTATACAGAGGGTGATGTTAATATTCTTAGGGATTTAACTGTTAGTGGTAATTTAACTGTGGATGGCACTCAGTTGATCGTTAATACTGAAACAATAAAACTTGAAGATCATAACATTGAAATCGCTGCAAATGCTGGTTACGATACAATTTCGGACGCTGGAATTTCTTGGGGTACAGGTATAGCTGGTGCCGCTTCTCCTGTTTCTCTTACTTACTCTAACGGTCAAGGCTTTAATTTCGCTGGCGGCAATATAGGTATTGGTGCTGCGAGTCCTAAAGGATTGCTTGATATAAATGCGTCTGATAGAGATGCTTTAGCAGACTTGAGTAATGCTGAAAGCTACGCTATAGTTGTCCGTAATAATAGTACAACTAACAAAGGCAACGGAATTGCTTTTACGAATGATGATGCAGCTCATGTTGGGGGTGCAATACTTCATATTGATAAGGGTTCTAATAATCTTGGGGATTTAGCATTTTATACCAAACAAAGTACTGTAGGAAACCCCCAAGAACGCATGCGCATCACCTCCGCAGGCAATGTAGGTATTGGTACTACGAGTCCTGGTGCGAAATTGGAAGTGCGTCGAGATTTGGATACATCTAGTGGGGCAAGTATATTAAAGGTAACTAACACTAGGATAAATACTGGAAGCTCTTCATCGGTTATTTCTTTAATTACTGACGAAGTTGATGGTGATACTGCTAGTGAAAGAGTTCAGCTTGCGGGATCATATGATGGTACTAACGGTGGTAAATTAGATATACTTACAAATAATGGATTATCATTATCTCCTGCAGTCACCATTAAACACAACGGCAGTGTAGGTATTGGTACTACGAGTCCTAGTGCGAGTTTGCACGTTGCTGGAGTTGGTAGGTTTGATGTTCCTACAGGGGGAGCATTAATTTCATCGTGGACTACTGGAGTTTCTACTGGGGAGAATCAACCTGTATTAGTACTTAGAACAAATGAAACTAGTAATAATGATCGCGTAAAATTACACTCAGACGGAAATTCCTATTTTAATGGCGGCAATGTAGGTATTGGTACTGCGAGTCCAAAACTAAATCATAATGGTGGTACATTTCTTACGGTTCTTGGAGGAGGTAATTCGAACGGTTGGGTTGAAGTTGGAACTTCGTCTGAAACAGACAACCTCGGTGGTACGATTGCTTTCAACAATACAAATGTTGTAGGAACAGATAAAAGAGTTGCACAGATTGCCGCTTTAAGGAAAGGAGCAAATAATGTTGCTGATCTTTCATTTGCCGTAAACAGCGGAAGTGGCACTACATCAGCAATGCATATCAAATCTAACGGCAATGTAGGTATTGGTACTACGAGTCCTGGAAATATTTTAAATATCTATGACGGTGATGCAGGTTCAGCGGGAACATCCGCTAACCCTGATTGGTCTGACTCATTGTTTCTTCAAAGAAATATTCCAAATAATTATCAAGGAACAAGAATATTATTTGCGCATGGTTTAGCATCTATCGGTGGATTTAGAGAAGATCATACCGAGGACGGTTCGCATCATTTGGTATTTTACACGGGAGGAAATCTTTCTGGGGTTAGCGAAGCAATGCGCATCAACTCCGCGGGTAATGTAGGTATTGGTACTACGAACCCTTTTTCAAAACTTGATGTGAACGGAATTATTGAAGCTGGGAGCAAGAGTTCAACTAGCGGAGTAGTCGGATTAAGGATAAAGTATTTAGGAGCTTCCGACGACTATATAAATAATTTTGGATCAATGTACTCAAGTGGAGCTTCATTGATTGGATATGGAGTCAGGTCTTCCGAAGGAGAGTCCGCTAAATTTATATCCACCGCAGATAATGCTAATTTTTCTCGTGGTGCGTTAGTAGTAGGTGTCGATTTAGAATATCTTTCAGCTGGTCCACAAATGACACCGGTTGGGGATGAGGTCTCCTTAACCTCTAGGTTTAAAATCTTATCAAACGGCCACGTAGGTATTGGCACTACGGATCCTGGTTACCCCCTTGAGGTGAAACTATCTGTAGATAATTGGGCCTCAAGAATATACAATACTCGCTCCGACGTCGGAGCCGCAGGCTTGCTTGTCAGGACAGATGCTACAGCCGTCCATGATGCCCATGCTTTCGGTGTTTATGCTGATGGAGGATATAAGTTTTCTGTGAAAAGTGACGGCAATGTAGGTATTGGTACTGCGAGTCCTACGCAAAAGTTAGATGTATATGGAAATATTGCGGTTAGTGGAACAACCATTCACACTTCAGATGATCGCGTGAAACACAACGAACAACCAATTGTTAGTGCGCTTGAAACGCTCTCGAAAATCACACCCAAGAAGTACATAAAAACAACCGAAATGTACGATGCGAATCACGATTTCGAACTTGATGCAGGAGGTAATCCAATTGATGAAAATGGCGAACCAGTTGAACATCGCGTTGAAGCAGGTGTAATTGCGCAACAAGTGTTGACGGTTGATGAATTGGCATTTGCGGTCAGCCCAGAAGGTGTTGATGAAGATGGAAAAGTAACCAGTCCACATGGCCTCGATTATAATAGCTTATTTACATATGCAATTGCCGCCATACAGGAACAACAACAACTAATCGAATCTCAGCAATCAACAATCAACGACCTGATATCTCGCGTTGAATCTTTAGAATCTTAATAAAATAAAAAAATGAAAAACTTTAAAACAAAAAACGGGTTCTTCACAGGTAATGTGGGGATTGGCACTACAAATCCTTTGAGTTTGCTTGCTGTTCAAGACTCAACTCACGGAGGCACTATTCAGATCGGCTCCTCGAGTGGTGAGGATAAATATCAGTATGTGAACTTTGCAAATAATTGGCAGATAGGAAAGAATAACTTGACTGCCAGTTCTATTGGTCAACCAGGGTCATTATATATTCATAACCTGGATCGGTCTATAACTGATTTTTGTATTACAAGCAACGGCAATGTAGGTATTGGTGCTACGAGTCCTAACCAAAGACTTGAAGTAAGCGATACAACGTCAAGTACCACAAGTACTTATGCTTCTATTATAAGCGGAGCGACTGGCAATGCTGGTATTACATTTGGAGATGCTGCTGTAAAATTAGGCGGAGGTATTCTTTATAATAATAGTGATAATGCTTTACGATTCTTTAAAAGCGGCTTTACAGAAGCGATGCGCATCGACTCCGCAGGCAATGTAGGTATTGGTACTACGGATCCTTTTGCAAAACTACATTTACAAGGTACAAATGCAGTTAATTCGGCTGATGTTGAGGATCAATTAATTTTTCATAGAGGTTTTAACTCTGGAGTTATAGACTCACGGTTTGGTGCGTTAAGTTTTGGTACTAGTGGAAACTTAGGTCATGCTGGAAGGCTTGATTTCAAGCTTTCGACCCCATATGCGCAGCCAGGAAGCATCCCTACCAATATTGGTACCGTGGCCACTGTAATGAGTTTAAATGGTGAAGGCAATGTAGGTATTGGTACTACGGATCCTGGCGCTAATCTTCACATATTTGGGGATAATTCCGTATCGGGCTCTGAGGGATTTATTAAAATAGAAAACGATGTATACGGCACCGCTGGATATATAGGGGATGCGCATACTTTAATGACGGGTGGAGTTTCAAATCAGCTTGCGATACGAGGTCATACAGCTGGAATTGTGTTTGGCGTCGATGCTTCACCAAAAATGTTTCTCAACGGGCAAGGTAGTTTAGGTGTTGGCACTAACTCTTATGCGAGCTACTCTTTGACTACAGGTCCTGGTAGCATGGCTTATAAGAGCGATAGCGATGGAGCAGGGTCTTTGTTGCTTTCAAATGACGCGGCAAAGGGTTGGAGCTGTATGTATCTAAATAAAGTCAACTGGAGCACCAATAGCCCAGACTCCAGGCAGGTTGCATTTTACGTTAACGGCGTCCAGGCTGGTACTATCACGAGCAACGCAACAACCACTTCTTACAATGAAACCTCAGACCGCCGACTCAAGAAAAATATTGAAGATTGTGATAGCGCAATCAGTAAGGTAGGTGCTATACGCGTTCGGAGATTTGATTGGAAGATTGACGATTCAAGGCAGGATTACGGGGTAATTGCCCAGGAGCTTATTTCTGTCGCCCCGAGAGCTGTGTATCAATCGGTGAACGAGGAGGATATGATGGGTGTTGATTTATCAAAATTAGTTCCAATGCTTATCAAATGCTCCCAAGAACAACAGCAGCTAATCGAGTCTCAAAAACAACTAATCGAGTCTCAACAATCAACCGTCGATGACTTGATATCTCGCGTTGAATCTTTAGAATCTTAATAAAATAAAAAAATGAAAAACCTAAACTCTAAAAACGCAGATTTCGAAAACGTCTCAACCGACAACTTAAGTTTTAACAGCGTAAATAGCGATACTCCGCAGTCAGTTAATGATGTTCTTGCTTGGAATGGATCAAGCTGGGAGGTTAAAGCTGCCGCAGACCTTGGCGTTGGAGGGGGAGGAGGAGGAGATGCACCTTCTTCTTTTGTATCGAATATTCCAGCTGGAGTTGAGAGTTACGCAGTAACATATGGACCTTTTAGTTCCACTCCAAGAATAGCTTCAAGTTTGGAAATAAACGGAGATGGAGAAATTATTCCATATACAATGTCTGGAGTTTCAGAGACCGGTTATCATGTTGTATTTTCTGAAGCCACTGCAAATACAAACTATAATATCCACACTGTTTTCGGAGGAGAGTCCGCTGGAGAGAGCGGGGGAGGAGCTGGAAGCAGCGAATTGGTCGTTACCGTATCAGGTGGGAAATTTTTTATCGATGGAACGCAGCAGTTAGAGCTTTCGCTTCAAAGAGGGTTTTCTTATAGGTTTGATCAAAGCGATAGCACTAATTCTAGCCACCCTATTAAATTTAGCACCACTAGCGACGGAACTCATAATACACCTGGAGGTAGTGAGTATACAGCCGGAATAGTTTATTCTGGCACTCCAGGCTCTGCTGGAGCTTATGCGCAAGTAACTTTAAGCCAAAGCTCTCCCAACTTGTATTATTACTGTGGAAATCACTCTGGAATGGGTGGCAGCGCCCTTGGAGGAATAACTCTTCAGGCTAATGGTAATGTAGGTATTGGTACTACGAGCCCTAATGCAAGTTTGGAAATAAGTGGCCCATGGGGTTCTCAGTTTAGAATATCCAGAGATATCCAACAGGGTCAGTATAGTGAGATTTCGGGGGGAGGTTCCTCGATGAAGTTTAAATCCGTAGAATCCAGTACTCATTCTTCATTTTTGTTCGTGTCTGATAATGGAACAGATGAGGTTGAAAGAATGCGTATTGATGCCTCAGGCAATGTAGGTATTGGCACTACAAATCCTTTGAGTGTGCTTGCTGTTCAAGACTCAACTCACGGAGGCTCTATTCAGATCGGCTCCTCGAGTGGTGAGGATAAATATCAGTATGTGAACTTTGCAGATAATTGGCAGATAGGAAAGAATAACTTGACTGCCAGTTCTATTGGTCAACCAGGGTCATTATATATTCATAACCTGGATCGGGCTACAACTGATTTTTGTATTACAAGCAACGGCAATGTAGGTATTGGTACTGCGAATCCAAATCAGGGCAACCTCATGCTTTATGCTGATGATGCCGTAGCGCAAGTTTTTGCTTGTGGTGGCGCCGATCCTGATTATAGGAATTGGGCAATAAATGCTGGGGGGACGACAAAAGGGGCACTGCATTTTCAAGTGGGAGATTCTGTGGGTGACAATCCTATTAGTTCAAGTAAAACTAAGGTTACATTTGATAAAGAAGGCAATGTAGGTATTGGTACTACGAGTCCTGGTGCTAAGTTGCATGTTGATGGTGATGCTATTGTAGATGAGCTGTGGCTCGGAGGAAAGCATAGTACTAGTGCCGCAGAAAACAGCAAAAAATGGATCAAGTGTGCGCCTTATGATTGGCCTGGGTCAACAAATCCAGACACAATTGCCGCGATTAGTATGGGTGCGGATGCGACTGGTCATGACGACGGAAACATAGATTTCTACACAGCCCTAAATGAAAATATATCAACGGACGCTAGTAATCTGGTCCATGCAATGCGCATCAACTCCGCAGGCAATGTAGGTATTGGTATTACGGCCCCTATTGATAAACTTAGCGTTGTGACAGAAGCTAGTGTGTACGCCGCAGGCTTTAGCGCAACAGATGTGACCGTGCAAGCGTGTTGGAGTAATAAACTTGCGACACCAACCACTTACGGGATGGTTATTCAGTCGGTAGGTGGGTCGTCTTCCAATGGGTATTTGATTGGATGCTTTGGGGCTGGGAGTGAAGTATTTAAAGTTAAAAATAATGGCGACGTTTTCTCTAACACCAATAGTTTCACTTCTGATGACCGCGTAAAACACAATGAAGAAACGATTATCGGCGCAATCGAAACACTCGGCAAACTTACTCCTAAAAAGTACATCAAAACAACCAAAATGTACGATGCTGATCATAACTTTGAATTGGATGCGGATGGCAATCCAGTTGATGAGGATGGTGAATTGGTGGATCATTGCATCGAGGCGGGTGTTATCGCGCAACAGGTATTAACTGTTGATGAATTATCTTTTACGGTCAGTCCAGAAGGTGTTGATGAGGACGGAACAGCAACAAGTCCTCACACATTGAACTATAATAGTTTATTTACTTATGCAATTGCCGCCATACAGGAACAACAAAAACTAATCGAAGACCTTAAATCTAGAATAGAAACTTTAGAATCTTAATTCTAACAAATTTAACCCTCGGGAAACCGAGGGTTTCTTGGTAAACGATAAAAAAACCCGAAAAATCGAGACGTTGCGTTTTGGTTTTTCGCTGGTGGGTAAATTAAAAATCGCCAACGGGACATCTCCTCCAGGTGTTTTGTTTAGTGCATATGTATATATGGCTCTGTGAATAAGCTATTTGGCCAACTACTCCTGGGGAACTACTAGTTTCGGGAACTCCGTGAGATCCAAAAGTTAATTTTAAAAAATTTCCAGAAACGTTTGAAAGTAAATTTTCATCCTTATCGAAAAATCCATAAAGGTTTCCTGTTGCAGTGTCAACTGTAGATGACAATGAAACTAAATCTCCGGATATTGTATTAAAAGCTGTATCGTCTGCGCTTTCGGCGTT
>Ga0206128_1001245_pt1 | contig 26237 bp, 26 predicted proteins | sample Helgoland_Spring_7_FD_148601 | JGI IMG/M metagenome (GOLD analysis project Ga0206128, IMG submission 148601) | Pelagic subsurface seawater microbial communities from Kabeltonne, Helgoland, North Sea - Helgoland_Spring_Bloom_20160426_1 | ecosystem: Environmental > Aquatic > Marine > Epipelagic ... | reverse complement strand
TTTTAAGCCTATAAGCTACGTTTAACAATATTGCGACCGGCCGACCGCCTGCCATCATCAAAATTTTCGAAATGCCAAATAAGGCCTTGGGTTCCTCTCCTGCCCAATAACGAGCAATTTTCATTCTATCAGCAGCAATGGCTCTCAGTATCAACCTACCTGCAAGACAGACACTTCGCCGACCAGCCGCAGCCTGTATCATAGGATCAGTATCATTTTTCAACGGACGGATTGCTCTCAGTGTCCCGTCATAACTCCTGATTAAATCTCTCACTTCCGAACCATATCGTATGTTGTAATAAGTCAACCTCTCTGGAATGAAAGCAAAGTTCTTATCAGCAGCCGCCGCTCTCACCCACAACTCATAATCTTCTGTTCCACGAAACTGGCTCTCGGGCGAAAATCCACCTAACTCATCAAAGCATGATTTAGTCATCATCACGCTACTAAGAGTGAAAAGACAACTTTTGATTAAACCTGGTAAAAATTCGCGTCCTCTCTTCTGATCAAAATGGGAAATCCCAGAAAAATTCTCCTCACACCCATCCTGCCAAACCCCCTCAACAGCAGTAAAAGAAAGATCCGACTTATTCTCCCTCATGAAAGCCAATTGTTTTTCCAGTTTATGGCTATCGAACCAATCATCACTGTCTAGGAAGCAAAGAAAATCACCCTTAGCCTCTCTTGCGCCCCTATTTCGGGCGGCTCCCTGACCTGCATTTTTCTGAGTAAGCACCCTCACTCGCGCCTCATTTCCGATGATTATATTCAGAGCCGCTACCGCTTCAGGCTGGGAACCATCATCAACAATAATCCACTCCCAACACTCATGGCTCTGAGCCTTTAGTGATTCAAAGGCTTTGCCAATGAAATCTTGGCTGTTGTAGTAAGCGGTAACGACAGAAATCATGAAAACAGTAATACGATAGCTAACAGTAAAAACTTAGGATCACCACTATAATAATGCCCTGTTTGTAATCAACCAGACAATGATCGAGAATAATTTTTTGCTAGTTGAAAACTATTTTATAGCAGCGAATCGCAGCTACTTCCGATGTTATATTGCCGGCAAGCGTCACAGCTTCACCGATTTCGGGTCAAAGGCCTCTGGATCGTAATCGTCGTCCATCCACTCAGCATAGCCAGCAAGACACTCCTTGTAGCCGAAGGATCCTCCGCAGTCCTCTGGCGGGCAGGCTCGTTCGCCGCCCAGCATCTTAAGCGTGTTCTCACCTTCCTTTTTTTCTTCGATGACAAGTTCGTGCGTCCAGTCATCAAAAAAATCATACCGATACATCAGCCGAACAGGTAATTTACGCCGCCCTGCAAACTGCGCGATCGTGATATCCTTTTCATCGGTAAATTCATCTCCAGGCCCTACTTGCTCATTGGTATTGGCAATCACTTGCTTGAGGTGGCGGCCCTTGCCATAACGAAACTGATGGGCCTGCTCATCATTCCAACCCATCGCCTTTTGGATAATCTGATGCAATTCAGAAAAAGTGGCTGTCTCGGGCACAGAAAACCTTCGCCACACCTGCGGGTCGGTTTCATAGAGGAAAATTTTAAGAATGTAAGAGTTCATAGAAAAACGTATTAATCATCTTGATGCTGAAATACACGGAAAATTTTCCATGCACGCAGATTGCTTGGTGACTCAATGACTAGTCAAACATGCTCTTCAGATCGGCAAAGAAGTTATCCGTCTCCTCCTCGGTAGCCTCGGCTCCCATGATATCATCGTAGTCGTGCTGCTCAACGTATTTGTCATCTAGCTCCATCAAAAACTTACTCGCCTCGCCGGCATGCTGTTGCCCCCATTTTGTCCGAACAGAACACCAGGTTAACGTGCAGCGGTCCTGAGCGCGGGTGATGCCCACATAGAGCAATCTGCGCTCTTCGTCAGATGTGCCCTCATCAATACTTCTTTTGTGGGGAAGTATGCCTTCTTCAAGCCCAACGAGGTAGACGATGGGATACTCCAAGCCCTTGGAAGCATGCAGGGTAATGAGGGTCACTCCACGCTGTTTATCGATGTCATCATCCGTCTCGCGCTCGCGTGCAAGCGCTGACATGTCCAGATACTTTTGTAGCGAAAGCTTTTTCTTCGAGGCCTCCTTGAGATCCTGAATCACAGTATCGATACTATCACGCCTCATATCCATCTCACTGTCATTTTTGCTGCTCCGCTTGACCCATTCAATGTAACCAATCTCATCGAGCATAGCAGTCATCACGCTCCCCATATTTTCTTGATTGGAAGTCATCCTTTCGCGGTAGCCTAGGATCATCTCGGTAAAGGCATCCACGGATTTCTGAGCTCGGCTCGAGAGTTGATCAGATGCCGAGCCCATGGCCTCCCAGACACTGCCGCCACGTTCGCGTGAGGTATCTGTCAGCAATACCGCAGCAGCCTGGCCAATACCACGCGGGGGAGAGTTCATGATGCGAAGCAGGGGCACGTCGGCACTTGGGTTGGCAAGCACCTGCAAGTAGGCCAGCATGTCGCGCACCTCACGCTTGTCATAGAAACTCTGCGCTCCAATCATCCGGTAAGGAATCTGCTCTTTGCGCAGAGCGAGCTCGAGATGGCGGCACTGCGAGTTTGTTCTGAATAGGATCGCTATATCTTCGAGTGGCTTTTTTTCCACTCGATGCAGTTCAGTAATCTCATGGGAAATAAATTCTGCCTCCTCTTCGTCACCGGGCATCGAGATAATACGCAGCGGGTCCCCTACTGGTTTTACTGACCTGAGCTGCTTCTCCCTACGCCCCACATTATGCACAATAAGAGAGTTCGCCGTATGGATAATCGCCTCCGAGCTTCGGTAATTGTTCTCAAGCCTAATGACCTTCGGATTGGGGAAAAATTTCTCGAATTGGAGGATATTCTCTACTTCAGCACCGCGCCAGCCGTAGATACTCTGATCATCGTCTCCCACCACGCAGACATGATAAGGCTCACCGACCAGCTGCTGCAGCAGACGCATTTGTAATCCATTGGTATCCTGAAACTCATCCACCGTGACCCGCGTCCAGCGTTTACGGCAAATTTCACAGACATCTGGAAATTCACGCAGCAGTCGTTCTGCAAGTAATAAGAGGTCATCAAAATCAACCGCGTTCTGCGCACGCAGTTCATTTTGGTAAGCACGCGCAACATCGGCAATAAAAGGATCTTGAATCGAATCAGCATCGCCGCCGGCATTTTTCGCCTTTGAGATAATCGACAAAACCATGCCCGGCTCGATTTTTTCCTGCGCCCCTCCTTTGCGGATAATGATTTGCTTGATCAGGCCAGTCTGATCGTTACCGCTGTAGATCGTGAAATTATCTTTATAACCAAGCCGATCGATCCCCGTTCGCAAAATACGCACACAAAGCGAGTGAAAAGTACAGACAGTAATCTCCTTGCCAGCTGCCTTGCTCACCATGTCAGCAACACGCTCACGCATTTCACTGGCTGCTTTGTTAGTGAAGGTCACTGCTAAAATATTTTCAGGCGCAATCCCGCGCTCGACCATATGAGAAATACGACAGGTCACCGTACGGGTTTTGCCCGTTCCCGCACCTGCTAAAATTAATACAGGGCCATCAAGTGCATTGACGGCCTCTGCCTGGGCGGCATTAAGACTGGAAAATTCGAAGGCCATGAAATCAGATGAGCGCTAAAACAAAGAGCGCGCGGAGTGGTAGCCGTAAGGTCCTAGGTTTCCAACACCTAATATCACCTAATATCAAAAACCACTCAAGATCTTGAGTTATTTTGCTGCTCCGCCGTGAGAGGGCCACGGCCGCATGACAAATCAGCTCATCATACCGGATTAAAGGAACAAAAAATCAACACTACCTGTGAAAATGACTTTTCAAGATAGGTCAGCCCAAAAAAATTGCAGGCAAAAGGGATATCATCCTCAGCATTACCATGCGGCCTCACCGAAAGAGGCGCAAAACGGATTGCTCAATAGCAGTCTCCAAAAAGAGCAAGGCTCTAAAAAATACTCTCTGTAGACAAAATGCCTAGTAAGCCTGAGGTTCGACGACTTGCTCGCCCCTACCTTCCATGGCTTCGTTACCTTTGTTGGCTTCGAGTGCCTTTTCGTCAAGCCCTTCTGTTGCTTCAACTTGCTGTTGATGCTGGATAGGCGCCGTGTTGAGAATAGGTGTCACATCTGGCTTTGGCCAAAAGAATATGACCGCAAAGAAAACAAGCGCATAAGCAGCGCCAGCTCCCATCACGTAGTTCCATCTGCTAGTGCTAGCAAACCACACTGAAACACGCTCGGAAATTTCCCTGCGCAGCGATGGCTTAAGATGGTCCTGCTGCTGACGACGATGAAACTCCTCAAGCAGCTCATCGAAATAAGCATCATCTGGCTGCTCATGGCGCTTGAGCGAAATCAGATTTCTGAGTGATTGGAAGTTATCGTCGTTCATGGGCTTAATAGGTCGTAGTGCGTGTATTTTAAGAAAAAAGTTACCGAATGCAAGATTATTTATGTTTTTTTAAATTAAACATGTGTTTGCACAGATGTTTTTTAATAGATTTCATTAATAAATTGGTTTTAATCGCTGCTTTTTATTGGTCTGGTGAGTGTGTTGGCGAGAGGAATTCCTCTAGATGTCCTTGAAGTTGTTGATGCGCATAATACAACCTAGATCTTACAGTTCCCTCTGAAACTCCTAGAATTTGGCCTATTTCTGCGTGTGGCATGCCCTGAATGTCAAACATGGTAACCACGGTTCTATGTTGTTCAGACAGCGTTTGCATCGCTTCGTTCAATTTTTTTTGCAATTCATTGATATTTGATTGCCTACGTGGGTTGGAATGATGCCCTTGATCGATGAAACCAGGATCATTATGAATGCCCGAATCCATGTCATCAAAGCTAAAACCAGCCCTTCTTTTGCGTTTTTTGAGGAAATTAAGGGTCATATTGACCGCAATGGAGTAGATCCACGTGTAAAACATCGAATTACCACGAAATCGCCCTAGTGAGCGGTATGCCTTGGCAAATATATCTTGCAGCAAGTCGTGCGTATCCTCCTTATTGGAGGTCATATTATAGACAAGACCGTATAACTTACGGCTATACTTCATAATCAGCTCATCAAAAGCCCGCGTTTCGCCGCCTTGCGCACGCTTCACCAAATCCGCATCCGGATCTACTGATTTAGGTTTTTTAGCCATACGTGCGCCGGAAAGTAAGGGAATAGATAATGATGGAGGAACCTGGAACTGCAGCAATTGTGCAATAATATGCTGGTGATGTCAAAGCCCCATCAACATTGAAGATCGTCTCTTCCGCTTGCCATCAGCGCTGCTTCTATCCTGCTCAGCGCGACAAGCTTGCCGCATGCCTAACTCGTCTTTCTACGAGTGATGGTAACCCCCACACACTGTGTGTTAGGCAGAATAAACTTTTCGATTTCAATAGAAACTTCTGTGACAGAAAACTCCGATAAAATCATTGCTGCCAAATCCTCTGCGAGTGTTTCGATCAGCTTACGAGGTTGACTTGATGCCACTTCGTCAATTCTGAGATACACCGCATGGTAGTCGATGGTTTGATCAATATCATCCTCGAGCGTTTGAGAAGATAACGAGGAAGAAAATCGAGTGTGGATTATCAACTCCTGAGGCTCTGACCTCTCTTGATCAGGCACACCAATGTGGCAGCTGACTTTTTGACCGCGTATGAAAATTTGATCTTTTTCCTTCATCGACTCTCGTTGTTTAATGGCATTTCAAGTAATGGGCGTATTTCCGATAAATCCCCAATAAGAAGATCTGGGTTTGCGGCCCCAAGCTGTTCCGCATTTTGATACCCAGTCAATAATGCAATAGATGCCACGCCGCCATGTTTGGCCGTCTCTACATCATGGCACATATCGCCAAGAAAAACAGTATCCGAGGCCTCAAGAGAATGCTTTTCGAGCATCGTGTGAATCTGGTCTCTCTTGTCCAAGACCCCTGCGTAGCTTGCTTCAAAAAAATGATCTATTCCAAGCTCGACCGCATGACGCTCGAATGCAGCAGCATCCATCGAGCTCAGTATAAACATGCGCTTATCTTTGGAATGCAGACACTCCAAAAACTCAAGTGCATAGGGAAGCAGAGGTGACGTTACCCCAGAGGCCTCGGAGTGTGCAAAGCCCTCCCTAAAGTGATCTTCGAGCTCCGCCAGAGGAATGCCTGGCAGAATCTCCTCGTAATAACCCGCGTAAGGCAGACGAAAACTCATCCTAAAGTCCTCCCGCCCGATCTCGCCTTTACCGTATTTAGCTAAAACGTGATTGGTGGCATCCAACACCATAGCAAGGTCGTCAACAAGAGTCCCTGACCAGTCAAATATCCAGTTCTGATAATGATGTAATTTTGATTTTACCACGGCTTCAGATCACAGATTAACCAATTTTAAAGACGACTTTTTTGACTGTATCTGCCCCCAACTCACGATGCAGATTTTCAAGCAGCTTGCCACTCATTTGCTGTAGGTGAAATTTCATCGTGGGCTGCAAAACCCGCAAGACAAGCACGCCGCTACGGATTGATTCCGGCACGGTGTGTTGAGCAACAAACTGGCCTGCCACATTAGCCCAGACCTCCCTGAGACGTGCCTCATCGACACCATCAGAAATGCCAATACTCTTCAACAGGCTATCAACAAATTCTCTTGGCTGGTGAATATTCCTCGAAGGATTAGGCGGATTAAGTCCCCCGAGCCATTCAATCAAAATACGCGCGCGGGCTTTCCTCTGCTGCTCACTAGCAGCACTACCTCGTTTAGCGCCAGACTTAGCGCGGGACGTGATTTTTCTAGGCTCTGAATCAGAACCCGTGGTATTTCCAGCATCCGAATTATTCGCCGCCATCATCGCCGATTGCCTCAACGGGGCAGCCGTCCATCGCTTCAACGCACTGCTCGCGCTCCTCGTCATTGTCAGGCTGCTTATATACGTAGGAGTAACCTTCATCTTCCTCACGGCGGAAATTATTGGGGGCCGTCTCACGGCAGAGGTCACAGTCGATGCACTGGCTATCTACATAGAAAGTGCCCTTTATATTTTCTGGATTGATATCTTCTTTGTCTGCCATGTCGCTAAATTGGGTGATGTTGTCAACGCCTGCTTCGCCCAAGACAACCCTAAAATCAAGCCCAATTTATCTCATTCATGAGAACTTACCTACACGGTGTTTTCCAAATCATGCTGGGTTTCCATGGCTAAACAGCCCATCAACAAGCTCGACAAGAGCCCTACAGGTCGGCTACCGTTTTGCTAGATCAGATTGAGTTGCACCCCTCGCAATCCCCCCTTCAAACAGGCATCAAATAGGCATATGACCATGGATACCCAAAAAAAGGATCAAATAACCGATGCCCCTGTTGAAGCGAGGGATTCTCACAAGAGTGAATGGCTAGACCTTGGCGGCAAGCACCCCCAAAATGCGACTCGGCGCCATAGCTCGATGCCTTGGTCTAAATTGATCGCCACGATCCAGAATAAACTATCACTGAGTCGGCCGGAAAAGATCGCCCTTGTGTCGATAGCCGTCATCTTTTTAGGCCTTGCCGTTTGGGCGGGAGTTTGGCTCAAACAAAAAAATCAGCTAGCCATTGGCAACCAAGGTATAGAATTTCCTTCCAAGGGGGCCTACGCCACCATCTCAAATTTCTCAAGCTATTGGAAAAGATGCGGTGATACTCTTGGCATTAAAATAGGAGCGGTGGCTATCCCTGCTGCTACGATCACACTGAGGAAAGATTCTTCATCAGGAGCGCTCCGTTTCTACTTTCGTGATTCTAATATGAAGAGCGTGGGAGACCCTGTCACGATGAGTTTCCAGAACGGCACATTCTCGAATGGTAGTCATACCATCGAAATCACCGCATCTGACGGTTTTCACAATCAGGTAGATTTTAACACCTACCAGCTTGGCACAACGGGAGCATGGGAGCTGGAGGTATTGGAAGCCAAGGACGAGATGGAGCCACGGGCAAATTTCTCCCTCCTCTTTAAAGCCGTCATTTCACCTGCCCTGCGGTAATGGACGCTACCTGGAGCTCAGCTACTTACAGGCCTGCCACATAATGGCTACAGTCCGCCTATTCCAGCAGGCTCTCTGCCATTGCTCGCGCCTGCTCACCGCCTCCACCAAGCATACGGACAAGCTCATTAATGCGCTCCTCCCCGCTTACCCTCACCAAACGCGAGCACGTTCTGCCGGATTCCACATCTTTACTCACGACAAAGTGATGCGCGGCGACAGCTGCCACTTGCGGGAAATGGGTAATCGAGACCACTTGATGCTGTTCCCCGAGACGCGCCATTTTACAGCCGACCGCTCGTGCAATTTCCCCACCTACATTGGCATCGATTTCATCAAAGACCATAAGGGGGGTCGCATCTTGTTGAGCAAGGGCGCTCTTGACCGAGAGCATGACACGGGAAATCTCACCACTCGATGCAATTTGCCTGAGTGGCTTCATCGGCTCTCCTGGATTGGGACCAAATTCAAACTCGACGTCTTCAAGACCGCTCATGCTCGGCTTGGCATGCGGCATTAAACGCACATCGAAAGCAGCCTGCTTAAATCCAAGCTCCTTCAGGTGGTGGGAGATATCCTTGGCAAGCTTGGGCGCTAAGCGACGTCTTTTGTCACTCAACTTTATGCCCAGCTCATCTGTTTCAATACGAGCTGCATCGACTTCTTCCTGAAGGCACTGCAAATGTTCAGAACGATTTTCCACCCTATCCAGGCGCTGGGCCACTTCACCCCTATGCTCTAATACGTCTTCAAGAGACGGGCCATACTTCCTCTTGAGCGACTCTAGCATATTGATGCGCTCCTCAAGACGCAGCAACTCAGCCGGATCAGTGTTGAGCTCCTCAAGATACTGAGTCAAACCATATTCCATTTCCTGGAGCTCAAGTGCCGTTTTATCCACCCCTTCGAGAGTATCACGTAGCGCTGGATCCAACTTTTCGAGATCACGGCTTACTTTTTGCAACTGTCCTATTTGATGATTCAGTGAATCATCACTACCACCCAAAAGCGCTAAAGCCCTGCTCAGTGATTCGGACAGATGTGAGCTATTAGATGCGCGCTGGTAAGTGGACTCTAGCTCACTCTCATCACTGATGTTAATGCCTGCTGCATCAATTTCCTCTAGCTGATGTGAGAGTAAATCCAGTTCCCGTGCATCGGCCATACCTGCTGTTTGAAAATCATCCAAGGCATCTGACTTGTCTCTCCAGGCTCGCCACTTAGCTCGATATTTGCCGCATAGCTCAGTAACGCCCGCGTAGGCATCGAGCATCGCAAGCTGACGCTCCGTCGATAATAGCCCCTGATGATCATGTGGGCCATGCAGATCAACGAGATGCTCACCAAGACCTTTCAGCAGGCTGAGTGTTGCTGGTGAATTATTCACAAATTGCTTGTTAGAGGACTGACCAATCACACGCTTTATGATCAGTTGCCCGTCCTCGCATGGTTCTAAACCGCCCTCAGTCAGCACCGCATTAAAGAGCGGCACATTCGCCAAGTCAAAAACAGCTTCGACGATACAGCTGCTCTCGCCCGTGCGGATCAATCCCTTATCGGCACGCTCGCCCAACACGAGCTTCAGGGCGCCAACAATCACAGATTTTCCTGCGCCTGTCTCACCCGTCACCCCTACTAGACCGGTGTCCAAATGCCACTCCAACTCATCAACGAGTGCGAGGTTTTTTACTTTGAGCAAACTCAACATGATCTTCTTTCACCAATCTCCTTGGCTCTATGGGTGTAATTATGCAAAGCTAAAGCCAAGTTGAAACCTGAAATTTGCCTCACTTTCCTCGGTACGAGTACATCTACTGGTGTTCCAATCATTGGGTGCCGCTGTGAAGTCTGCACTTCCGATGATCCAAAACTAAAACGCACACGTTCTTCGATTCATCTACAGACACCCGAATATTCGATTCTTGTTGATACAGGGCCGGATCTTCGTGAGCAAGCACTTCGTGAAAATCTTACTCAAGTAGACAGCGTTCTCTACACTCATGCGCATCTTGATCATATTACTGGTTTTGACGAGTTGCGTGCCTTCTGCTGGCACCGCGATACAGCCCTTCCTCTTTACGGATCCCCAGCATGCCTGGCGGAAATAAAACGAATCTACCAGTGGGCCTTTCTTCCCAGCAACAACAACCGCGGCTATGTCAGACCTGAGGCCAATGAAACCGAGGGGCCTTTCACCCTGGGAAAACTAGTCATCACCCCTATTGCCGTGGAACATGGCAACATCGAAACCCAAGGGTATCGTTTTGATTACCCAGGCGCTCCATCCATCGCTTATCTCCCTGACGTGAAAACCATTCCATCACAAAGCTGGCATCTCTTGGAAGATATCTCCGTGCTCATTATTGACTCCCTGCATAAGCGCGAACACCCAACGCACATGAACCTCAGCGAATCCATCTCCAACGCTACTCAGCTGAGGGCCAAGCAGGTATATCTGACCCATCTTTCACATGAGCTTGACGTTGATCAGACTTTGGGTGAGCTTGCGGAGCACTTTCAGTTTGCCCATGACGGCATGAAACTGACTTTTCCTGCCGATGCATAGATGATCTGATTGAACCTCCAGTTGCTCACTTGCTCGGTCTCATACTATGAAAACACTCATTGCCGCTTTTTTACTTTCTGTCCTGGTCGCAAAGGCAGCTCCGATTGCGCCGGAAAGTGTTGCCGTGGTCTACAACAGTAATATTGCTGAGTCTAAGGATCTCGCGGAATACTATGCTCAAGTGCGCAATATCCCTGCACAAAACCTAATCGGCATTTCACTACCAGAGCGAGGCCAGATCTCGCGTATTGCCTACAACACCTCCCTGCGTGACCCTCTAAGAAATGCCTTTAGCGCACGTGGATGGTGGACATTTGGACGCACTGCTGAGGGCACGATCATGCCTGCCACATGCAAAATCACCACCGTCGTCTGCATACGCGGCGTTCCCTTCAAGATAGGACGCGAGGTGATTCCTGCCGAACAGGCCGACAAATCTGCCAAACTAGGCCCTCAATTTGCCCATGTCAATGAGGCCTCTGTCGATTCAGAACTTGCTATGATGGGCATACAGGGAATTCCAACAGCTGGCCCACTAAATAACCCCTACTTCAAAAAGGATCAATCTTTCGCAAGCGCAAAACTCTCCATCATGCTGCTCGTTGGCCGGATTGATGGCCCCAGTTACGAAATCTGCAAACGCATGATCAATGATGCCGTCTCCACCGAAACTCACGGTCTTTGGGGCATGTGTTATATCGACATCGCAAAAAAAGGCGGCGGCTACGCTATGGGCGACCAGTGGCTTGAAAACATTGCCGAACTTAATTTTTTCACGGGTATTCCAACCGTGACCGATCGGAACAAACAAACGTTCACGACCAACTACCCCATGAGTGATGCCGCTCTATATTACGGCTGGTACACGAAACACCGAAACGGGCCATTACTCAACGAACATTTTCAATTCCGCAAGGGTGCTGTTGCCATGCATCTGCATTCCTTTAGCGCCAGCAACTTGCGTGACACTAACAGCCATTGGACAGGCCCCATTCTCGCCAAGGGAGCAGCCGCAACCATAGGTAATGTTTACGAGCCCTATTTACACCTCACGCACCATTTGGATATTTTTCACGATCGCTTGATTAAAGGGTTTTCCCTTGTTGAAGCCGCCTACATGGCTGCGCCTACCTTATCATGGCAAAATGTGGTGCTCGGCGACCCCCTTTACCGCCCATTTTTGCACCTAGAAGGCAGCGGGGAGTTGACCGATCAAGATCGTGACTATCGGGCCATCCGCGTTGCTAATGAGCGCTGGGGCAAACAGCCGGACACCTTGATTCAAAAACTTCGCACAGCTGCGGCAGCTAAAAACAATGGCAGGATTTACGAATACCTCGGGCTTTGGCACCGCCAGAACGAAGATAACAAAATCGCCATCGCCTTCTTTGATTCGGCCAGCAAGAAGCACTTAAAAGAATCAGATCAGCTACGCCAATGGCTCTACACCGCAGACATTCATCGTGAGGCTGGCAACAAACGCATGGCCATTCAAATACTCAGGCAGGCAAATCAAATGATTCCTAGTATTCCAGAATCGCTCACCACCCTGGCTATCCTCAATATTCTCGACCCACCGCCTCCGCCTCCCGCAAAGCTGCCTGCAAACGACACCGCTGAACAACCTGCGACACAAGGCCAGCCAGCCCCAGTAGCCCAACCATAATCATTTGGAGCGACAGCCATCAAAGCAACAAAAGCGGCCACGATGACTGATTTTTATTGGCTACTCAATAAAGTGCAATAAAATCTCCGAACGCTTCGTATAGAAAAAATCTCACTCAGATCACTAATACCCATGAAATCACCCGCTATTACCTCCATTGCTATACTCTCACTCGCCTCATAGAATCAACTAAGGCCTTTTCTTTTGCATAGGAATTGCCTTCTAATAAGCACCTAATCATGGAATTTGCCTTTTAGACAACTCTACTTACCTATCACTTACCTCATCCAACATCATGCCTAGAATTGTTATCACAGAGCCCGATGGCCCAGGCCAACCTTACCGATTTGAAATTGACCGCAAGCATGTCAGCATTGGACGTGGTAGTGATAATGAGATCCTGCTCACACACGACTCTACCTCTAGTGAGCACTGCACGATGGAACGAGTCAAAGGAGGATTTATCTTGCGTGATCAAGATTCCACCAACGGCATCCAACAAGACAAATCCTTAATGCAGGTCATCGATCTCAAGGACGGCATGGAGTTGAATATGGGCGATGTCACTCTGGCTTTTCAGCTTTCTGAGGAAGAGATCGAAACCCTTTCCAAGGAGGACTTTGTGCCACATCAGATGAAGAAACAGTCCGCTTCACAAGCCGAAGCTGAAGTGGTGAAAAAGAACAGCTTAGCTCTCAAGGAAAACTCCGCTTCATCTGATGAAAACAAGCAATCCGACGAATCAGACAGCCCGAGTTCGCCCACACCCACACCTCCCACCCCTCCTAGCTACAACCAACCGGTGATTCGCTCTGGTGGAAGCTCAGCAAAGCCACTTCTGATCTTTATCCTCATTATTGCAGCTATCTTTACGGGCATGACCATTAGCCACAAATTGCGTACGGGGGCCTCGCTCCCCACTAAGCTCATCGATCTACTCAAAAGAAAACCTGTCTCAGAAAAAGTCGACCAAAACGCGGATCCCTCTGCCCCGTAAAGACTGAGGAGCTTAACCGGCCTGTATTACTTCTTCCCCAGCCACGCTGCCGTGGCGTAGCGATCAGCAGCGATCGCTAGCACTTCTTCTTCAAAGCTTTCACAAGCACGCCAGGCTTTCTGTTTACTTGCCAGCTGACAGGCAAACTCCTGCCCAATCAGATCTGCGTCCAACTCCGTCAAAAGGCTTCCTTGATGGAGTAATCCGTGGCGCGTTCGGCGCTGACCAGCACCGGCGATTTTTACCCCCTGTGTGTCAGCCAAGTCAAACGCAACTGGGTTGTTAAAACATACAGAACCGTCACCATCATCATGATCGTTCAGCTCAACATTCTGACCTAATGCGTTGAGCACACCAGCTAGCACCTGGTGAATGATTCGGTAACTCGATGCTCCTCGCTCATGACTCAGCCCACATTGCCGTGGAACGACCAGAGTATAGGTTAGATCAATGCGGTGATCGACAATACCGCCACCGGTCCACCTTCTGACATAATCAACAGGGCTCTCTTTACTTGATGGAAAAACAAGCCTCGCATCTTCCAAGGCATGGAAATAACCAAAACTTACCGATGGCTCACTCCAGTCATAAATCCTTAGAATAGGATCGTTCCCAACGTGCGATATCAAGACCTGATCTACCGCCATATTTTCGGCAGCCTTGCGCACAGTGGTATCTCTCCAGTAGATCAGATTGTCAAAGACGGACATGTGAATGGATGATGAAAATCCACCTAACGACGGCTCTCAATCGTTCTGTGAAGCTCATCTGCGACTTGCATGACTCGCACAGCCCCAATGGGTCCAGGGAAGATGACTCCCAAAATAAGTAAGCCATAACGGCTATCTACTGGGATTACCTCAAGTGTTGAGTTTGCCCCAATCTTAACATGCAGATTGCCCACAGCGGCTGCGCCAGCGGATTGGCGATTTGCTCGTTGAGAGGCATTAGCCAAGGTTCGCGCCACTTGGATAAGCTTTGCGTTCTCGACTTCATCGAGAAGAATCTGACCATTGACATCAATAAGAAACATCGCTTTGGCTCCGAGATCTTCTCGAATAACCTGACTGAATTGGCGGATTCGAGATAGAAAAGGCCCACGTGCGTCTAGCTTACGTATGGGCTCGTCATTATCAACGGGGGACGGCGAAGATTCCTTAACGGTGTCCGAGCTAGATGCCGGCACCTCCGAGGCTGTAGCCTTAGTGGCCTTATCTTCCTGGCTTTCAACCTTGGCTGCCATGACGTCTGCCGTGCTGTGATTTTGATTAACTGATATGTGAAACGGAGAATCAACTTGAGCAGCTTTCGGCTCTGTAGTTTGCGCCGGCTTCTCAGTATCCTCGATAGGACTGGTGAGCTCAATACTTGATGTATCGGCTTGTTGGGATAGCGCATCATCGGCGGAACCGTCATCTGCAGCCTTATCCTCAGCCTTATCCTCAGCCTTATCCTCAGCCTTATCCTCAGCCTTATCCTCAGCCTTATCCTCAGCCTTATCCTCAGCCTTATCCTCAGCCTTATCCTCAGCCTTATCCTCGGGTTCATTCGGCGGCTGCGGCGCAGGCTGCACTTCTTGTTTGTCGGAAGAATCTACCACTACAGTCTCGCCTGATTTAGCTAGAGTTGGCGTATCACCCCCACCAGCAAAACCCTCAAACACCTCACCATAGGCAGCATCCACTGCAGCTTCCTCTACCTCAGGGGGGGGTGCCAGCAAGCCCTCCGCCAAACGGCGAACTTCCTTAGCGTCTAACCATGGTTGTAGCGGATCCATTAATTTTTGGCTTATTTTGTCTACTGATTAATGGTTGCGTCAATTTCTGCGCGAAGGCTTTCAAAGATAGCAAGTACTCCAGCGCCCTCTTCCATCACCCCAACCGGCAAGCCCTTAGCGCTTGCCCGAACAAAAAGGTCATCGCGAGGTATGACGTTACGCAAAACCATTTTTTGCGGCAAAAGATTTCGTAATGCTTGCACAGCTTCGACACTTTCTGTGAGCCGGTTCTGAACCATCGTCATCAACACCCCGCAAACTTTCAATCTAGGGTTGACGATCTGCATCCGCGTTAACGCTTCAAGCATTTTTGGTACTGAGCGCACACCTAGAGGCTCTGCTTGCTGAGGCACAACCACCGCCGTACAGGCAGAGAGCACATCAGCTGTTGCTCCAAACAGTCCCGCCGCTGTATCAATAATGCAAACATCATAGCCTTGTTCCTCAGCCATTTTAAAGAAGGTCCGCACTCGGTGCAGCGATACACCCATAGCTCCCCCCCCCAACTCATAATCACTGCAACGACCCGCAGGAACAATGCTCAAGGTCTCGAGTCGAGTAGGTATGATCAGATCCTCGATGGGAAAGTCCGAATCTGCAATAGCATCATAAAAACCACTAAGTGATCGTGATTGTCTGGTTAAAGATAATCCGACAGAACCTTGTGGGTCGGCATCAACAAGCAGCGTTCGTTTGCCCATCCTTGCGTAAGCGTGGGCAAGATTGATTGAGACCGTGGTTTTACCCACACCTCCTTTTTGACTGGTTATGGCGATAGTGATCAAAACAATAAAAAATCTTTGTGAGAGTAACGACTCCGCAATGAGACAAAAGCATTTTTTCGCCCATGCGCGAGATTATTTTGAAGGAAAAATGCTAGAGGATACATTCATTTTTTTGGTGCATCTTTATAGAATGAAACTAGGATGAAAATTATTACACCAATCTTTACCAATGGCCGCTAGCTCCACACACAAGAAATATTTTCCATTAGTCTTAACCGCCACACTTCTCATGACTTCTACCCTTATGTTCGGATGTCGTTCGAGTAGTGATGAGGCGGAGGAAAGCGCGACTTCAAATAGTCAGGATACGGCATACGAAAAAGCTCCCTTGAGTGAAGGTCAAAGCAGCTTACTCGATAAGCAAACCTCCTCTTCTGTCGATTGGCAAAGTTGGCATAAGGACCTTTTTAAACAAGCAAACAACGAGAGGCGGATTGTGTTTGCCCTCATTGGCTCAGGTACTGACATCAACACTCTTGATGCCCTCGACCAGATCAATCAATCAGCATCATTATCGAGTCTCTTGAAAAACAATCATATTACTACCCTGATTGACACCAACCTCCACCCAGACATCGAGCATTACATGGCACTTATATGCATGAACTCCAAAATACCGGCTGACAGCCCAATGCTTGCCTGGTTTTCTTATGAGGGAAACCTCGTTTCATGGAGCCCCCTTTATTCAAAATCAATGGAAGAGGTCGAGCAGGTGATTCGCCGCACCAGCAACACGGTGCAGAATTTGTGGCTGGAGTCTCCAGAATACACCTTGGCCAATAGCCGAAAAGATCACGAAGCCCGTTCCATTATCCGTTTCCCGGAGCCCGTAGAGGCAGGACCCGAGAGCACCCCGTCGCTTGTAGGACCAATTTCACGTAATAAATCCCTGTTCGACCCAGTCTCGGACACGATAGACAACACGCTCAATCTTACAACCGCACGCTACATTGATCTGATGGTTAGGGCATCAAACCTCTCCGAGCTATCAATGCATCAGCGCCAACAATGCCTGCAGACTGCCATACGGGTTGCCGATAAAATGCTCATTTATGGTTTAATAGACCCGCTTGATGGAGGCGTATTCATCGGCCACCAGGGCATGACTCATACGCTGCCCAAGTTCTCAAAAACACTCCGAGCTCAGGCCTTGTCCATGATGGCTTTATATCATCTTTATCAGGCCACCCAAGACGCCAAGTATCTCAAAGCTGCCAATGGCATTCTTGACTATACACAAAAGCACCTCGCACTGGAAGGCGGCGGAGTCGCACTGGGCATCTCACATCGATCAGACAAGGCCCAAGACCAGCCCTGCCTATGGACATTTGCAGAAATCGAAAAAGCCCTCACTCCACAAGAATTAGATATTGCAACTCGCGCATTCGGACTCAGCAAGCTGGGCAATATCCCACTCATTGACGATCCGAAAAAGATCTACTACCGCAAAAACAGCCTCACATGGAAAACCACCCTACCCGAACTCGCCAAGCGCACTTCCACGGGAACCAAAGCGCTAACAAAATCACTTGAGGGCATCGCAAAAAAACTGGAGGCCTTACGCAGCCAAAAACCGAGCAAACCTACTCGAGAGAAACTCTCAACAGCGAGCTCATTAGCAAGCTACAGCAGCGCCTGTGTATCGGGATACCGCACCACGGGTAATACCTCACAGCTCAAGATAGCCACAAATACACTCACCTACATCCGCGATCACTTTATCGATCAAAAGGGCGACCTCTACCGGGCAATGTATAATAACCAGCTCAATGACATACCGGCTAAAGGTGCTGATTACGTCATGGTTTGCCAAGCCGCTCTCGACATGCATGAAGTAACTCTCGATCCCGAGTGGTTAGAATTTGCCCATGAAATTCATACAAAGATGAATCAACGCCTTAAAAATCCCGAAACAGGATTTATTACAGAATATGACGGCACAGGATATCCACGGGATTATCCTACCTATGCCTACTACACATTGTATGGCATTGATAATGATAATACATGGGCTATCGCTAACTCCAATGCCAAGCGGCTTTCTCTGAGACTTACCGATGAGTCACTTACAGAACAAGCCAATCAACTCGATGGCATCATGCTGCGAACAGCGCAGATATCTCCGCCTGCGTCGATTGATTACCTTAGCCGTGAATCCACCGCACGATCCGCCAGGGTCTATTTAAAACGTCCAATCAGCGAACCCTTGTTAGCGCTTGCACGTAGCAAACCATGCCAGATCATTGCGGTGTCTGACTCAGGCTCGTATCCTGGCCTTGACCCCTCTGAGATGCAGGCCGGCACTGCTACTGTGATTTTAGGCGACAACAAGATCGGCACTGCGGCTTTCCCAAAAGAGCTTAAAACTCTTCTCTCACAATAACCCTACGCCACTGTAAACAATGGCTACAGCAACCAAATCTATCATTCACCGTGATTTCATGCTGTCTAATCGGTAAAATTGCCATTGCAAATCGGACTATCTAAAGGCAGTCTACGCACCAGCAAGCTATGAATGCACGCACCGCAAGCCAAGACCGCAAAACAGCGGAAACCAACATCAGTGTCACGATCAATCTCGACGGCTCTGGCACCTCTGATATTTCCACCGGCGTCCCGTTCTTTGACCACATGCTGACTCTGCTGAGCAAGCACAGCCTGATTGATCTGACGGTTAAGGCCATCGGCGACATCGAAGTTGATGCTCATCACACCGTCGAGGATACCGGCATCGTATTAGGCGATTGCATTCGCCAAGCACTCGGTGACAAAAAAGGCATTCGCCGTTATGGTTCTGCCTACCTGCCCATGGATGAAACACTCAGCCGGTGCGTCATCGATCTAAGCAACCGCCCGCATCTTGAGTTCCGCGCCCCGACATCCACTCCAGATGCACCTAACTTCCCATTCACTCTGACAGAAGAATTCTGCCGAGCTATTACCAACAACTTGCGAGCCAACCTCCACATCGAACTCCTTTATGGGCGTGACGGCCACCACATTGCCGAGTCCATCTTTAAGGCGCTTGCGCGTGCTCTGCGTCAGGCGATCGAGATTGACCCTCGTGAAACGGGCATCCCCAGCACCAAGGAGGCTCTCTAGTCAATTTGTCGATTAGAATCCAAGTGCCCGCGTCCGCGGGCGGCAAGCCTACACCCTCCCCTAATCACTTCCATTCATGAAAGTCGGTATTGTTGACTACGGCAGAGGTAATATCCGTAGCGTGGAGAATGCCTTCCTCGCCATTGGCGCGGATACCGTGCTGGTTACACGCCCGGAACAACTTCAAGACATCACCCACCTCGTGCTTCCTGGCCAAGGGGAATTTGGCGATTGTGCTGCCAACCTCAAAAAACAGGGTATGTTTGAAGCTATTCGGGAGTGGACCGCTAAAGACAAACCCTATCTCGGCATTTGTGTGGGCTATCAGCTCATCTTTGAAAAAAGTATTGAATCCCCCAGTGCCGAAGGTCTGGGCCTCCTACCTGGCACCGTCAAGCGCTTCCCTGATGTAGGCCTGAAAATTCCACACATGGGATGGAACTCGATAAGCCCCAGTCATCCCGATGATGCGCTCTGGAAAGATATGCCTGCAAACCCCTTCTTCTACTTTGTCCACTCCTACTACCCTGAGCCTAGCCATACTGAGCATATCGCCGCCAGTTGTGACTATGCCGTTTCCTTTGCTGCAGCAGTAAGACGCGGTAATCTGATTGCCACGCAATTCCATCCAGAGAAAAGCCAGCACAACGGCCTGCAGCTGCTTAGGAATTTTCTAGCCGTCACGAGCTAGACTCCCCCAATCCTCGGGGCAAGATACACCAAGCTAGGGTGAGCCCCTTAGTCAACGATGGCTAGACGCTCGCTGCCACCAACGCGGCCTACTTGCGCGAGCAATTCACGAGCACGATCTTCTCCCGCGCGAGTCAAACGGAACAGCTTATGAGCATGTAGGCCATCACTCCTGATTTCCAGCCATGCTTTTTTCTCAAGAGCATCGACAATCTTGGTCGCGTTCGCAGGCTTTCTTTCGTAGCTATGCAGTAAAATATTGAGCCTCTTAGTATCTAAGTGCTCCTCTCCCTCGAGGGCTTTAGTTAGACAAGCAAGCAAGACACTTTCACTGCCAGACAAACGATATGTTAAATCTACCAGTACCTGACGGATATCCTGCAGATACTGAGATGTCTGCAGATCCCCTCCAGCTTCCTGATCCACCGCAATCATAAAGGCCTCTTCAGCCTCGCGAGCTTCGAGCGACTTAGTCACATAATTTTGGTACAAGCGCATCTGCTCGATACTCATTTGATCGCTCATCTTGGATACACTATCCGCTAACTTTTGCATGATATTAGCTTCCGACATGGAGGTAAATTAGCAAAAGTTCGCTTAAGCCTCAAGAATATTTATTAAACACCCCTTAAAACAAGGTATTTGCACAAAGTTTTAGCCATCATAATAATTAAGATTAGTTAATTAACTACCCCAAGCCCCTGTTTTTACAATGATCTTAAAAACATAAAATCAAAAAGTTTCCCATATTAGCATTTTTAGGTAATTTTTTGCCCAGATATTAGCAACTCGCTGTTTACTATGAAGTCACGCTTTAATCACCACAGCCATGACCTGCATCGCAGGCAATTCCGTTCCCAGCACGAACCTCGCACGTTCACGCGCTCATCTAGGCCATCATCTCACTTTCAGGTGAGCGCCATCCCCTACCGATATGATGCCGGGGCTGAGAAAGGCGAAGTCCATGCTCCATCGAGCTTGGAAGATGAGATTTCAACATCTGAACTCAATGACTTTTGTTTTTGCTGTATCGAGCAGCTCTCATTATCCAAGCAGCATGATTCAGCGAAGCAGCTCATTGCCGGGGTGATCTCTGAAAAGCTTCCCAGCTATAACAATCTAAAGTCAGATTTTCTTGAGAGTCAGCAGGCACATCAGAAACACCACCACTGGACCCAACAAATGTATCATGCCGTTGGGCCTCTTCTTCAGCAAGAGACCGGCCCCTTGCCTGAACAGCAAACCCTAAGTGAACTCGCTCTACAATGTGTTGAACAGGATATGCAGTTACATTACCGCGCTGAACAGCTTCGTCTCCGCGTCGCTCACCTTGAACAAGCCGTGCCACAGCACCTCATTCACATGGGAAAGGAAATAGGACTCCCAGAAAAAATCATGGTGAAGCTCGCTAAGCTGATTGCGCAGGAAATGAAAAGTTCCAGCTGAATGCTCAATCAGACATAGTGACAAAAAAAGAGCCCTCGCAGTTATGCGAGGGCTCTTTGTGAATAGATTTTAGTGCTTCTTTACAAAGCTTTCATCGAGCCCATGGCATCGCGAAGAACTTCGCCGATTTCCTCCACAGGGTGATTACGGATGATGAAGTTCACATCCACAAGCGTGCGGTTGTCCACTCCATTATCCTCAGGGCTCATGCCCTTGCCGATGACATCAGTGTCGACAGACTTCATGAAGTCTTCGAGCAGAGGCACACAGGCGTGGGCGAAAAGGTAGCAACCGTATTCGGCCGTGTCAGAGATGATGCGGTTCATCTCGTAGAGTTTCTTACGGGCAATGGTGTTAGCAATCAGCGGCACCTCGTGCAGTGACTCGTAATAGGCAGACTCAGGCTCGATACCGGCCTCGACCATTACCTCAAAGGCAAGCTCTACACCGGCGCGCACCATGGCGATCATCAGAATTCCCTTATCAAAATATTCCTGCTCAGCAATATCACCAACACCCTCGGTCTTTTCAAACTCAGTCTCGCCAGTTGCCTCACGCCAGCCGAGAAGCTTAGCATCGCCATTAGCCCAATCTTCCATCATACCGCGGGAAAACTCGCCGGAAATGATATCGTCCATGTGCTTCTCATAAAGGGAACGCATAATGACCTTGAGCTCCTCCGATAGACGGAAAGCCTCGATCTTGGCCGGGTTGGAAAGGCGGTCCATCATATTGGTAACCCCTCCTTGCTTGAGAGCCTCAGTAACAACTTCCCAACCATCTTGCAGAAGCTTGACTGCGTAGGCAGTATCCATTCCTTCAGCCTTCATCTTGTCATAACAAAGCAATGAACCAGCTTGAAGCATGCCGCACAAGATCGTCTGCTCGCCGAGCAGGTCAGACTTCACCTCAGCGATGAAAGATGACTCAAGAGCCCCAGCAAGGTGACCTCCCTGGGCAAAACAAAGCGCTTTGGCGATTTCCATGCCGTTTCCGTTGGGGTCGTTTTCGCCGTGACAAGCAATCAAGGTGGGAACACCAAAACCTCGCTTGTATTCCTCACGCACCTCAGAACCAGGTGACTTAGGAGCTACCATGAATACCGTCAGGTCTTTGCGAATCTGAACGCCCTCTTCCACGATGTTGAAGCCGTGAGCATAGGTGAAACAAGCTCCCTCTTTCAGGTGGGGAATGACCGTCTCCACCACAGCCGTGTGCTGCTTGTCAGGCGTGAGGTTCATGACGATGTCTGCACTCGGAAGCATTTCCTCATAAGTGCCGACATTGAAGCCGTTCTCGCTGGCATTAAGATAGGACTGACGCTTTTGCTCGATGGCCTCAGCACGGAGTGTGTAAGATACGTCTAGACCGCTATCGCGCATGTTGAGGCCTTGGTTAAGCCCCTGGGCACCACAACCAACGATGACAATCTTCTTACCCTTGGCGGCTTCAATACCGTTGTCAAATTCTGCAATGTCCATGAATCGGCAAGTGCCGAGCTCGTCGAGCTGACGACGCAGCGGAAGTGAATTAAAATAGTTTTGGCTCATTAGTTTTGTATTTGTTTGATTAACGGACGCATTCAAGCCTAGTAAGAACATTGCGTAAATTGATTTATTCAATACATAGTGTTGCGTTTTACGCAATTTAATAGAGAATATAGCCTGTGCACTTTCACGAGCTCAAAAATTTCCTCGTTCTCGCCGAGCTTCTTCACTTCGGCAAGGCCAGCCAGGCATGCAACCTCAGCCCCTCTGCACTGACGCGCAGCATCCAGCGCACCGAGGAGTCTCTGGGACAGCCCCTATTTCTGCGTGATAACCGCACCGTAAGCCTCACTGCTGCTGGCGAAAAATTCCGCACCTACGCCAGCTCAGCCATCCGTGACTGGGAAACCATGCGCGAAGACCTCAATGATCATGGCAAGATCTCTGGACTCGTCTCCATCTACGCATCCGTCACGGCGGTCTATAGCCTACTGCCCGACCTGTTAGAATCCTGCCGAGAAGCCTACCCCGATGTTCACCTCGAGCTGCGCACAGGATCTGCCGAAGCATCTATTCAACAGGTCATCAACGGCGAGATCGACATCTCTGTTGCCGCCCTTCCCGACCAACAGCACCCGCGGCTCGAGTTCATGCCGCTCATTGAGACCAATCTTGTTTTTGTAGCCCCCAAAAAATCAAAGCACCCCATCACAAAGACAGATGAACTTGATCTTTCCAGTGCTCCCCTCGTCCTACCTCGCACGGGGCTATCTCGGCGCAGACTCGACCTGTGGTTAAAACAACACAACATCGAACCCAACATCAATACCGAGGTCTCGGGAAACGAGGGCATTCTTGCCATGGTTCGCATGGGCTGTGGTATTGGCATCGTTCCCGAACTCGTGCTGGAGCGCAGCCCATTCCGTGACGATATCAGAAAAATTCAGGGCGCGCCAAATCTCGCACCCTACGTGGTAGGCCTCTGCACCACCCACAAAAACTTACACCGTCCTGCTATCTCCGCCATCTGGCAACTTGCAGCCAATAGCAAGCCACAGATCAAAGCTCACCAGCTTAAAAAATAACACCTCATCGACACTCTGAGCGCTTGCCAAGCATAGCATCAGCAGCAAATCTTAACCACGTGCAACCAAGCCAACAACATCAAGGGGACAACTCAGCAGATCCTTCTGCCGCTAATACGGGTTACGCCCTCTTCGATCTGGATCAGACCCTCGTGCCCTGGGATACCCAGTTGCTCTTCTGCAACTACATACTCAAGCGCATGCCACTGCGTCGCTTGTATCTACTGATTCTGGTTCCATTTCTTATGCTCACCAAGCTCCTTGGTGCCGGTGGCATGAAGCGCGTCTTCCTCAACTACCTCGTTGGCCTAAGCCGCGATGAGCTCCAAGAGTTTGCCGCGGAATTTGTCGAACAACATCTTCCTCATTCCTTCTACGGGGAAATGCTTGAGCTCGTCGAACAACAAAAAAAACTTGGACGCACCATGGTCTTAAGCTCCGCCAGCCCTGATATCTGGGTCATGCCCATTGCAGAAAAGCTCGGCTTTGATCACTGCTTCGCCACCACCTTAGAAATCCAAGGACGCGTCCAACTATTTCCAGAGCTTCTGGGCGGCAACAATAAAGGCGCCAATAAAATCCGCAAAATGCGCGGCATATTCCCGAAAGGATTTGACCCGATCGCTGGTGATGTTTTACCAAACAGCCACGCATTCTCAGACAGCCATGCAGACCTTCCCATGTTACTGATCTGCGAACACGCCACCATGGTGCACCCCACGGAAAAACTGCGCCTAGAAGGGCAAAAACATGGCTGGCAACTTGTTACTCCTGACCGCCCCACGAAGGGCAAATTACAATTCGCCATCGCCTGCCTACGTCAGGCACTCGGCATTTATAAATAGGAACTTCTACATGACTAAAATGTCACATTATTTCTAGTAGTCATCCGAATACTTTGCTGTAAAAGATCGACCGTCGCAGTTGGTGAGCAGCTTATGCCAATTAGCCACTGCACACAACAACTAGACAAATAACCAAAACAAAACATGATTAAAATTAACTTATTAAATAGTTCAGTCGCTACAGCGATCGCTCTCTCAGGGTCTGCCCTTGCTGGAGATGTCATAGCTGAAGCTGCTGCCCCAGCTCCTTCAAACAACGGTGACTGGTGTGCTGGCTTCAAGACGGTTGGCAAGTTCTATAAGAACGAAGATGACCCCTACATTCAGTCACTCAAGTTCTTCGGCCGGTTCCAATATCAATACGCCCATATTGACGGTGAAAACGGAGCTGGAGATAGCTTTAGCGAGGGTATTGACGAGGTGCGTCGTTTCCGCTTCGGCTCTGAGATCAAGTTCCTCAATGGCTTCAAGCTCAAGGGCAACATCAACCTCGTTAATGACAGCGCAAAATCGGGAGGACCACGTGAGTTCGAACACAAGGATTGGGATGAACTGACCCTCAGCTATTCAAAGAAAGACGTGGCTGGCTTTGACAAAGCGGGCATCTCCTACGGCCGCCACAAGGTAGCCATGGGCCACGAGTCCCACACTTCCTCCAAGAAGATCAAGACTGTTGAGCGCTCCCCATTGTCCAACAAGATTTATGACGAACGTTGGACTGGTGTTAAATTGAAACTTGAACAAGGCAACTGGAACGGAATCATTGGTTACTTTAGCCAAGATGACAAGAAGGAGCGTGATGCTTGGGGTAGCATGAGCCAAGGATCAGCTTTTTACCTCAGCTCTGCATGGGAACTAAATAGTGGCAACCTGCTGTTTGACTTCTTCCACATGTCTGATGATGAAGATGCAGACTCTGCCATGAACGACTACAACTGGGCCGCCTCATTGGCCTACGACACTGAAATCGCTAACTGGGACCTCATGGTCAACGTTGTCTACGGTGACAACGGTGACGCCAGTTATGACAAATCCAGCACGACTGAGGGCAACTTCTACGGCCTCGTTGTGATGCCTTCCACCTACCTCGTTGACGACAAGCTCGAGTTTGTCGCTCGTTACGTGTATCAGGCATCTGAAGAAGCTGAGGGAATCACCGCAAATAGTCGCTATTTCCAATCTTCCAAGATTGATCTGCCCAATGCAGGCGTCAAGAGCGGTGACTCCTACCATAGTATCTATGCAGGTCTCAACTACTACCTCTGCGGCAACAACTCCAAGGTTCAGGTGGGTGCTGAGTATGAGACCCTCGACACTACAGACGGTGACGCTAACAACACCACCCTTTGGGCCGCTTACCGCATGTATTTCTAGAACCTCTACGAGATTCATTAATAACTTACGAACGCCGGCTTAATCGGCAATCAACAATCTGGGATGTGGCCGCAAGGTCACATCCCTTTTTTGATCTCAACAATCGCCCACTGGGCGTGCTCGGCAACCAGGGCATCTGGGTCACTGGCAGCACGCTTCAGGGCGGGCAGGTCCTCCTTACTACCGACGTTGCCTAAGGCGACGCAGACATTGCGTAAAAACCGATTACGCTTGATACGCTTGATCGGCGACTTAGCGAATAACTGACGGAAACCATCATCATCGAGCTCCAAAAAATCCCGCAAGCGATTCTGAAAAATAGACTCCCGTGCGTGGTAGCGCGTTTCTCGACTAATTTGAGCAAAAC